>Ga0209979_1002732_pt1 | contig 16452 bp, 17 predicted proteins | sample AnhtaG_FD_183114 | JGI IMG/M metagenome (GOLD analysis project Ga0209979, IMG submission 183114) | Deep subsurface microbial communities from Anholt, Denmark to uncover new lineages of life (NeLLi) - Anholt_01485 metaG (SPAdes) (version 2) | ecosystem: Environmental > Aquatic > Marine > Oceanic...
AAAATGTCAGAACCCGACAGATATGCGACTAGCCAGCCTTTGGGATGTGGAAATTAATTGCTGAGCCGCTCCCTTGAATCAGCATAACTATAATAAAAAGTACCCCTGGGGTGACTCGAACGCCCGTCACGCGGTTTAGGAATTCGAAAGACAATGTGCTACAAAGTACCGCTGAAGCTGTCGGCGTCCTGTACTCCCTCGTCCATCATATCTGTCGGTACTACCCAGTGTCAACATGTGTTATCGAGTTGGTTTGCAAAATGTTTGCAGATTTCGTGACCAGTTGCGAATTATTTGATTGCTCATTTTCCTTAGTGCTCTCCATGGTGCTACCCCTCAGGAGTTGCAAATTCTCTCCACAAGGGTATATACCAGATTTAACTGGCAATCCAGCTTATAACCTTTTTAATAGGTCATATTATAAGACGGAAACGAGCGAAGGTTGAAACTAAACCAAAGGCAAAGGTGGTCTCAACACCCTTGACTGAGATGGAGTTTGAGCATTTCTTAGGTTTGTGTGATGCATCGAATCACGATTGCACAAAGACTCAGAAAGTTACACAGCTTTGACCGACTTGTGTACGGTGATTGCTGTCGCCAAGGCGTGTTCAAAACAGCTGGCGTGGGCTGTTATGCTCTCAGCTTTTTCACAACCAGTGCAACATTCTTGCCGAAGGTCCAGGCAGTCCTCATCCCCTCTTCATCCTGGGATACCTCGCCCTTTTGCCTGCCGAATGCCATGTTCCAATAGGTCGAACCGGGCACCACTATATCGAGTATCTGAAACCAAAAAGTAAGCTGTGCCACAGTGAAGTTCTGTCCCGCGCGGCGAGCAACCACCAAAGGACCCCCCACCTTACCCTTGAAAGCCTGCCTACCCGAGTGGGAAATGTGCCCGGCACGCTCCATGAGGGCCTTTATCAAAGCCGTGGCAGAGCCGTAGTACACCGGTGAAGCCAGAATTATGCCGTCAGCTTCTCGCATTTTGACATAAATGGGGAATAGGTCATCTTTAATGGAACACTGCTCTTCTTTGGCGCAGTCTCCACATGCATTGCACGGCTTTATGTCCAGCCCGGCCAGAGGAATAAGCTCGGTCTCCAACCCTTCCTCGGCAATGGCCTTAAGCGTATGGGCGGGTCAGAATTTCGGTGTTACCGCCCTTCCTTGGACTCCCTACTATACCGATGACTTTCATCCGATACCTTTATCCCTTTGCTTTCCCGCCGTATCAAGAACTCCTCGACCATTCTAACTCGTGGCTCGGTGCCAAGGACAAGTGCTTATATTATACGAAACTTCGCGGCGTAACTGCAAGAACCAAGCCACGCTCTAATCAGCTTTTAGGGTTGTGATTCGGAAGCTTCGGTTTAGGGTGGTGCAATTGCCGAAGCGGTCGTGGTTTTTCTCAATCTTGAACAATTTAGCGTTTTGTGACTCCTTAACTCGATGTGGGGTGTCACTTTTTTTTAAAAAAGAGAACCACCCTGGTTTTCGGGTGGTTTTGCTCAGATTGGACTTAGCTATAGATTAGTTGCTTTTGGTAGGCCGTGGGAGGCTCGAACTCCCGACACCCTGATTAAAAGTCAGGTGCTCTACCAACTGAGCTAACGGCCCATAACTTTGTGAAACTATGTGCAGCCTATTTTTCTACTGTCAGGATATTAGAAATATAGATAGCGAAAGCAGGGTGAATGTCGCAAATAAATCCCCCGTCAACTGCCTCTACAGAGAAGGTTACCCTGTTTGGCTTCCTGAGGGGATCGCCAAATTTATTAAGCCCCATTTCATCCCAGGGCATATTGTGGCCCAATATTTCCAACAGGCCCTTAACATCCCGCGGGTCTTCTACTATCACTTCGAAAGGAAGCTGATGTGCTAACCCTGCCAATTGTTTATTCTTTAGCTTTATCCTCATTTTCTAATTTATATCTTTGCTGGTTATGGCTGTCAACACAGCGGGTGATGGGATTCGAACCCACGACGTCTTGCTTGGGAAGCTAGTAAGTTACCGAATGACTATTGACCTCCACAGCCTCATCTTTTATAGTATGTTAATAATGATGGAAATGTCAAGGAAAATGGAGAAGAACCACACCTAAACATGCCTTGACTACGTAGGATAGTAGGTATAATTTGAATCCGGGAAAGGCTCTGCCTTTCCCTTATCAGAAATTGTTGCCGAGGCTATTTCTTATAGCCAGAGTTAATCATGAAATCGTTTATATTTTTACCAGCTTGCCATACTTCAGCAACAATTCGGTCATACGATGTACTAAATTGCTCATACACAATTTCCTTATTTAATATAAGGCTAGAAAGCAATCGCGTGGCTTCGTCATAGCCAGGTTTACCTTTTTCGGGGGCATCATAACGAGCAAGCCGTATCCAGTTTTTCTTTGTTGTGTGGAACGTATCACCGTCCTCGACATGTTCACAGATAGCATTATAGCTAGCCATAATATCACCTCCTCAAATATGGATTATAACAATGGGGTAAAATATGTCAATAGGGTAAAATTCACAATGAGTTGGTTCTTATAAGTTAGTTAGTTCATGAGTTGGTTTACCCCGTTCTTGTATAGAACGAGGTTATTGACAAGTATTTTTGTCGAGATATAATGCAGTAAGGTAGGTAACTAGAATGAGAATAGCAGCTGGTATTTTGATGATAATGTATGGTGTGAAAACGATAGGCTTTCTTCTTGTGAATCTGAGTAATTGGGGTTTTCTTCTTACCTGTCCCCTTTATCTGGTCCCGATCGTCATTATTTCGGCTGTATTTATTATTAATGGTGGGGTCTTTTGCCTTAAGAGGAAATATTGGAAACTATGCTTGGCTTCAAGCCTTTACCTCTTGCTTTATATGATTTCTGATTTGTACCCTATCGTTCCTGTTCCATTTGAGTTCAAGTTTCCTATTTGGTTATATATGACTCTCACCCTAACTTGGGGAATTCTCCCACAAATATTCGTTTGTATCAGAGAAAGTGAGTGGCAAGAAATTTCGGCTTGACTGGATTTTCCCTACAGCTTACCTCGTTCTTGTCTAGAACGTGGATTGACAGGTATTTCTAGGAAGGTATAATAAAGTTGTGGTCTTAAAGTCCAGAGAACAAAGAGAACGGAGTTTGTAGAGTGAACTGGATGGAGGAAGAGAAGTATGTCTGGGGTGGATGATAGGTTTGTAAGAGGCTTAAAAGTGCCTCTGAGGGCATTGTGGGGCAAAGCGAGAGGCGGTGGCGGTCGCTTGCGACAAGCCACTGCAAGAGAAGAGAAGAGAAGAGAAAGAAGAACAGAAGAAGCAAGAGAAGAAGATAAGAGTAGAGAAGATATAAGTACAGAATATATATGTACATAAGTTATAAGTACATAAGTTATATGTCTTGACATATATCCCATATCAGCAGATTTTGAAACAGTGGTTTTTGCGGTATCGGAAGTTTTAAGCCTTGTATCGGAAGATAAAAGGTGGTTGATTTTAAGGCTGTTAGAGGTTACTATAATATGAGGAGGAAAAAAAATGGAATCTAATGGTAATAGTAAGAGCGGATTACTTACCGCCGGCGGAGTCTTGAGCATAATAGCGGGAGTATTGGAGGTAATTGCAGGAGGGATAGTGATGGGTATAGGAATAAACAATATTATAGGGGGAACGTTGTGGCCTCTTCCGCATATCCCGTGGGTACCATGGGGTGAGATTGGGGTAGTTTTCTTCCCAGCTATATTTATTATTGTGGGAATACTCATTCTGGTCTTGGGCGCAATAGGCATAGCGGGTGGCATCTCAGCTCTGAACAGGAAGAGTTTTGGCCTGTCCTTAGCGGGGGCTATATGTGTACTTCCAACAGTCCTTTTGGGTATACTGGCAGTTATTTTTGTCTCAATATCAAAGAAAAAATTTTAATCACAGAAATAGATGCCAAAGTGGCGGAATGGCAGGCGTGAAATGGGCAGTTGGCTCAGTGGTTATGATAGCGGAAAGGGAAGTGAGCGGGAGACGGGACTCGAACCCGCGACCCTCTGCTTGGGAAGCAGATGCTCTACCACTGAGCTACTCCCGCGTGAGTGCTGTAATGGCTATTGGTGCGGAGGTACTTTGGTGAGTATCCTCCCTAATGACTATTCGAAGTGTGCTTGGGAAGCAAGCACTCTACCGCTGAGTTACACCCGCAATTAACTATATTATCAGGCGGGAGGGGCAATAATGTCAAGGACGGATTACTCTGGTGGTATAAGTGTCAACAGTTTCTTGGCGATTTTGGGATATTTGGCAATGAAGAACAGTTCATCCTCCACCAGTGGCCTTTGCGCCTCCACATTGCCATATCTTGCTAGTTCCAGAATCTCTTCAGCTTGCCTGGCATCGTCAAACGATACTTCCATCTGGCCCATTATATGCCTGAAGCCTGATATCCCGCTATATTCCCCTGAGCATATCTCCCTGCCGGTCTCTACAAGCTCCGGTTCACCTCTACCCAGGTCGTTGAAGCTATATAACTCGTAGTTCTCGGGGTCTTTCAATACTCCGTCAGCGTGAATACCAGAGCTGTGGGCAAAGGCATTGGCTCCAACGCCAGGCTGGTTTATAGGAATAGGGACCCCGAAAGCATAGCTGGCGAATTTGCTTACTTTCCAGGCCTTTGTCAGGTCTATGGGTTTTCCCAGTTGATATTTTTTAGCGAATCCCTTGGATTTAGTGACAGCTAGAGCCGTTGCTACAAGGTCAGCATTGCCGGCTCTTTCTCCAATTCCATTGACGGTGGTGTTGATGTAAGCATCCTGTCCACCATCTATAGCCCCTTTAGCCCCGGCAAGGGAATTAGCCACAGCCATTCCTAAGTCGCCATGGCAGTGGAGTTCGATAGGTATTCCGACATCCTCCGCCAGAGTTTTGGCGCTCTCGTAAATGGTAAATGCATTGTCATAGCCCAGTGTATCACAATACCTGAGTCGGTCAGCCCCGTGTTCCTTGGCTGCCAAGCCGAATCTAACTAAAAAATCTATTTTTGTTCTGGAGGCATCCTCGGCATTTATACCTATGCTTTCAGCTCCATGGGCGCGAGCCGCTTCTAAAGCATCGACCATCATGCTCACGATATTTTCTCGGCTCTTTGTACCCTGAAATTTGCCTTGAAGCATTTGGTCCGATGTGGAAATAGAGATATTAAGGTGCTTAATATTCGGGACAAGCTTGAAGGCTTTGTCCACATCAGCGACAATTGCCCTTATCCACCCTCCCAACCGGATGGGTTGCAGGACTCCCATATCAGCTAACTCCAGGTTCGCCTGGAGGTAAAAGGATTCGTGTCTCGTCGTAGGGAAACCAAATTCGGACTGGAAGACACCCATGTCATTGAGGTACATGTTTAGCATGGTCTTTTCCAGCTTGGATAGACCAAGGTTTGCGGTTTGAACGCCGTCGCGATTGGTAACATCTATGAAATGAATCCTGGCCATCTTTGCCTCCCCAGATGGATAAACTGGATAAGGATAGCATGATTCTTTCAGGTTATCAAATTTTGGCTCTGTTAATGTTCTCCGATTTTAGCTATCTCAGAAAATCTAACCTGACTACACCTGTGTGGCATCTTTTTATCTTCGTCTTCCTTCTAGCGTAATTTAAAACTTCCTTTGTTTCCATCCTTTAGATTATACTAACGGTGATGATAGCTAGAGCAATAGAATGGCTAAATGGTAAGCTAAGGATACTAGACCAGAGCAAGCTTCCTTGGGAGCAAATCTTTGCCGACCTGGATAATTACCACGATGTAGTTCTGGCTATTAAGGAAATGAGGATTCGCGGGGCACCAGCCATCGGGGTTGCTGGTGCCTACGGCATAGCTCTGGGGGCATCGGGTATCGAAACAGCAAACGAGGGCGAATTTCTCGCTCAATTGCAGCAGGTCATGCAAAATTTTGCTGCCTCCAGGCCTACCGCGGTCAATCTTTTTCAAGCTATCGACAGGATGAAGAAAGCTGCCAGGGGAGATGGCGTTGCTGAAATAAAAAATTCGCTTATCAATGAAGCAAAGCGGATTCACCAGGAAGAAGTGACCGCAACCAGGCAGCTCAGCCAGCTAGGAACTGAACTCATCAAAGATGGTTTCACTCTGCTTACTCATTGTAATGCCGGTCCTTTGGCCACCGCCGGCTATGGCACTGCCCTGGGTGTAATCAAAGCTGCTAAAGACCAGGGAAAGAGAGTGAGCGTCTTTGTCACGGAAACTCGTCCCCTTCTCCAGGGAGCCAGGCTCACTACCTGGGAACTAAGGCAGGAGGGCATCCCTGTAACTTTGATTACCGATTCCATGGCTGGCTATTTTATGCAGCAGAGGAAGATAGACTGTGTCATTGTTGGCGCCGACAGGATTGCTGCCAATGGCGATGTCGCTAATAAAATTGGCACCTATACTCTGGCGGTACTGGCTAAAGAAAATAAAATCCCCTTTTATGTCGCTGCTCCTGCGAGCAGTATTGACATTTCCTTAAGCTCGGGAGACAAAATCCCAATTGAAGAACGAAGCCCTGAGGAGGTAACTCATATCCGGGGAGTGCCCATTGCTCCCGAAGGCATAAGAGCAGCCAATCCTGCCTTTGATGTCACTCCTCATAGTTATATAACTGCCATAATCACCGAGAAGGGCATAATAAGGGAACCTTACGCAGAAAAACTAAAAGAGATGGGCTCCAGATTTTTGTAGTTGCTTGATTCATCAAGCACAATTTTTAAACAGCCTCGGAATTTAAGGACATGCTTTTATGGCGAAATCCTTGCTAGAGATAAATACCTTTATATAAGGGTAAGATATACTTAGGCTAGCTGGCCCTATTTATACGGCTTTTTCTACTGCCAGAGTCATCCGGCAAACCGGGTCAAAGTCGTTTGCGCATCTTTATGTGTTTGATGCCGGCTTCCCGAAAAGGCGAGCCAAATTCGTCAAAGCCGCATAACTTATAGAAGGGAACTACTTCAAGTTGGGCGTGGATAATCACTTGCTGCACCTGTTTATCCTTCCATATTGTATCCAGAAACAGAAGCATTTCCTTTCCGATGCCTTTACGGCGGTAACGTTTTAAGATAGCCATCCTCTCCAGCTTGGCCTGGTTGTCGGCTAGAAATTGAACTCTGGCGCTACCGATAACTCTCTCTCCATCTTTGACCACCATATGCAGCGCTTTCCTGTCGTGCCCATCGAACACCAGGCCCTCTGAGATGTCTTGCTCACGGACAAACACCTGCCTCCTAACCTCGAAGGCCTCTTTCAATTCGACATCGCCTGTCACCAGTTTGTAGCCAAATTTGCTCATGGAGATATAGATAGAATGCCTTGGTTCGCCTGATTATAAATCTGAAATACCGACGACGTTGCCAGGGTGAAGCAGAACGCTATCATCAGCGAATTCTTCTCCGCTGGCCCGTTCGAAAGCCACGACGAGGTCATGGATGGTGAGATCGGCCTTCTGCTCCTGGTTCATGTCAACCACTATTCTACCTTTATGCATCATAATCAGTCGATTACCATGGCGAAGAGCCAGTTCCATATTGTGGGTAACCATGATAGTGGTCATCTTCTCCCGTTTTACGACCATATCAGTTAAATCGAGCACTATCTGGGCTGTCCTGGGGTCCAGCGTGGCTATATGCTCGTCAAGTAGTAATATTGCTGGTTTACTCAAATTAGCCATTACCAGTGCCAGAGCCTGCCTTTGACCACCTGAAAGCGTACCTACCAGAGCATTGAGTCTCTTCTCCAGCCCCAGTCCCAGCGGAGTCAGGGCGGCACGGAACAACTCTCTACGCTGTTTATTAGCGGCGACTCGTAATCCTCTTGGCTGCCCTCGCAACAAGGCCATGGCCATGTTCTCCTCTATGGTCATCTTGGCGGCGGTGCCTACGTGAGGGTCCTGATAAACCCGACCGACAAAGTTGGCGCATCTGTATTCACACAGCCTGGTAATATTCCGTCCATTAAGAATAATCTCGCCACTTTCTGGCGGGTATACGCCGGCAATTACATTAAGCAAGGTAGTTTTTCCAGCCCCATTACTACCAATGATGGCGATGTAGTCCCCACTGTTAACATCCAGGTCGATTTTATCCAGTGCTCTAACCTCGTCTACAGTGCCTTTAGAGAATATTTTGCTTATTCTCTTAAGCTTGAGCAAACTCTTATTCTCACTCATCGGAGTTATCATTTTACCACCGTGGCGCCGGTGGCAGCCACTCCCGCCGTATCCTCTTCTGTAGGTACGGAACTGCTAGAGCTATAATCACTATTACTGCCGTAATAAGCTTCAAGTCACCCGGAGCCATGCCCGCCCTGAGAGCAAGACTCAGGACCAGACGGTAGACGAAAGTGCCGCCCAGCGTTGCCAGCAGGAGCCTGGCCACGCCCTTGGGCCGAAATAGTGCTTCGCCGATTATCACTGCGGCTAAGCCTATTATGATCATCCCTATCCCCATGTTGACATCAACAAATCCTTGTGCTTGAGCTACTACTCCGCCAGAAAGGGCAACAAGTCCGTTAGCAATTGATACCCCGAGTATGGTAGTCTTGTCAGTGTCTACTCCGGCACCACGTACCATCTGCTCATTATCGCCCGTGGCTCGCAAAGCCAGCCCGATCTCAGTGCGCAAAAACCAGTTTAAGGCGAAAAAAACTATCGCTGCCAGCACTACGGCAACCACGAGCTGATATACAAGACGAGTTTCCAGTCCCGGCAATTGAGAGGCTAGAGAAAAGATGGTTGTCTCGCGAAGAAGGGGAAGATTGGGTCGCCCCATAATCCGTAGATTTATGGAGTAGAGGGCGACCATCACAAGAATGCTAGCCAGCAGAGCCGGTATCCTCAACTTGGTGTTGAGCAACGATGTTATCAGACCGGCACATAAGCCTGCTCCTAGGGCAGCCAGTGTTGCCAGGAATGGATTCACACCGTATATGATAAGTACGGCGGCAACAGCCGCCCCCAGAACAAAACTCCCGTCCACGGTAAGGTCGGGAAAAGCAAGCACGCGGAAGGTAAGGTACACACCTAAAGCTAGAAACCCATATACCAGCCCCTCATACAGGGAGAAGCCCAGCAAATGCCCGACAGCTGTAGGGTCTAACAATCACAAACCTTTCGATCGCACCGTCTCGGTTACCCTGATTTTGCCATCCGGCTGCTGGCCATTAGTGCTGCCCCAGCAACCGGATGGCGAGAGCCTTAGTCTTCAATTATTTCAGTTGCTTGATCCAAAAGATCCTGAGGGATAGTCACCCCTTGCCTTTCGGCTTCCTCGGGGTACAGGTAAAGGAGATTCATTGGTGCTGTTTGAACCGGCATTGTAGCCGGGTTCGCACCCTCCAGCAGTATCTCCGCTGCCATCTCACCACTTGCATAGCCGATATCGTAGTAGTCCAAGCCCCAGCACCCGAGTGCTCCTCTCTCAACTGTAGCCACGTCGGCGGCAACAAGAGGTATGTCATTGTCCTCGCAAGGCCCTACCAGGCCCTCAATGCCAGCCACGACTGTATTGTCAGTTGGGACCCATATAGCATCCACCGCAGCGTCCACAAGTGTCTGTGCTGCAGCGGGAATATCCGCCCCAGTGCTTACCGTAGCCTTAACCACCGTTACGTTGCCCGTCAGACCAAGGTTATCGAGTGCCTCGACAAGCTGCACGTCCACCTGGTACACTGAGTTGTCCTCGCCAGCATTGTACATTACGCCAAGTTTATTCAGTGTGAGGTTATTGGCGGGGGCCTCAAGAACGTCCAGGATCAATTGTATCTGAGGGTCAACGGGAGCTATATCGCTGACCCCGGTCACCTGACCGCCCGGCACAGTCCAGTTGTTAACTACCCCTGCATCCATTGGCTCAGTAACCGAGTTGAATACCACCGGTATGTCTGTTCCCTCAACGGCGGTCGCCGCTGCGATAACGCACGGCGTGGCTATAGCACATATCAGGTCCACGCCCTCGGAAACAAAGTAATCGGCGATCGTGTAGCACACATCCATACTACCTGCAGCGTTCCTTTCGGTAAACACGACTTTGGTTTCATTGAGACCAACATCTTCCAAGCCAGCCTTAAAGGCATCCTTGAAGCCTTCACGCGCACTATCCAGAGCAGGGTGGCTAAGTATCTGAAATATGCCAATTTTATATATATCTTCAGGTTCCTCTGCGCAGCCACTTACAAGTACTAACGTTAGAGTCAGTACAGCCACCATGCAAACACTACCAACCAGCTTTAAGATTCTCTTATTTTTCATTCAATCCAGGACCTCCTTTCAGTATTTATAACTATTCAACTTACAATCATTAACTACATCTACACCTCCTTCATACCACAATTTACCAAACGAAATTCCTCAATAGATGGCATCTTCAACTTTGTCATATATCAGCTCTGTTGGTGTTTTATCCACTCTCCTTGCTTCATCAAGCAGTTTTCTCAGGTTATCCTCTGCAGATTAACTCATCCGGGGCGTTATTTTAGCAAAAGACGCTTCCTCCCCCGAATATATGCCCTGCCCAACCGGTGAGAACCCCACCAATATTATACACATATCCGGCGACGAAGAGAATACCTGCCCTCGCCAACTGCCTGGCTATTCCTATTTCCCCCCTCTTCACTGGCGGCTCTGAGCTGGTTATTAGCCAGCCCCATTAGGATATCAAACTTGAGTTTGCACATCATGTCCTCAGTTATTATGCCTCCAGTAATAGCCCTGGTGAATCTTTCTCGAATAATATATGATAAAAATCAATATGAATTTGTCTTTTTACCCGTTATACAAGACTTCCAGGGTAGTTAATCCTTCTTCTGCCAATACATTAAATACGCTATCAGGTGATTTCATAACATAAGGTGTGGACGAAAGCTTGCTCCGGCTATATTCTCCGCGAATATTCTACCATACATAATAACGATAACCACACATCTCTCTCAAACTTATATATCTGCTTCCCCTTTTAGGTGTTGCAGTGATAAAATGGTATAAAGGATAGTAATGTCGGGACATTCTAAGTGGTCACAGATTAAGCGGCAGAAGGGAGTAACTGATGCCAGGCGCGGGCAGTTATTTACCAAGCTTGCTCGAGAAATCATAGTTGCAGTGCGACAAGGAGGAGCTAATTTAGAAAGTAATTTCCAGTTACGTTTAGCAGTACAGAAAGCCCGTGATAATAACATGCCTTTGGAGAATATCGAGAGAGCCATAAAGCGGGGTAGTGGTGAAGCCGGGGAAGCTGCCTTAATTGAGATGAAACTCGAAGGCTATGGGCCAAGCGGGATAGCAGTTTTGGTGGAAGCCTTGACCGATAACCGTAATCGCACCATTCAGGATGTGCGCCGTCTCTTCACCCGTCACGGTAGTAATCTTGGTGAGAGTGGTTGTGTCTCCTGGCTCTTTGAGAGTAGAGGAGTGATTACCGTAGAAAGCAATGCTTCAGATGCCGAAGAAATAGCGCTACGAGCTATTGATGCCGGGGCTGAAGATGTTAAGACTGAAAAGGATTATGTGGAAATTTACACGCAACCTCAGGATTTGGAAAAAGTAAGAAAGGTTATTGAAGAGAAAGAACATGTGATTTCGGCGGAGCTCTCGCTAACGCCTCAAACTACAGTGTTGCTGGAGGAAAATAAAGCAGTTCAGGCCCTGAATTTCCTCGATGAGCTAGAAGGATTAGACGATGTACAGCGTGTTTTCTCCAATATCGATTTTTCCGAGGCTACTTTAGAAAAGCTGCGCAGTTGAACCTAAGATGTGCATTCTAGGCGTTGACCCTGGTACTATAAATTTAGGCTACGGTGTAGTAGATGGCGAGGAAGAAATGCATATGGTAGATTGCGGAGTAATCACTCTCCCATCCCGGCTTCCTATGGAGGAAAGACTGCGCTCTCTCTACAATGAATTAAGCAAAATTATCGCCAAGCATAAACCAAGCGAAGTAGCCATTGAAGAGCCCTTTATCGGCCGCAACGTAAAGTCAGCGTTCGCTATTGGCAGAGCACAGGCTATAGCGATCCTGGCAGCAGTCAATCAGGGATTGCCCGTCTACTATTACTCACCAGCCAAGGTAAAGCAGCAAATAACCAGCTATGGGCAAAGCGATAAACAGCAGGTTCAAGAAATGGTAAGAGTCCAGCTCAGGCTTTCTGAGCTACCTCAGCCTAGCGATGCTGCGGATGCCCTGGCTGTAGCCATGTGCCACATTCAGCAGAGGCGCCTTAATCAATGGCTCACTGAACATACGCCGAAATGATAGCTACATTAGAAGGAATACTGGAATCTCGTGGTAACGACTCCCTTATCATTAATGTCGGCGGAATAGGTTTTCGGGTATATGTCTCCGGCTCAACTTTAAGCCAATTAGGAGCTGTTAAAGGCAAAGTCTCCCTCTATACCCATCTCCACGTGAGAGAGGATAATGTTTCCCTTTACGGTTTTGCCTCAAGCGATGAATTAGCTCTGTTCAAAAACCTTATTTCCGTCTCGGGAGTTGGCTCTAAGGTGGCTTTAGCCCTACTCTCTGCTTTGAATCCTGAACAACTTGTCATGGCTATAACCAGCGGCGATAGCGACCTCATCAGCCAGGCGCCTGGCATCGGTAAAAAAATGGCCAGCCGCCTTGTCGTTGAACTCAGAGGTAAGTTGGAAAAGGAATGGAAAGAGATAGCCCTGCCCTTAGCCCCGGAGAGTACCGATGTCATAGCTGCTTTAACTGGCTTGGGTTATTCTTTAACGGAAGCCACCAAAGCTATCTCTAGGCTTCCAGATTCTGGGGAGCTAAGCTTAGAAGAGAAGATTAAAATGGCGCTGCAGCAGATGGCAGGAGGATAGGCTGACCATAGTGGAACCAACCAGGAAAAACAAAAAAACTCCTCTTTTAGCCTTGCTGGGACATGATATAATGAAGTACCACTTTTTAATTTTCCTGCCAGAGAAAGCAAGGAAGCGGATTTAGCTGAGACGGCATGTGCGAATATGACCATATTTTTCAATTATAAAAATTATAAATTGGAGAAGGAACTATGAAGTTTGTGAAATGGTTTGAAGAGATTGGAGCAAAAGACGTAGCTTTAGTGGGTGGAAAAAACGCATCTCTGGGTGAAATGGTAAGAAACCTGGGGAAGAAAGGGGTAAATGTACCCTCCGGATTTGCCATTACTGCCGAGGCATATAAGTATGTGATAGAGAAAGCAGGTATAAACCAGAAAATCAAGGAAACTTTAGCGGACCTGGATACACGTGATATTGAGAATTTAGCAGACAGGGGCGAGAAGTTGAGGAATCTGATAGAACATTCTCGTTGCCCAAAAGACTTGGAGGAGGAAATACGACTTTCATATCGGAAGATGGAAGAGAGATTTGGAAAGGATGTGGATGTCGCTGTGAGAAGCAGTGCCACCGCTGAAGATTTACCGACAGCCTCATTTGCCGGGCAGCAGACGAGTTATTTGAACGTGCGTGGAGAGGGCGACCTACTGGAAAGGGTAATGGACTGCTTTGCATCTTTGTTCACGAACCGAGCGATCTCTTACCGGGTGGATAAAGGATTTGACCATCTCAGTGTTTATCTCTCGGTGGGGGTGCAGAAGATGGTCCGCTCTGATTTAGCCTGCTCCGGCGTCATGTTTTCCATAGACACGGAATCGGGCTTCAAGGATGTGGTTTACATAACTGCTGCCTATGGTCTGGGAGAGAATGTGGTGCAGGGGATTGTAAATCCAGACCAGTTTTACGTTTTCAAGCCCACTCTAAAAGAAGGGTTCAAGCCAATTGTGGAAAAGAAGCTGGGGACGAAGGAGAAGAAATTGGTCTACATGAGACATGGGTCTGGAGCGGAGCAGAAGAAGACCAAGGTTGAAGAGCAAAGACAGTTCGCACTAAATGACGATGAGATCCTGCTTCTTGCCAGGTGGGCTTGCATCATAGAGGAACATTATGGCCTGCCCATGGATATTGAATGGGCAAAGGATGGGAGAACAGGGGAGCTTTTCATAGTCCAGGCCAGGCCGGAGACCGTCCACTCACACAAAGACTTAGCTATACTTCGAACTTACGTGCTTGAAGAAAAGGGGAAATTATTGCTGAAAGGGGAAGCAGTGGGCACGAAAATAGGGCAAGGCGAGGTGCATGTAATTGAAGACAGTGATGAAATCCGCAAATTCAAGAGCGGTCAGGTTTTGGTTACTGATATGACGGACCCCGACTGGCAGCCAATAATGAAGATTGCCAGTGCCATAATTACAAACAAAGGTGGCAGGACCTGCCACGCAGCTATCGTGAGTCGTGAGCTTGGGGTACCCTGTGTAATTAGCACCGGCAAGGGGACGGAGGTATTGAAGGAGATAAAAGAGGTCACGGTAGATTGTTCAGGTGGCGGGGGCAGGATATATGAAGGGAAATTGAAGTACAGAATAGATGAGGTAGAGGTAAACAAGATCCCCAGACCCGACACCAGAATAATGATGAATTTTGGCATTCCCGATGGTGCGTTTATTCAAAGTCGAATTCCCAATGACGGTGTGGGTTTGGCTCGGGAAGAGTTCATCATCAACTCTTACATCGGCATACATCCCATGGCGCTAATAGAATATGATGAGTTGAAGAAAGCAGCGAGGAATGACGAGAAATTGGCGAAGGTGATCGAAGAGATAGATAAGAAGAGCGCGTCATATGAGGATAAAGGGGAGTTCTTCACTGATAATTTAGCCATGGGGATAGCGAAAATAGCGGCAGGTTTTTATCCCAATGAGGTCATCGTTCGGTTTTCTGACTTTAAGACGAATGAGTATGCCAATTTAATCGGGGGGTATCGTTACGAGCCAGAGGAAAGTAACCCCATGTTAGGGTGGAGGGGGGCGTCTCGATATTATGATGATAAATTTAAACCTGCTTTTGGTTTGGAATGCGAAGCGATAAAGAAAGTAAGGGATGTGATGGGGTTAACTAATGTCAAAGTGATGGTTCCGTTCTGCCGGACGCCAGAAGAAGGGAGAAAGGTGATAGGAGCCATGGGAGATTTTGGCTTAAGGCGAGGAGAAAATGGGTTGGAAGTGTATGTGATGTGCGAGATACCGTCCAATGTGATTTTGGCGGAGGAATTCGCCGATGTGTTTGATGGATTCAGCATAGGGTCGAACGATCTAACGCAATTAACTCTTGGTTTAGATAGAGATTCAGAACTTGTGGCACACATATTCGATGAAAGAAATGAGGCAGTGAAGAGACTGGTGAAGCAAGTTATAGAGGTGGCACACAACCACAAACCGAGGAGGAAAATAGGGATATGCGGTCAGGCGCCGAGTGATTTTCCTGAATTTGCCGACTTTTTAATTGAGTGCGGCATAGATTCGATGTCTTTGAACCCGGATGTAGTATTGTCAACGAGGTTAAATATCGCAGAGGTGGAAAATAGGATAAAATCAAAAACCAAAAAAAGACGCGCGTGAGGACATGAGGGTGCCGCTGGGATAAATTAAAGATTTTGCCTTGACTTGCTATATTACAGTGATTCCATGGTTAACAAACCTAATGTACGTGAACAAACAGAGAAGAGAGAAGAAGCCCTTTCCCCTTATGCCGCTAGGAGTAAGTTCAGCCGTGGTCGGCTGAAGTGGGAAGAACCATGCCCCATAAGAACCAGTTTTCAACGTGACCGTGACCGTATTATATATTCCAAGGCCTTCCGTCGGCTAAAACATAAGACGCAGGTTTTTATTGCTCCCTTAAGTGACCATTATGTCACCAGGCTTACTCACACTCTGGAAGTATCCCAAATAGCCAGAACTATAGCTCGAGCTCTAAATCTCAACGAAGACCTCGCTGAGGCTATCGCTCTCGGACACGATTTAGGGCACACGCCTTTTGGTCATATAGGTGAGGAGGTCCTGAACGAGTTGTATCACGGTGGCTTCAAGCATAATGAGCAAAGCTTACGGGTGGTCGATTTATTGGAAAAGGAAGGACAGGGGCTAAATCTTACCTGGGAAGTGCGAGATGGCATCCTCAATCATTCCAAGGGACAAGCTGAGATCTTAGGAGAGGGATGGGGAGATGCCAATACTTTAGAGGGCCAAATATGCAAGATAGCCGATATCGTGGCCTATGTTAACCACGACGTCGAAGATGCCATAAGAGCTGGCATTATCTCCCAGAATGATTTGCCCAAGTCGGTAGTAGCAACTCTGGGACATACGCATTCACAGCGAATTAATACCCTGGTTTGTGATGTCATAAACTGCTCCTGGCCAGTTAGTGGCAATGGCAATTTAACCAATCCAACTATAGGCATGAGCCCTGAAGTCCTTAGAGCAACTAGCATATTCCGCCAGTTTCTATTTGACAAAGTATATTATCCCAGCTTAGCTGGAGAGGAGGCAGTAAAGGCGGGAGAAGTATTGCGTCTGTTATATTCTCATTTTCTGGAGCATGAGGATAGATTACCTC
>Ga0209979_1002733_pt1 | contig 16452 bp, 12 predicted proteins | sample AnhtaG_FD_183114 | JGI IMG/M metagenome (GOLD analysis project Ga0209979, IMG submission 183114) | Deep subsurface microbial communities from Anholt, Denmark to uncover new lineages of life (NeLLi) - Anholt_01485 metaG (SPAdes) (version 2) | ecosystem: Environmental > Aquatic > Marine > Oceanic...
ACTCAAGTGATGAGGCAGGGATTTACGCTGTGGTTTGATCCGGATGGCGGCAAGGAAAAAACTTTTGGAATTAAATATCCCGTAGGAATGCAGGCGAGTGGTTTGCCAAGGGGTATGATAAGAGATGAACAGAGTATGGAAAGATCCAGCCAGGCCCTTAGGAGACCAATGATTGAATTGGAAATCCTTGGACCAGGCAAGGATGAAGTGAAAAAAATGCCGATTGAAGAGGCAAAGGGAATCGATATTCATGTTGAGTTTTCAAGCGGAATGCTTGTCTATGAGCTCAAAGTCCCTCTTATTCAGAGCGAACAGCACCCGTATTCTATCGGAGCAGAAGCAGGCAGTTCGATTGGCATAGGGCTCGAAGCGGCTAAGATGGAAAGACAAGATGTGAGAGGAGAAATGAGTGGAGGAAGAGGCATAGGCGGCCCGACGGGCGGAATGAGAGAGGAAGCAGGAGGTAGAGGAATGCCCGGGGGTGGTAGAAGACCACAAATGCGACAACCTTTAAAAATCTGGGCAGTTGTCCAACTGGCTTCGAATAATAGCGCGGCCCAGGAATAATCCTCTCGTTTTCCATAGCTCGCCTTATTTTGAACCTTTAATCTTAATACAGGAGTTCAAAGCAACTCGGAGATAATTTTAAATATTTTTGATTCATACCGGAGCGAATCGGCTGCATTGGCTGTCGTCGCTTTGAAAGATTGGAAGCTAACCGTTATAATAGGACAGCAAATATAAGCAAATTAATCTTCTAAAGAAAGGAGGAAGGATTATGGATAAAAAAATTATTGATTTATACGATGATTACACCAATGGATTACTGGATCGTCGTGAATTCATCAAGAAGTTAGCTGTTCTTGCTGGCGGCACTGCTGCTGCTATCGCTGTCTTGCCTCTAATAGAAAATAAATATGCCCAGGCCCAGGTCGTTCCAAAGGATGATCCCCGCCTCTATGTGGAAAATATTAAATATCCCGGTGAAACAGGCGATGTTCTTGCACATTTTGCCAGGCCCAAAGGAGATAAAAAACTTCCTGGTGTGATCGTGATCCACGAAAACAGAGGCCTTAATCCCCACACCGAAGACGTTGCCAGGCGCGTTGCATTAGAGGGTTTCTTGGCTGTTGCTCCAGACGCCTTATCACCGTTAGGGGGAACTCCAGAAGATGTCGATGAGGCTCGGTTGCTGATGCGAAAGCTTGACAGCCAGGCGACAATAAAAAATTTTGTTGCTGCGGTAACGTACTTAAAGACTCATCCTCAGTCTACGGGAAAGGTGGGATGCACGGGCTTCTGTTGGGGGGGAGGAGTTACAAACCAGGTTGCCGTCAACTCTCCGGATTTAAAAGCAGCGGTTCCTTTCTATGGCAGACAGCCTGCGTCTGAAGATGTCCCTAAGATTAAAGCATCTTTACTCCTGCATTATGCTGGTCTTGACGAGCGAATTAATAAGGGCATTCCGGAATTCGAAGCAGCTCTAAAAGAGGCATCCGTAGATTACAAGATATTTATGTATGAAGGTGCTGGGCATGCCTTTTTTAACGACACAGGTTCCCGATATCACGAGGAAGCGGCCAAGCTTGCCTGGGAACGAACCATTGCGTTTTTTAAACAGAAGCTAAAAACCTGACGTCCAGTCTGCACCTTGACGATTTGTTCTGGGAATGACGGGTTCAATGGATCATCTGCCCAGACAGCATTTCTTGTACTTCAAGCCACTGCCGCACGGACATGGATCATTCCGACCGGGTTTGAGAATTGTCCGGGCATTTGATGTCCGCTCTGGCGGCATTTGCCGGTCCAGGTTTTGTCGGTGCCATTGTTCGGCCACCTCTGAAACGAATGGTTGACAATGGGTAAAAAAGCGTTTATAGCCCGCACACAGGTAATTCAATCCCGCTTCGCCATCCGGTGTCTGGAGGAAGCGGTTCTTCGGGCATTCCCCATTGCACATAACCCTAACCTCACATTCCTGGCAGTAGCGGGGTAAATTCTCCAATTTGGCTTTCCCGAATGCTCTCTGTGCCGGACTCTCGAGCAGCTCGACCAGAGGAGTATCCTGGATATTCCCAAGGCAATGTTCAACATCGACGAAATGGTCACATGAATAGAAGTCTCCGTTGTGTTCGACGACGGGAATATCACCGCAGGTAGGGCGGAAGATACACAGCGAATGCTCTTGATTGAAAGCTGTTCTGGCAGCCTCTTCGAATATCTGCACTTTAATCTGCCCGATATCCTGGTCTCTCCACTCGTCGAATATGGTACAGAGAAATATTCCCCAAGCTTCTGCCGGCACGGTGATGTGGTTGACGCCCCCTTCGGCGTCCGGCTGCGGCTCGACCAGAGGCAGAAAACTTATGTATTGGGCGTTGATCTGCTTGAAGAATCGGTAGATTTCGGTGGGGTGCTGGACATTCTGCGCATTCACCACACACAGGATATCGGTATAAACTCGGTGTTGCTGTAAGAGTTTATACCCCCGCATCGTCTGCTCGTGGGTGGGCTTTTTGTCCTTGGTGACGCGGTATTGGTCATGCATTTCCTGCGGACCGTCCAGGCTGAGTCCAACAGCAAAGCCCTCTGCCGCCAAAAAGCGGCACCAGTCCTCATCGAGGAGGATTCCGTTTGTCTGCATACCGTTGGCGATGCGCTGGTTAGAGGGCTGATGCTTGCGCTGCAGGGCTACAATCTTGCGAAAGTAGTTCAGCCCCAGGACGGTCGGCTCCCCGCCATGCCAGGAAAACCTGATCACTTTTTCCGGGGAAGCATCTATGTGCTGGACAATGTACTCCTCCAGGATTTCGTCGGGCATGCGAAACGACTCGCCCTTTGGATAGAGATGTTCCTTCTTCAAGTAGTAACAGTAGTGGCAGTCCAGGTTGCAGATGGAGCCAATCGGTTTGGCAAAAACCTGAAATTCGCGGGAAGCTTTGGCCATTGCTTAATCCTAAGGTTCAATCAGTCTTTTTTCTAATTTATATGTTAAAACAAAGAATTCTATTTAAGCAACTCATAATGACTCCTCCCTCCTCATGGACAATGGAGCTGAAGACAGCAACAGCGGAAGGGAGAGGCCGTTTCTACGACATGCAATCCACCAGAAAATAATGGCATTTTGATTTCATCTTCGCTAGTATCTGGTATATATATTGTTATGCTTCGCAAACGATGCATCGAGATCGGGTTTTAAATCATCAGAATCCAGGATATTCTTTTTTATAAAGTTGACATAGGGACTATTGATTCAAATGTCAAGGAGATAGAACAATGGGTAAAGATTATGAAAAAGGTTTGTATTCTCCCGAGTTAATGGAAGAGATCAGGAGCCGGTTTGAATATGTCGATTGGGATCCTTATTCCGGAAAAAGGATTTACCTTGAAGCCGCTTCAGGCTCGCTAAGACCAAAATCAGTAATCGAAGCCGTGGCAAAAGAGACATGCTTGCCTGACCAGCAAGGAAGAGCGAACCCTGGATCCGCTCACTCAGTTGAGGTTACCGCTAAAGGAATTGAAGACCTCATGATCTTTTTCGGAGCTAGGTCTGGGCAAACCATACCAGGCTGGAGCAGCAGCCACGTGATATATCGCATTACAAACGCGGTTCTCTCCTCCATCCCAGGAACAAACGTTGTTACTACTGGACTGGACCATGCCTCAGTCCGTAGTGCAGTAACGCAGTTCGCTGAAAAGTACGGGAAAGAAGAGCGTATCGCCGAACCCAATAGAGAAACAGGCTCCGTCGAGCTGGATACAATTTACGAAAAAATTGACAAGGATACCTGTTTTCTCGCTGTTATACATACTTCTAACGTTACCGGTGAAATATTTGATGTCAAAACAATTGTCGAAGAGGCCAGGAAGATAAAGCCTGATTTATATATCATGGTCGATGGCGTCCAATACTCGCCATCTGATCTGATTGACGTCGAAGAAACAGGGGCAGATGCCTATGTCATCGCACCCTACAAAAACTATGGCGTCAAGGGATGTGGATATGCTCACGTTTCAGATAGATTGGCGAAGCTTCCGCATTGGAAATATATTTTTAAGCCTGAAACAAGTTGGGACCTGGGCGGTGTAGAGCATCAATCTTATGCTGCCTGGTCAGCTGTCATAGACTATCTGTGCTGGCTTGGTGGCCATTTCACAGATTCTACTGAGCGGCGTGCACTGGTTGTAGCTGCCATGCAGAGTATAAAGGCACATACGACAGGCCTTCTATCCACGTTGATCAATGGCACAGATAAAACTCGTGGCTTCAAGGATATGAAGCATGTTACGGTCTATGGGATGGGAGAGAATCTATCAAGTCGCGCCTGTCTTGTTGGATTTAACCTGAAAAGGATTGAGTCAGCTAAAGGATGTGAACTTTACAAGGGTGAGCATCTCAGACTCCATGCCCCTGGGCAAGATCCGTTTTTCGCGGCTATGTTGAAACAGCTTGGTATATCAAGCTTTATCCGATTGTCAGCGTGTCATTATAATACGCCGGAGGAGATAGAGCTCTTTCTAAAGGCCACAGCAAGCTTCGCGTAATGGTGCGAATTATTTCTCTACTAACGAACCTGTTGCCCGAACCTCTTGATTGATTTAAGAAATCTTGATTACCTTGCATGTTATATTTACGGCATGTTTATAATGATGAATAAGGAGGAGTAAATGAAAAGAGTATTGATGATTACAACTGCATTGATTTTTGCATGTGGAAGTCTGTTTGTTCAAGCCGAATCGGCTGGGCCTGATTCTTTTCATAAGGCAGTGGCGAGGAATCCTGCCCCAGGTACGATTTTCCTTTATCCGGAGAGGATCCTGCTTAAAGACGGCGGATTCTTTGCAGCAGAGCGGGGGATGATGTTTGTACACGTAAATCGCTCTGATAAGAAAAGCGCTGTCATCGGGATCGAAGTATACCGTTTTAAGGCGTCAGGGAAAGCCAAACCGGGCACTCCCCCAATCTTCTTTTTACATGGCGGACCGAGCTTTGCTGGCTTGGAGAGATCCCTCGAAAGACTGGGGACGTTTGAGGAAAGATGGCTTCCATTATTGGACGTTTCAGACGTTGTGGTGGTCGGTCAGCGTGGCATCGGGTCATCCAAGCCTAATACGATAATCGAAACCACAATGAACTTTCCCCTGGATAGGGAGGTCACAGAAGAAGAAGTTGCAGCAGCACTTCGGGAGATCTGCGAAAAAGAAAAGGCATTTTGGGAAATGCAAGGCCTTGATTTAAGTGGCTTGACGGTCATAGAAGCGGCCGCTGATGTCAATGATATCCGGAAAGCATTGGGATATGAAAAAGTCATAATCTGGGGAGGTAGCTTTGGCTCGCACTGGGGGATGGCTGTTATGCGCTATTATCCGGAAATTGTAGAACGTGCGATTCTTCGTGGCATGGAGGGTCCCAACCACACTTATGATCATCCCGGACATTTGTGGAATGTATATAAACGGGTAGCCGCAGAGGCGGAAAAAGCACCTGAGCTGCAGGGCTTAATTCCCGAGGGCGGGCTGATAAATGCGATAAAGACAGCAGTTGAGCGGGTCAAGAAGAAGCCCGTGAAGGTTACAGTGACCGATCCGAAAACCCGAAAACCCCAAGAGGTCCTGTTTACGGCACGGGAGGCCGGACGTTTGGCCAGAGGATACTCAGGCGGTTTGCCCGGATGGCCTGCAAATGTGATCACGCTTTATAACGGGGATTTTAGCCAGGCAGCAGAAAGAGCAGTCCGGCGCCAGGGTTCAAGAAGGTTCAGCACGGCGAGTTTTTATATGCTCGACCACGGCTCGGGCATCTCTCCTGAGAGAGAGACGGAACTCAAAGCGGATCCTGCTGTTGAAATTTTGGGAGATATAAACTCAAATTACACGATAACCCGTGAGGTCTGGGGAAGTGACTTAGGGGATGAATTCCGGCAAAACTTCGAAACCAATATCCCGACTGTGATTGTTCATGGAACCTGGGACACATCTACACCATATGAGAATGCGCTGGAACTGGTTCCTTATTTCAAAAACAGCCAGTTTATTCCTGTGATTAGAGGACCCCATGGAGCTATAAGAGCGGCCATGAATACCTCGGAGCAATTTCGCAAGGGAGTCATGCACTTTGCCGCTACGGGCGATATGTCAGAGCTTCCGGACGAGGTGGAAATGCCGCCCGTTGACTGGGTCATACCAGAGTCTGCAAAGAAGAAAGAGAACAAGAGGTGAAAGAACTAAAAACCACAATTATACGAGGGGGGACAGTTGTCTCAAGCGAAATTGTTTCCCAGCAGGATGTTCTCATTCAAGGGGAACAGGTCACTGCGATGGGAGATTTGTCAAACATAGAGGTTGACACAGTAATCGATGCACAAGGACTTCTAGTCCTTCCTGGTGCGGTCGACACTCATGTTCATTTCAATGACTATTTTATGAATACTGTAAGCGTGCATGATTACTATAGAGGCACTCTTGCAGCTGTTTATGGAGGTGTTACCAGTATCATCGACTTCGCTAATCAAGTTCCAGGTAAGTCATTACAAGACACCCTCAACAGCAAAAAAGAAGAAGCAGAGGGGAACGCACTGATCGACTGGGGAGTCCATCCAGTCATCACGCAGCCAACTCCTGAAACACTTGAAGAAATTCCTCAAGTCGTTGAACAAGGAGCTCCTACTATCAAATGCTACATGACCTACCAGGAAGAGGGGCTTATGATAAAGGATGCGGATCTAAGGCGCATACTGGAAAGCCTTAGGATTGCTGGAGGAATGTTGCTGGTGCATGCAGAAGATAATGATGTCATCGAAAAAAACGTTCCCCGCATGATCGGCGAAGGTCTAACACAACCCATCTATCACGCCAAAAGCAGACCACCAGAAGCTGAAAACCTGGCCGTTCGCCGCTGTATTCAGCTTGCACGAGAAACAAGTGGCCGCCTTTTTATTGTCCACATGGCTACGGATAAAGGGATTGAACTTGTTGAGCAAGCTCAGCGCGAGGGACTTGACGTTTATGCAGAGACATGCACGCATTACCTCGTCTTTACTGAAAAGATGCTGGAGCGGGAAGACGGCATCAAGTGGGTATGCTCACCTCCCTTGAGAAATAAGATCGTACAGGACCGCCTCTGGGATGGGGTGAAAGACGGTTGCATTTCGATGGTCACCTCAGATGACGCAGCTTACTCATGGGAAGCAAAGCTCCAAGGTGCTGAGCGTTTTGACAGATGCCCCAACGGAATCCCCGGAATAGAACCGCGTCTCACCATACTTTATTCTGAAGGAGTAGACAAAGGAAGAATCTCCCTTCAAAGATTTGTAGAACTCATTTCGACCGCACCGGCCAGACTCTTCGGCCTGGCTCCCAAGAAAGGAAGCATTACACCAGGAGCAGATGCTGATATCGTACTCTTTGATCCGAAGGCGAAATGGACCATGGGTCATAAGACACTCCACATGGCAGCTGATTGGTCAGCCTATGAAGACATCGAGGTAACCGGAAAGATCGAAAAAGTCTTGGCAAGGGGAGAGCTCATCATTGATGGAGAAAAGTGTTTAGCCCAGAAAGGGAGAGGGCGCTATATTCATCGCCGACTCGATCTCTCTGCTCACCCATATTCATGAGACTAAAAGAAAATTAATTCACGATGAAAAAGGAATAAACCATGCCAAAACAAAGTCAACATCTTATATATTCAGGAGCATCTCCGGATAAAGTCGCTAAAGATTTGCAGCCACTCATTGATTTTCAGGACGAAGGCCTTTCCCCTAAAACTCTGGAAAAACTCATTAGCGAACGGCTCATTCCTCACCTGATGCAGTATGGCCATCCCGGTTTTCATTCGATGTTTAATTTTTTCCTCGAGGAGGGAGCAGAACTGGGCGCAAAAATTGCTCTTGCCTATAACCAGGGAGTTACGAACTGGCAGGTCTCGCCAGGCGGAGCTGTCCTGGAAGAACTCTGCTGTCTGGCTCTCTGTCGTCTCTTTGGGTTGCCCCCGGGGGCAGATGCGACATTTATGTATTCCGGAACCTACGCAAATCAGGAGGCGCTCTACCTTGCACTCCACCGGAAGGCAGAAATGTGTGGTTTTGATTTTACCCAAAAAGGATTGAACGGTTTTGATGACCCGACGCGACTTCGGATCCTAGCTTCCCGAGATGCACATTTTTCGATGAAGCATGCTGTCCGGATGCTCGGGCTTGGAGAAGATAGCCTTGTTCCTGTTGACGTTGATGAAAATCGGCGCTTGGATGTAAATTGTTTGAAGGAAGCTTTTGATAAATTGAAGCAGGCAGAGGATATCTTTTGTGTGGTCGCGACTGCAGGCACTACTTCAACTGGGTCTGTTGACCCGATCCTTTCTATGGCTGAAATCTGCCAGGATCTCGATGCATGGCTTCACGTTGACGGAGCGTATGGACTGGCATACAGTCTGATTCCCGAATTAAAGCGCCTCTTTTCAGGTGTTGAACGTGCTGATTCAGTCTCATGGGACCCGCATAAACAGTTCGGGGTTCCCATCCCGAGTTCGCTTCTTTTTGTGAAGAGTAAAGAAGATTTTAGCCGGATGGCCATATACAGTGAATATTTCAACCGGAGGGATGATCCGCGACCAAACCCGGGGCTAAAGTCGCCTCCTTCGACCCGGCCATTTATGGCCTTGCCTCTCGTGACTTCCCTTCGTTATCTGGGGATGAAAAAAGTTATCAAGAGACTCAAGGTCCACATTACGGCCATCAGAGAATTGGCTGAAAGATTGAAAAACGAAACTGACGTAGAAATCGCCCTTCAGCCCGATACAGGAATCCTCTGTTTTCGTCTAGTTCCCGAAGGTTTTCCTGAAAAAGAGTTAAACAGGCTGCAGGAGCACATCTACGAAAGAATCATGTCAGGCGGAGAACGCACCATATCCATAACAAAACTCGATGAAAAGACGGTTTTGAGACTCGTGGCGCTCTCACCATCTGTGACAAGCAACGAACTTATGAAGACTATCTCTGAGGCCCGAAAACAGGTCCGAGATTATTAATGGTTTCTGTGAGGTGGTTCATCCATCCTTCTGTTTATAAAAAGGTATAAGGAATCATTTGATTGTGGAGGGGACGATGAAGATTCTAATCATAAATCCTAACAGCGATGTGAACATAACCGAGGCGATTCAGAGAACTGCTGAGAATTTCGCCCAGGGTGCATTCGAAGCAGTGTGCAAACCAACACCAGGAGCACCTTTGTTCATTGAAACCTACGAGGATGCGATAAAAGCCGCCCCAGGAATGATCAAGCTTGTAAGAGAGAGTGAAGATAAATTCGATGCTTTTATCGTTGCCTGCCATAGCGACCCCAACCTTGACGCGATAAAGGAAATGACGAGAAAGCCTGTGGTAGGGATTGGAGAAGCGTCCATGAAGATTGCTTCTATGCTCGGGCACCGCTTCTCGGTAGTCTCGGATAATAAACATTCGATCCCGAATAAAGAATTCCTTGTGAGTAAATACCTCCTTAAGGACGCGCTCGCTTCGGTGAGAGCACCTCAGGATGAGATGAGCGAATTGAGTGAGGAAGAGAAATATCTACAGACAGCACAATTGGCGGTTGAGGAGGATATGGCTGAGGTGATTGTGTTAGGCTGTGCTGCGATGACAGGCTTGGATAAACCTCTTCAGGAAAAACTTGGAGTTCCGGTCTTGGATGGGATCGTGTGTGCTCTGATTATCGCTTCTGGCTTGGTCAAATACGGAGCCTCAACAAGCAAGATCAGAAGGTACAATCCAGAGGGTTGAGATCATCCTGGTTTTTATGCTCAGCGATTAGGTGACATTACAACGCTTTCTCCACCTTTCTGATTGAATCGGCAAATATTTCTATTCCCTTTTTTGCCAGTTCTTCTGTAAGAACAAGAGGAGGAAGGAATCTGACAACGTTTGAATAATGGCCTCCTATCTCAACGAGGAGCCCATGGTGGTGGCAGATTGTCCTCACTCTCTGGGCAAGGTCAGGAGCTGGCTCCTTTGATGCTTTATCCTTGACAAGTTCTATGCCATGCATGAGACCCCTTCCTCGAACTTCTCCCACGATTGACGAATCTTTCTCTATGTTTTTAAGCGAGGAGAGCATCTTCTCACCAAGGTTGAAGGAGTGTTCTGCAAGATTATTTTCAATCATGAAACGGAGTGCTGCTGCTCCGGCTGTGTAAGCAATGACATTTCCCCGAAAGGTACCGATATGCTTCCCTGCAGGCAATGTATCCAGTTTTTCCTTGTAGGCAATACAAGAAATGGGAAAGCCCAAGCCTCCCAATCCCTTACTCAAAGTGATTATGTCAGGCACTATTCCGCTGTGCTCAAAGGCAAACATCTTTCCTGTTCGACCCAAGCCCGCCTGTATTTCGTCAACAATCATAATGATATTGTTTTTGTCGCAGGTCTTGCGAATCCCGGTGAGAAACTTCTCTGGAGGGACAATGGAACCTCCTTCACCTTGAATGGCCTCAACGATGATAGCCGCCGGTTTCCCCACTCCTGAATGGGGGTCCTCAAGAACGTGCTCTACGTATTTCACGCAGTCAAGGTCACACGACTCAGAAGTCTTCCCGAATGCGCAGCGGTAGCAGTAAGCATAGGGTACAAAGTGAACTTCTGGAATGAGCGGTAGAAAATCTTCTTTGAAGCTTAAGCCGCTTGAAAGAGAAAGAGCACCTGCACTCATCCCGTGGTAAGCTCCTTCGAAAGATATCAGGGGATGACGGCGTGTATTATACTTGGCAAGCTTCATAGCCGCTTCAACCGCATCAGCTCCAGTGGGGCCTCCGAATAAAACTCTTTTTAACGGATCAGGAAAGAGCGAAAATAAGGTATCTATGAGTGTTTTCCGTGGTTCGCTCGGAAAGTCCAGGGAATGAGTCAGGCGTGAGAGCTGCTTTGAAACATCCTCTAACACCATTGGATTGGAATGCCCGACATTCATCACCCCGGCCCCTCCGAAAAAATCAATGTAGACATTTCCATCGACGTCCTCTACAGTAGCCCCTCGAGCACTACTCAAAGCCATGGGCATTCCCCGGGGATATGAAACAGCAGAACCCTCGTGAGCTGACTGAAAACTGAGGTACTCCTTTGATCGAGGACCCGGAGGTTGGATCTTTATCACGGGTGCTTCAGGGAAGGAAAGGTTCTTAAAATCCATCTTAATCCTCCAGCTTCAAGTTATATTCCTCAGGAAGTGATATTTTTAAATTTTGATGAATAAATAGTCAGATAGATATTTCAACATATTTTACTTTCGTAGATGGTTCTGGAATTGCCATCCCCTCTCTTTTCAATCCTTCAACATGAAATTGGATAGCGCTTCTCATTCGAAAAATTGTTTCTTTCACGCTTGTCCCAGTGGCCACGCAACCTGGTAAGTCTGGACTGTATGCAGAATAATTATTATCAGCTTTCTCTATAATTACGGGATATCTAAACACTTTTTTGCCTCCCATGTTTTAATCTGGCCTGTTTTAATATGCTATTGAGTGTTCCTTTAGCAAGATCATCATTCAAATTTCCAGCAATAGTAACTATGCCTTCTTTATTATTATGCTTAAATTGCCTATGGCTTCCTTTACTTCTTACCATGAACCAGCCATCCTGTTCAATGATTTTTATGATCTCCTTTACTTTCATTTTAAATCATTTATGAAAAAGAACATCTCCCTTCTCGGCTCTCTGATACACATAGAAATCTTTTAAAATTGTTCAAACAATAATTTTTGCTGGGCACTTTTATAGACGCAGATGAGATCTGTTATTCCCATTCAAAAATCGGAAGAATAATAAGGCAAGCCAAGTTAGATTTTTTATCTCTAACAGATTTCAGATGATTGTGATCAAATTGAGTTCACTCCTACTTTGTTTTTTATGACTTCTAGTAACAAAAATTCGAAAAATTCAAAATTTTATAACTGCTAGTTATAAAATCTGAACTTAAAAAAATTAAAGAATTTGATATAATATTCTAGCAGAATAATGTGCGCCTGTAGCTCAGGGGATAGAGCGACGGATTCCGGATCCGTAGGTCGCAGGTTCGATTCCTGTCAGGCGCCCCAGCTTATTTCCTGTTTTTTATCACTTGCCTTGTTTATGTTTTCCAATCCTAATACTGTAGTTTCAGTGTAATTCAGTCAAATCTGTACCTTATTTATTTGATATCAGATTTTTATGAGCTAGATTGAAAACAATTTCCTGCTATGATAAAAGCAATAGATAAAATCATGATGAAATCAATTTTACGGAAATGACAAGCTCAATGTGGGAGCTAAGATAGTCTATGAAATAAAAAAATAAGCAACAGGCAAAATGAAAAAAATTCTCTTTGCTCTAATAATTCATTTAATATCTTCTCTTCTGGTCTTTAGTCAGGAAGAGGCCAAGGAGACTTTTGGACTTAAAATAGAAGAATCACTTAAAGTGGATGGTTTTTTAGACGAGTCAGCTTGGGAGAAGGCTCCAGAAATAAGCGATTTTATTCAATTTGAACCAGATAGAGGAAAACCTGCATCGTTAAAAACTTCGGTAAAAATCCTTTATGACGAGAGTTCCATTTATTTTGGATTTCTCTGTTATGACCCTCAGCCAGAGAAAATCGCAGCTCGAATGACTAAAAGAGATGCGGAGTTATTTGATGACGATGCTATTATAGTAGGTCTTGATACTTTTCATGACAGAAGAAACTGCTATTATTTTGTGACAAACTTGTTAGGAACTCAGCATGATGGTCGGATAACGGATAATGGCCGCACAAGGGAGACAACCTGGGATGGAATCTGGAAATCCGCGGGGCAGAAGACTGATTTTGGCTGGAGTGCAGAGATTGCCGTAGATCTTAGAAGCTTGAAGTATGAACCTGGAAAAGATAAGACCTGGGGTCTCAATTTGGGTCGAACTATACCACGAGTCCTTGAGATAAGTTTTTGGGCGGGTCCTCTTGAATCTTCTCAAAAGGTTTCTCAGTTTGGAGTGTTAAGGGGACTCAGTCTTAGAAGAGCAGAGAAAAAAACTCAGATCATTCCCCATATTATCTCAAAGCTTGAGGAAGGGGAAAAATCAGAATTGGAAGGCGGGATTGATGTGCGTTATGCTTTTAGTCAGATGGTCTCAGGAAATTTAACCATCAATCCTGACTTTGCGACAGTTGAGGCTGACCAGGAACAGATCAATCTAACCCGTTTTGAACTCAGTCTTGCGGAGAAGAGAAATTTCTTTCTGGAAGGATCAGAGATTTATCAACAAAGAATTCGCCTCTTTTATTCCAGGAGAATTTCCGATATCTATGGAGGAGTCAAATTTTACGGAAAGTCAGGAGGATATGAATTTTCAGGCCTAAGCGCTCAAACGAAAAAAGACCAATTGGATGGTGAAGAATCAGCTAATTTTACGGTGTTTCGCCTGAAAAAAGATGTCATGAAGTCTTCAACGATCGGATTTCTGGCTGCCAATAAGTTAATCAACGGAAAAAACAAAGGGACTGTTGGCATAGATACTTCTCTATATTTCACCGATACATTTGAGTTTACAGGTCAATTTGCCTTAAGCTACGGTGATTACAACAATAATAACATTGCTTTTTTCCTCCGGCCGAGCTACGATTCAGCTACTTTTCATATCCATCTCCGTTACACGCATTTAGGAAGGCGCTTCAGGGACAATGCCAACGAAGTCGGTTTTATCAGGGACGACAACCGTCATGAGCTGGATTCTGCTGTAAGTAAGATTTTCTGGCTAAAGAGATGGGGCTTTGACCGGATAGAATACTTTTCCAACTATAATATTTATTGGGGATTGGACAGAAATTTACGAAGCTGGCAGATAAATCAGGAACTCTCCCTAGATTTAAAAAATAAATTTTCCTTAGAGATAGAACACACTAATGAATACAAGGCTCAAGATAACGAATTTTTTGAAAAAGATTTCAGGAATCATGAAACAGAATTTAAGCTGGGGTATAACACCAGAGAATGGCAGCATGCCCAAATTTCTTACGGCTTTGGGAGGAATTTTGATTCAGATTTTCAACTTGTTGAAGGGGGATTAAATTACAAAATAACCCAGGATTTTTCCTTCCAGTATTCTTTGACTCGTGTGATATTCGATCCTGATCCGGAGGGTGAAACCACCTGGATTCATGTAATCAGAGCGACAAATTACTTCACAAATGATCTCTTCGTTAAAGTCTTCTACCAAATAAATTCAGCTATTGATAAAAAAAATATTCAGGTGCTGTTTGTCTACCGTTTTCAGCCTCCGTTTGGTTTCATTCAACTTGCCTACCAGAAGGGAACAGCCAGGTTTGGAGAAAGAGGGACCCAAGGTCATGCTCTTTTTCTGAAAATAGCCTACATGTTTTAAAATGCTGAATTCATGAAAGTTGAGTGCATTAGAGATTTTGAAAGCCTGGAAGAACTAAAAGACCTTTGGAATGAGCTTTTGTTCTCTTCAGAGCAAAACTGCATATTCTTAACCCATGAATGGATTTTTTCCTGGTGGAAGTGCTTTTCAGAAGACAATTCCTTAGAAATACTGATCTTTAAAGACGAAAAGGGAAATCTTGCAGGGATTGCTCCTTTTCTGATTAAAAACAAAATCCTTCGCTTTATCGCCAGTCAGGAAGTCAGCGATTATTGCGATGTAATTACGCATAAAGAGAGAAGAAGGGAATTTTATGAGAATTTATTGGATTATTTAAAAACGACTTATTCAGATGTGGCAAAAATTGAATTGATGAACTTAAAGGCTTCATCTCCCACATTGAGTTTTCTGCCTAGCTTGGCACCTGAATACGGATATTCCTCTTCCTATACTGAGACAGAAGTTGCTCCTTTGCTTGAGCTTTCTTCTTCTTATGAAGATTACATGAAGGGCTTAAGCAAGAAAAACCGTCATGAGCTACGGCGCAAGTTGAAGAGGATAGAATCCCTGGAGGGAGTCAAAATCACGAAAATCACAGACAGCAGGGAATTACAATCTTCTCTCGAGACATTTATTGCTCTTCATAAAGAGGGAAGTCCATCAAAAGAGAGATTTTGGAAAAAAAAAGACATGTCTGACTTTTTCCAAGAGGTAGCCTCTCGATTTTCGCTTCAGAAATGGGTAGAGCTTAATTTCTTATTTTATGAAGACAGAATAATGGCAGCCCTTCTTAATTTTTCTTATGAAGATACGATTTATTTTTATAATGTTGCCTTTAACAAGGATTATGCCTGGTACAGTCCAGGTCTTTTTCTTTTCAATCATTGTATTAAGAAAGCCATATCAGAGGGGAAAAGAAAGGCTGATTTCTTGAGGGGAAGAGAAAAATATAAGTATTATTTTGGGGCTGAGGATAGTAAAATGTTCCGTCTAATATTGACTCCAGGAAAGAGTGAAGAATGAAGATTTGTGCTATAAGCTTTCATTGTTGTCCGTTTTCTCTTTTAGGAGGAGACGGCACCGGAGGGATGAACGTCTATTTGAGGGAGCTTTGTTCAGCTTTGACGAGTTTCCCTGAGGTCAAAATAGATATCTTCACGCGCATCCAAAATCCTAAGATAAGAGAGATTATGTATTTTTCTCCTCAAGCTCGAGTTGTTCATTTAAGAGGGGGACCAGAACGCCCGATGGATCGGACAAAGCTCTATGATTTTCTTCCTGAGTTTTCAAGGAATCTGGAGTCATTCATCTGTCAGGAAAGAGAAAACTATGACCTTGTCTATTCTCATTATTGGCTTTCAGGGCTGGTGGGGGAAGGGATAAGACAAAAATTCAACCTCCCTCTCGCTCATATTTATCACACCTTAGCCTTTTTGAAAGAGAGAGCCTTAAGAGAAGAGCCGAAAGAACACGAAAGCAGGATAAGAGCAGAAAGACATCTTGCTCATGTTTCGGATGCAATTATCTCTTCTTCTAGGGAAGAGTTGCAAAGCTTAGTCGATGAATACGGAATCTCTTCTTCAAAGGGGAGGCTCATTTATCCGGGAGTGAATAAGAAGCTCTTCTATCCTTTAGAGGACCTGATGGTTCTTCGGGATATGCGATACATAGAAAAGGATAGAATTATTCTCTATGTCGGTCGCATTGATCCTGCAAAAGGGCTTATGAACGTAATCGAGGCTTTAGAATTATTAAAGAAGAGGGATTTACCTTTGTATAGTAAATTGAAATTGATAGTTGTTGGAGGGGGGAAGAAGAAAGAAGACCTTCCAGGAAACAAAGAATTTATTCGGATTAATAAAGCCATAAGAGAAAAAAAACTGACCGGTAAGGTCATATTCCTGGGTTCAAAAAAACAGAGTGAACTCAAAAAATATTATTCTTCCGCTGAGGCACTCGTGATGCCTTCTCTTTATGAATCCTTTGGTCTGGTACCTGTTGAAGCAATGGCCTGCGGTACTCCTGCACTCGTTTCTCGAATAGGGGAGATGAGATATATTGTTCAAGAAGG
>Ga0209979_1002734_pt1 | contig 16451 bp, 17 predicted proteins | sample AnhtaG_FD_183114 | JGI IMG/M metagenome (GOLD analysis project Ga0209979, IMG submission 183114) | Deep subsurface microbial communities from Anholt, Denmark to uncover new lineages of life (NeLLi) - Anholt_01485 metaG (SPAdes) (version 2) | ecosystem: Environmental > Aquatic > Marine > Oceanic...
GCAAGTTCTGCGATGATGTATGCCACGGAACACGAGGGCAAAGTGTGGATTATCTCGGAGGGACTTGGAGAATGGATGGAAGTATTACACCCATATTACGCAGATGTAGATAAAATTCGCTGCTGTCCGGCAGCAACAAGGCCCTGTCAAGACACTGACGGCACGGAAGCTCGCGGCAGTGTTGATACCATGTGGGGCCGCAAAGGCGAGCAAACTGAGTGGGGAGGAAGACAAAGAGGATATTGGGGCAGCTATGGACATAATAGATGGGTTCAGCAGCGTCTCTCCTCAGCAGATACCCGGCATTGGGAGAGGTTTTCTGTGAAAGGCGCACATAATGTCCCCCTCTTTGCCGATAGTGCTTTTACACATGCTCTGCCCCTGCATACAAACCCCATTCCGCCAAAGCCCTTGAGGTTTTTCTCCGACATTCCGGTAGATGCAGGCGGCTGTCAAATATGGCGGTTCTGCATCGACCGGCACGGCGGAGCGATAAACGGCTGTTTTTTGGACGGTTCGGTTCGAAAAATTCCCCTATATAATTTGTGGGACTTAAAATGGCATCGCGAGTGGATACGACAGAATTATACCAAAGCAGATATTCATTGGTTAAAGTAAAGGTTTTTAGAACGTAGTGCTAAACAGTCGGTTATCGGATGATAGAATTGACGGTCCCATCGTCTGCATAAAACGAAGATACCTTGAGCCAGACTTCAATTGTAATCGCGTTTGAAAACGAATGGAGCGACTGCGAGTCCGCAACGTGCACATAGTCCTCCTCCCCATCCAGACTTAGCACCCGATTAACGATGGTCATTTTAACAGATAAAACGGGGAGGTCGTAGGTTCGAAACGCTCCCCCGCTATGAACCTACGACCACGGTTGCATAGGAGCGGCAAAGCAGGCTGCGAACCATTATACGCAGCTATTGGCGCTTGACAAGCGCATATGCACCGAGTTACTTGGGAATGGTCTGTGCTCGCCTGGGAGATGGTATGATTTGGAACTGAGAACCGACACAGGGTGGTTTTGTTGTCATCTGATCAAATTACTCTCGGCTCATCCAAGTTGAAAGCGTTCACAACCACTGGCTAAACTATGAGAACTGGAGTGGCCATCGTCCGGCTGCACATTGCTCCAGCGTGGAAAGGCAAAAAACTCAATCAGATTAAGCGTGCTGACGTGAAAAAGCTCCTCCTACAAAAACAGCAGGCTGGGTCCGCCCCAAAGACAGTTGAAAACATCAAGGCGTTGATCTCCGGTATTTTCACCAACGCCTTTGAGGAAGAACTGCTCCAGGTAAAAACTTATGACTGTCGAGTAAAGAATAGTTCATATATAATATTTTATATGGCTAAAAGGAAAAAGAAATATCACAAGAATAACTCCTCGAAACCTAAGAGAAATGCGCCATGCCCTTGTGGGAGCGGGTTGAAGTATAAGAAATGCTGTGGGGCAAGCAATAAATCATTTAAGGTTAGAACACAAAATAAACCAGAAGTCATAAATTATCATTTAGTTAGCCCAAATGGTGGTAAAACTTGGGAAAAAAAGCCAGGGAATTTATCTGCAATTATTTGTGGGGTAAAACCAGAGAATATTGATAAAAATGTCTATTCTATAATTTCAAAAACCATGGAGGCATCGAGTGATTCGAAATTGAAAAATAAATTGATTGACTGCCTTCATAAGCTTAAAGCAGTCAACTACCACTTATCGACAATCAAGACCGAAATAAAAGATCGTGTTAAAAAGTATGAGGACAAATATTCCGCAGGATCGGGTGTTTCCTTTGAAATAGAAAATCAAAGACTCGTATATGAAACTGAGGCCTTCCTATTTCAAGTAAAGAGTAGTCTTGATCTACTTATTAAAGCCTTGGGATATTCTATATCACCACTGAAGAATATGAATAGTATCAGCCAAGCAGGTTTTGAAACTCTAAAGATACTAAAAGAAAATGGATTTGAGGAATTAGGGAATATTTTTGAGCACCAATGGGTTGAATGGATACAAGAACTCGTCAAAATGCGAAATACCATAACGCACCATAGTGAACTTAAAGGATTTCACTGTTTTATTGAGAAGCCCTACATTGGTGAAGAAAAAGTACAAATCCATTATCCAACCATGCCATCGGGCAAAAGGGTTGATGAATATTGTCAAGAAGTTTACGATAGACTTATTGAATTGTACGAATCAGGTCTAAAATACATCACAAATTAAAAAATAACAAAGCCAGCTCGCTGCTTGTACTATAGCAAAGTCTTTTTGTCTTCTGTCGCACTATTACCCCGATATGCCTATGACCATTGGCGAGTCATATTCAGCGTGGCAACAAAAGTTAAAGAAACGTTCTGGGTTTTGACGAAGAAAGCTTTAGAGAGCAATTTTCTACACATATTTTTCCTCCGAACGGCAGGTCTTTTTAGTGCCTGCCGTTCTATTTGGGACAGACGCTGTTAACCCTGGACCAAATCCAGACCCATTTTTTAGCTCAAAATCACAGTTTCGACCTTGGCAACGAGGATGCAGAGGAAGAAGAATGCCGTATTGTCTAGAGACTTTGAGAGCAAGGTCGTAGGTTCGTAACGCGCCCCCGCTATGAACCCACGACCACGGTTGTTTTAAATCATCCTGTGGGAGCTCTGCTGAAATTCTGCTTTTTAATATCACTCACGCCAACCTGCTGACTGCCTTTGCAATTCTTTCAGATTATGTGCAGGCCTAAAAAAAGGCTGTGGTTTAAGTATGCTGTTTGAGAATTTGTAGATATTTGGAGTTTGAGAGGGTAGTAGGGATTTGGGAGTGGTTAAATTTAATACTATAAAAGTGGATTGTCGATTATACAATTACGACTTTTGGAAGACGACGATGGTTTCTTATATGAGTGAGAAAATTAGGTGGAAAAAGTATTGGGATCGGCACCACAAACACTTGTTTGCCCATGCGTTGCTGCTTGATATAGTTTGACATCCAGTGCGGGAGGCTGGATTATTTGGGCCACCGTGAGCTGCGCAACAGCATCCCTTGCGTGAAGAACTAAATCCAACGGACCGCAATTAGTCATCTCAAGTGTTATATTGCCGCTCCAACCAGCATGAATGGTTGGAGCAGTCAAATGCACAACTAAGCCAGTACGGGAACGGGTACTCTTGCCGTCGATAAAGCAAATATACTTAGGGTTTTCAACGGGAGTACCAACTACCTCTTCTGTTTGCCACACGACAAATCCTTGACGGCGGAGGATGATGGCATCCTCCCGCCTGAACACAAGCTCATTCTTGACATCGGCCTCACGAGGAGGATGAATCAGGAATTCCCGAGAAATAGTACCGAATGTCATCCTTGCCACATTCAATTCTTTTGGCTTGAGACCAAAAGCTTCATTGTGAACAGCAATCGCTTCGCAATCCCAGATAAAAGCCTCTTCTGCGGGCCCTAAATGCAGGTCTATGGATGTAGGCCCTATCTCATCAATAGGTAGAGGCTCTACAATAAGGTCGCCACATTCTACGGCCTGACGTAAATCAACGTCAGATAGATACACAATGGCCTCCTATATTTCATGAACCTTATCCGCTGAAACAGTCAAGATTTGGCCATCCGGCACAGAAACCCGTGCTTCTTTCCCACCATTATTTAGAACACGCACTTTAACTTGGCCATCTACGCCATCCTTTGTCGGTTGGGTGCTGGGCTCAACAACGTAGTGCTTTGGAGCTACGCCTTCGTAACTTTGCTCCATCGTTGTATCAACCTGAAAAACCACCTCGCCAGAAAAGGCACTGGGATACAACTTACATTCCATTTGTCCCTGTGTCGTGGCCATATCAAATTCCTTTCACAGAATTTCACTCATTATCTATCGGAACAATCCCGCTTCATATTCTTAAATATTTTACGTTTTTTTTATTATTTACAAGAAATATTTTCAAAAAACGCCAAATTAGGACACTACCAACCAGTCTTTTGACGCCTTATTCCATAGCGTAAAAATGAAACAGCTATAGTTATAATAGCTCTTGTAGCAGAAAAACCTGCCAGAACGCACGTCCGTGCGTTTTATCGCTATATGTGCAGTAGTGAGAGAGGCCTCATTGGAGCCAGATTTGCAAGGAAAAAACTTTATTTATTGAGCTTTAATTGTAGCAATTGTCGGTAGGCCGGTGTTCGTCGATTTGAGCTGTGTTTACGTGGGTTTTTCGTGGTGGGATATAGAGGGATTAGTACGACAACCTTATCTAAATGTTATTGTCGTTGCTCTTTTTTGGTTGTGTAAATTTCTTCTTAGTCCGTGATTTTCTCTGCTTGGATAATCGTAACACATAATGGATTGTACAGTAGATGATGTACACAACCATCGGAAACGAGCATTTCATTGTAGTCCAAAGCAAATCCCCCCAACTTTTCAACCTCCCTGCTCTATTGTCCTGAATAAAAATCAGACTCATTACTATAAGTACTACGCCAAAAGGAATTCTTTCACCTGAAACTACGTATTGTATATATTTATCTATGAGGGCAGCAAAGCTTCCAACACAACCGCGGTACCTGCCTTGCTGACGCTATCAATCTCTTCCGAGCTTGAGGCCGCTGGGACGGGAATAGATTATAAAAGCATTGAAGGGAGAGACGGTGGAAGAACAAGTTTTGTGAGTCCATAAAAAAAGGGGGAGTTTTCGGTGTTTTTGGAGTCCTTAAAAAAGGAGAGTTTTCGGAGTTTTCGGACTCCTTAAAAAAGGGCTGAGGCTGAGAGGGTAGGAAATACCTGAAAACCTAACAAAACCTTACATTTTAGCTTCCTGCGCCGAGTACTAACGGTGTACTCGGTGAACCTGTCAAAACCTGTTATTCAAAACGTGATTTTTAGCCGAAAAACGAGTTTTCCACTCTATAAAAAAGGCGAAAAAGAGGTTTTTTAGGCGAAAACACTGATTGCAAACGGACAATCGGATAGAAAAAGAAAACACCGTCTGCTAACGGTGAGACGGTGAGCCTATTTTTGATGAGCCTACCCCTGAGATACACCCCGGCCTGAGTTCGTCCATTCCAGAGGTTCCAACACCGACTCAAAGGGGGGTTCAGAGAAAATCTTGGACTGATCCAACCCAAAGGCCAACCATACCGAGCTTTTTCCTCACCACCGCCTCAGATAGCCTGTAGTTGCGCCAGATTTGAAGCTGGCGGGCAAGTAGGGAAATGTAACGCTTTAACCTGCCGATAATAAACTCCACAGGAAATTCGTCCGCGTCAATCCTGGGGCAAGCTGGACGCCTTAAATAGAAAGTTGACGGGTAGGTATTGTGAAATGGTTAAGCGGGCGGCGCCCAATAAATCACAACAATCAAAGCCCTGAAAATCAGGTTTTCTTCTCCCCATCACCGCACCCAAGCCGAAACGATAACTACGATAACAGTAATCGGACGGGCTTGTGGCCGCACCTTTTGGCCTTGCAGGAAAAGGTTAGCGCGTTTATCATGCAGCACTGTATATGAGCACCGTCGAGTCTATAGCGATTATTGTCGGCGTAGTGTCAGGCGTGTCCGGCTTGGTACTGGGTATCGCCAACTGGTGGCACCAGCGCGTTACTACACGCCCACGTCTTGTCGTTCGACCTCTTGTATGCATTCTCGGCGTTGACGTGGAGAAAGGAGAGTTCAAGAAGGCACCCGTCGTGGAGATCTGCAACGTAGGGCACATACCTGTGGTCGGTTCGACTTTTGGGTTCCTGCCAGCGTGGAATGTGATCCATACAGTCACTACTCATCTCCCCATGCGCATACAGCACGGCAAGCTCGTCCAGCTCTTGCAAGAACGGCTATCCCCTTATTCAGTCACCTACCATGAACAAGAACCTCTCCGCACGGGCTTGGAATGGCAGCGAGAACTCCTCCCACAGCACGTCGCGATGCTGCGAGTCGACCTGCGTCCCTTTCCGGAAGTACTGAAGATTGGCCGGGCCTTCGCCACGACTCTTGCCGGCGACACGTTTAAGGCCAGCCGACGAGATATGCGGAGGTTCCTTAAGCAGTGTAAGGCACTCCGCCAAGAGCAGAGCGTCGCAGTTGGCGATAGCATAACCAAGGATGACCATGTCAGTAGTGAGGACACGCAATGAATGGTGGACATCGTTTCGTTCTGAGAGAGCTTGGAAACCGTTGGGCCATATGGGTCCGGCGAAGTTGTCGTTGGAAATCGCGTCCTATGCGTTATCCCGAAATGACGTGGTCCTGTTGTCTCAGGTCAACCAACGCTTTGGCACTAATTTCATAAAAATTCGCAGTACAAGCCATTTCAACTTGTGCGTGCAATACCGATACGGTACATCGTAAATGCTGCAAAAAACGTCCTTGTCGGGAAATGCCGCCATAGCCAACGGTCGCACCAGCTTCTTATCACCCGCTACCAGACCATCGCCACTCTACTACCCTCTCAAACTCCAAACATCGACAAAAGCACGCTGTAATCAGAACGAAAAAAGCGTCTTTACCTTCTCATCATCACCGCACCCAAGCCGGGCATGAGAACAATCGTACCAAATACCGGGAACAGGTTTTCTTTGGCCCGATATTGCTTCATGTCCAGCTACCATGTTTCGCCCAGCTATTTTCTCTTTATGCTTGCGAGAAATCTTACCGTCTCCTCAGAAGGAAAGGTTTGGAGATTTTCGCAGACAAGGCAGTTGATCGCTGATGATTCGCCAAGCACCATTTTCCCGAAGACCTTTATTGTGAAATCTCCAACTTTCTTGATGCCGGAATATGTACCAACTTTGCCAAGACGATCCTCTGTTTCAGTAATCTCAGGTAGGCTCAGACCCGCCGATCTGGCATAGTTTTCGAGTAGTGCTCGGAAGTTATTGGCGATCGCTGTAGTATCTATACCCTGCATAAACTCGGCTCTCAAATAGGGGATTGACTCTGAATCTTCATTCTCAAAAGCGATAGACTCAAAACCTGCTACTGATACTACCCTCTTTTTCACAGGATGTGGGAAAGTCACTGTAAATTCAGACCGAGGAAGAGTTGCGACTATCGAACTATAGTCACTTGCACCGGCTGATTCTGAGGAAGGCAAGAATAGAATTGCTGAATTAACAAGAAAGACTATTACAGAAGCAAGTATCAGAGCCTTACCGTTTGGATTTTTCCTTACTAAGGCCAAAACACCAAATAAACAGGCGAATATCGAGGGGAAATTGAACCCAATTATTACTCCGATAGTGCCTACGAGTGCATAACTGTCCGGGTGAGTCAAAAGAGCATCGATGCTTGGGTCTCGGTAGAGTGGTTTTTGTAATGTCCCAAAAAGAACTATGCCAGAAATGACGATTAATACCCACCCAAGAATAATAAGAATTTGACTAAGAATCTGACCGGGTGTTTTCGACTCTGTTTGTTTAGGTTCCGCCTGCTGTTCCATTATATAACCTCCCTTAGTTTTCAGAACTACTCGCCACTAATAAGATTATATCCTCCTGAATATTGCAAGGCAAACGAAAAATCAGTAGAATCACGGCTATGCAAAAGGCTGAAATAAAGCAAATTGCCGATTACCTCAAAGACCTTGAGGAGGGGCTTGTCGAGTGGGACTATCGAGGGATAACTACGCAAGGCCACTTGACCACACTTTACGGCATTATTGAGCGATTGATGAAGGCAACATACGAGACCAAAGACCAGCAGCTTAAACCATTGCTGGCAACATTAGAATACAAAGCCCGAAAATGTAAGCAGTGTATTGAGGCAAGGACAGGAGTAAGGAACTAAGAAAGAATGGCGAAGAACAAGAAAAACAATCGGGTTGCATGGTCAGAAGATGAAGTTAAGTTGCTCAAGAGACTTTTTCCGCGTGGGAGAGCAAGGGAAATAGCTGAGCGAATTGGAAGGTCTCTGGCAACGGTAAGACAAAAAGCATACAACATGGGGATTAATACAAGAGAACGGCATCTCTGGTCAGCCAATGAAATCAAGCTGCTCAAAAGACTTTACCCGCGTGGGAGAGCAAGGGAAATAGCTGAGCAAACTGGACGGCCTTTGACAGCAGTAAGACAAAAAGCATACAACATGGGGATTAAAACAAGAGAACGGCATCTCTGGTCAGCCAATGAAATCAAGCTACTCAAGGAACTTTATCCGACTGAGAACACACAAAGCATAGCTGATAAACTTGGGCGGCCTTTGCAGTCGGTGAAAGCAATAGCATATCTCAACGGCCTCAAAAAAGTGGGAACAGCTCCCGTTTGGTCAAGACAAGAGGACACTCTCCTTAAGAAGCTATACCCACATAATAGCGTACGAGATATTGCGAACCAACTTGGACGGACTGTCCCTGCGGTAGCAAACAGAGCACACAAATTGGGAATTAGCAAACCACAGCATATCTGGTCAAAGAAAGAGTTGAACCTACTGAAGAAATTATATCCAAGTAGAACAATCCAGCAAATAGCCGACCAGATTGGGCGACCTGTCCCGGCGACAAGAATGAGAATACACAGATTGGGGCTTAAGAAAAGAAAGCGAAAAGGAAAGACATAAAATGGACAAAGAAACCGAGACAAAAGCATTAGAGAAATGGCTGCGGATGGTGGATAAGCCACTGGCGACAAAAGAGGGAGACAAAAAGGACGCGAAGCCAAGAGATAAATAAGGCCTCGCCCAGGCGAACGAACGCAGTAGATACGCAGTCTGGTACTATCTTGACCGTTTCCGCTTGTTCGGACGATGTGTTTTGCCCGTAATAAATTCCTTATGTTTTCGTTCAGTCTGGACGATAGAAAATTGGGAGCGGAGCAATTCTATGTGCCGACTTACTGTTTTCTGTCTTCTGTTTTCTGTTTCCGCCGTAACCACCTCCTTTCATCCGTTCACGGCCCGCTCAATGCTACGATTATCCTATTAGCATAGTTCACAAGTTCGTCTGCTTGTGCGTCAGTCAGTGCTTTCCCTCTTTGAGCCTCCACAGAGTTGATAAAAGCTTCCAGCTTGTTGACGGCATCCTGTCGAACTCCGGCATTGGCGGCAACAAGCGCATCCTGCACGGCCTCAAGCTTCACATCGAAACTGTTCTCAATTCCCTGTTGTAAGTTCATACCTTTGACAATGCCGATCAAATCGTTAATAGCCTGTGCAGGGGTAAGGACTGTCACTGTAGCTGTGTCTGTCCCGGTGGCGCCATCGTCGTCCGTCACCGTAAGGGTCACTGTGTAAATGTCCGCTGTGTCGTAAGTGTGGAAATCTATTAAGCCGGAACCCGGTGGTGTTGCATCTCCGAAATCCCAGTTATAAGAGACGATTGTTCCATCAGGGTCATAAGATAATCTCCCATCAAAGATTGCACTTTCGTTAACGAGCACTGTCTGGTCAGGACCTACATCAGCAACAGGAGATTCATTCGGGCAGCCGCCTTCCGCAGCCAGGGGAAGATTATCCTGTCCACCATCGAAGATATAGGGTAGGTCAACGAAACCATCGTCGTCGCTGTCAGGACACTCCCAGTCGCTCCAGTAGTTGCCGCCTGTTGGCATATCCAAGTTAAATACATTTCCGCTGCTGCGAGAAACAGCAACCTGCAAGTTATTATCAATGAAGTTATTGTTGTAGATTTGGTTGTTGTTGCAGTTGTAGTCCGGCAGAATTGCTATAACTATGGATACTGTGGAAGGGAATATCGTATGCCAAATTGAGGATTTGCATAAGTAGCTCTAAGGAACGACTAAAATATATAGAGATGCAACATTAACCACGAAAAAAAAATCTAATGCAAACTAATAATAAACAAAAGTATGATCTAAGCCAACATTCGCTCGGATTTAGAATATGGATATACTGCTGTTGTATCCTAATAAATATAGCAGTGGCAATATTCTTGATTGTCTCTAAATTAATTATTACTATCCTATGGCCTTTTGTGCGACTTTCTCTTTTTTTAGAATACCTAAACCTGAAATTAAAGAAGACAATCCTTGAAGAGAATTTAAAAACCCTATCAGAAGAGGAAAGTGATTCCAGAACTTGAAAAACGAACTCCAAATCAAAAGTTAAGTTCTGATAACGAGGACTAAATCTTATGGCGCTCATAGCAAATTTAAGGCATTATCTTGGCGATGACCTGAGTTTGATTAAAATCCCCGGCCCGGCAGCAGCATTAAGAGAGTTTCTATGCTGTGTGGTTGAAGCCGTTACCTCAAGAGACCCAGATGACATAAATTATGTAACACAGCTAAAATGTCGGAAGGGTTCTGGCGGCTGCGATGGTGATATTATTGCTTTTTTTGACCAAGACAACCCTTCGGTCATCAAGTGGTCTTGTATGTTCTGCAAAGACGACGGTCAGATTACTGGATGGGAAAAAACTCTGTGGGATAAAAGATTCGGTGAGTAAGCACACAGCCGGAGTGCGGGTGAAGGTCTTAAGCAAGTTGGAAAAGCCTTTGATGATTGGTGTGCCATTTTAACAAGACACAGCATACAGGCAGCATACGCAATCATTGCGGCTAATTGGATTGTACATGGAAATACCCAGACAGTGCTTGGTAACACGTGGTCAAAGTTATCCCTTGCTTTAGTTTTCATTTTTCTTGGCATAAATTTACTTGCTACCCGTTGGATGATTAAATGGCACTACGAACAGCATTTGTATGCAGACGCTAATCCTGAACAGTGGGAAATAGATTTTGAAAAAAGCAAGACAGGACAAACCGCCTGGCCTTATACCGAAAAAATCCAAAATCTTGGGGTTTGGCTCCGAAGACTTAAAGTATGGGCACCAGTTATGGCTGCAGTATTGTTCATAGTAAGCCTGTTCTGATATAATACCCACACCAGCTGGCCAATAAAATAAAAAATTTAGGTGAGATATGGCAGTAAGTAAACTTAGATTGATAAAAAACTGTATGGAGTTTGTTCACCAAGATGATGCTAAAAATGTCCCTCCGAAAACTCGAGGTCTATATGTTCTTTTCAAATATAGGCCGAGATTAGATAAATACGACGTTGTTTACATAGGTATGGCTGGTGGAGAAAAAAAAGCAGGCATTAACGGCCGGCTTCGTTCGCATCTCAAGAAAAAAGCAAATCAGTGGACTCATTTCTCTGCTTTTGAGGTCTGGGATAATATCAGAGAAGACGAAGTTCGAGAACTGGAAGGAATCTTTAGGCACATATACCGAAAAGACACTCGTGCTAATCGTTTGAACAAGCAACGATCCTTCAAGAAGCTTGCTAAAGTCGGACGCAAGACGAAGAAAGAAAAGTGGATGACCCCCACGGCGGCTGGCCAATAAAATAAAGGAGTAAGATGGTTTCCAATTTTGACAAACATGTGGCAAAGCAGCAGATAGAATGGCGTAAGAGCAATATTTCTACCAAGGAGATGGGCGTTCAGAACGGTTTGAAGAGGCCATGGATATTGCCCGAAAATCTCTGGAAGGAAGGATTATGGGAGAGAATAAAAGACTCTCTGCCTGAATATCTTAAGAAAGAAGAAGTCCAGAGACACAAAGGTTGTCATAACCTCAAGAGTTCCTGGATGCTCTGTGCAAATCTGTACTTCTCTTTCCGAAAGGACAAAGACCTGCTGGCAGGCTTTCTAAATAAATTTGTAAGCAATAAAATCAAAACTGTAGATCGAATCGAGCTGGAGTATGCCGAAGGTGGCAAGTTGAATCCGGCGGAGCTTCTTGGCGAGCCACAGGGGACGAGAGGGGCAAATCAGACATCTCCGGATGTTGCTTTTATTGTAAATGGCCATACAGGTTTGATACTTACTGAAAATAAATTTACTGAGCATTCATTCTATAAGTGCTCCGGCCGCAAAAAGGAATATGGTAACCCGGATATAAAGCGATGTTTTAACTTTCGGCTTATCTACAGCGATATTAAAAATAACTGCTATCAGCTTAATTGGGAGAATGGACCAAGGAAAAACCGCAAATATTGGGATTACATTAGGATTAGCGACAAGGGACGGCAAATCTTAAAGCGATGTCCAGCAGCGACTTCAGGATACCAGCTTTTCAGGCAACAGGCATTGGCAGAGGGTATTGCGAAAAGTGGCAAGTATGAGTTTGTTATATCATGTGTGGCTTATGACGAGAGAAATAAAACACTAATCGGTGCACTTTCAGGAGCAGGGGTTGATGATTTTACGAAAGACTGGGCTTGTCTTTTTGAGGGCAAAGCTGAGTTTAAAAGTTTCTCGCATCAACAGTTTGTCAGCTGGATTAGAGAAAATGGCTCAGACGGCAAGTGTAAAGACTGGCTATCATACATTAAGGATAGATACGGCTATTAACTATGACAATTGATGAATTAAATAGGGGGGAATAACCGCTTGAGCATTGTACAGAATATTGCGATTATATGTACAAAACAGGCTAAAATGACCTAAACCGAGTAAAGCCACCCTCATTATTGCGACAAGAAACGGGGCATGTATAAGCAGGGCTGATAATATATTTGCAGAGCAAAAATGTTTTTGCTTTTGGTTTGAAGAAATGCTATAATTATATTGTTGTTTTTGAGGGTGGTTTCTATATGAACTTCGATTTCTTGCCGATAATGTTGAGTACAACAATTTTCAAAGGCATAAATTCACGGGCGTAACTGGATTAAAAGGCTGTTTGTAACAATCAGTATCTGATGGATGAATTGATTAAAAAGCTCATTATCCGAATATGGAAAAATGGTCTTGAGAACCGAAAGCCCATTGGCCAAGTTCGAGCAACCAAGTTGATGTACCTTATAGAGTGGGAATACTTCGCTTGGAAGAGAGAGCGTTTAACTCAATTAGATTGGGTATGTCTACACTATGGGCCTTGGTCCTCAACGCTAAGCAAAATACTTCAAGAAGAATTTAAAGCACCAACTGAAGAAGAACAGCAAGGCCGCTTCCGCCAAGTTTTTTGGACTCCACCAGAGTTCGACCGTATCGATACGCGATTACCATATGAACTGGAAGGAATAGCCCAACGTGTTTTTGACACTTTTGGCTCTATGTCTACTGAGGATATTGTCAGATATGTTTATTTTAATACGGAGCCTATGCAATATGCAGAGCGAAGACAGCCGCTTGATTTTACAAAGACAAGGAAACCCCTAAAGCCCTTTAATCCCGTTAAGGCTTTAGACAAAAATGTCCGCCAAAAACTCCGAGATAGATTAAGGTCAGCAACACAAACGAAGCTTGAGGAAAAAGCCGAAACGACAGGTGATATTTCGCCTGAAGTATTGACAGTTTTATCACAGTTAGATTCATCTGGCGATTTTTCCCTTCCTGAAGGCGAGATTCAAATTAGTAATGAAGATAGACTAAATATTGCGGAAGAAGGTTGAGCGACGACCTTACAGATATACTGGGTTCTGCATACGCATCTTATCCTGGTGAATCGGTTAAACCAGGTGTTATATGCGTCGCTGTCATACCTTATGTTATGGAGAAGTGCTACACGATTCGCCCAGTTGACCCCGACCCAAGCTCAAGCGAACATCAACGATACCGACTTTCAGAAAAGCGTCCAGCAGAACTCGCCACAGCAAGTCAAGAAGGGTGGCAACTTCCTTTTAAGGACTTGAATCTTGATACTGATGAAGACCTTGTTGTAGTAAAGGTAAAAAGGCGACCTGTTGTCGTTCTGTCTCGTGCAATTGTTGACGAACGGAAAGCTGACCCGACAAGATTTCAAGACTCTTTCTGGTGTGCGCCATCATATACACTTGTAGATGATTTCAACCATCCACAATTCGATATAAGTTTCATCGAAGACGTCAGGGCTTTGTCTTACAAATGCTGTTTCCCTTTACCCTACAACTCGCACTTACACGATAGAGAGGCAATACTTCGCTTGGACCGCACACAACCAATACCACGACACCTTCTCAAGCCTACTGAACGGCGCCTTTCTAAAGAGTGGACACTATATCTCCAAGAATGGGTTCGCTTCTACATAACCGGCAAAATTGGAGACCAAGATATCAATAGTGTTGCTTCAGAATTAAAATTAGCAAGAGAATTGCTGATAGGGGCACTTATTAAGAAACGGCTCGAATCCAAATAGACTTACTCTTATTACCGCACCCAAGCCGAGCAGTTAATATTGGCCTAACCCACAGCCTCCGCGACCGCTTGAAACTCCCTTTTGCAACTATCACTGTCCGGGGTCGCAACCAGGCCCCAAGCGAAGCAAAGAAATTCATTAGTTGAAAGAACGTACAAGCAATATACGGCGGCAACGGCAGTATCGAGCCTGTATTGCGAGGGGACGGCACGCATGAGCATCTCCATGGAGACTGCGGACCCATGTGCAAAATGGGACCACCAGGCATAAAGACGCCTTTGTTCTGACCCTCCATATTGCTCTATCAAATTGCTGGTATTACTACACCATTTCATCTTTGCTTCGTTACGCCAATTGTTTCCGAAGACCCTTTTCAGGTCCGGCTCCAATTTAGCCAATCCGGAACTATCACCCAACCTTTCAAGAACCTTGCCATAGTATGCCATTGCTCTGTCTGGGAACTCAAGGTAATCCTTGGCAAGTCTGGGCTCTGCAATGATACCCTTAAGGGAGGCGTCATATTCAACACATGATCTCGCAATGACGTAAATGCCCGGAAGGTGTTGAGGTTCACAGATTTGGTGGAATGTGCGGATTGATATTGTATAGCGACACCAAACATAAAAACTTGCCAAGCGTTGGTCGTCTCCGAGACACCTGGCTTGAATCTTGCCCATCCAATTGTCGAGGAATGTTTGCAGGCAAGTGAATGAACGCCTAAACTTAACTGTGAAATTCTCCACTTTAATATCCTTAATGTGAGTCTATGTCCGTTAGTAGTATATTTGTATTATGGCTGCCAAGCAAGGAAAAAGAACCACACTCGCCACAGTTAACTTGCGAATTTAAGGAATACTCCCCCAACAATACTATGTAGTCGAACTCAACGCACCAGAGCGAGCGTGAGAGGCCTTGCCGTGGACGAGGCGAGGGTGGTTGTGTTTCTTAACCACAACAGGAAATAGGGCAGGAATTTCGTAGCGGGCCTCTCATTTTGTCAACCAATTTTTACCTGTTACTATTATCCCAACTACAATTGAGATTAAAACCACAATCCAAAACCAAAAAGAAAGTGATTCGATTATCTCATAATCGAATCCGGTTAGCCAACATATTAACTCTATCATTTTATATCCCTGTTGACCTGTTGAGCCGGAAAAATCTCATCCACAACATTTGACAAGTTCTTGCAGCTTGTTCTCAATGAACTTAAGCATCTTCTCTTCGTCGTCTTTGAAATCGCGAGGTTTATCATCACTTCGGACGGCGATATTGTCGATGTCCAGAACCTGATTTTTCTTTCAGAATATTTGATGAAGGAAGTAGACGACCCAACATTAGTGGCTTACTCCGAGCAGCCCATCAACATGGCAATATCTTATCTGGGTCGTAGGTTCATAGCGGGGGCGCGTTTCGAACCTACGACCTTGCTCTCAAGTCTCTGGACAATACGGCGTTCTTCTTCCTCTGCATCCTCGTTGCCAAGGTCGAAACTGTGATTTTGAGTTAAAAAATGGGTATGGATTTGGTCCAGGGTTCTAACTAAAATAGACAAATCCTGATCAGGTACTTGCTATTTGCTAGTATCGAGGATTGTCATAAATGCTTCCTGCGGTATCTGAACGTTGCCAACGCTTTTCATACGCTTTTTACCTTCTTTTTGTTTCTTAAGCAGCTTCATCTTACGTGTTACATCTCCTCCATACAGCTTTTGCGTTACGTCTTTGCAAAAACCTTTGATGGTTTCTCTTGCGATGATTTTTCCGCCAATAGCAACCTGCAGAGGAATTTCAAACTGATGTCGTGGGATCGCTCTGCGCAGCTTTGTGATCAGCTTTCGGCCTCTTGTCTCTGCTTTACTGCGATGGACGATCAAACTCAAAGCATCGACCGCAACCTTATTCACAAGAATATCAATCTTAACAAGATCGCCGGACTGAAAGCCTATAAACTCATAATTCATCGTTGCATAGCCGCGACTGATACCCTTGAGAAGATCATAAAAATCATACACGATCTCAGCAAGCGGAGCTTTATACTCAAGCATCACCCTGGTGCTACTAAGATAATCAGTCTTCACCAGCTTACACCGTCTGGAATCCGCCAGCTTCATAATCCCGCCGATCGAATCAACCCCGGTTATTATTTCAAGACGAACAAAAGGCTCGCGAAGCTCTTCGATGTGACTCGGATCAGGCAATTGGCCAGGCGATTCTATCCTCTTAACGACACCGTCCTTCGTCAGGACCTCATAACTGACCGTCGGCGCCGTCTGAACAACCTCTATATCATTCTCACGTTCCAGGCGTTCCTGAACTATCTCCATATGCAGCAGGCCAAGAAAGCCGCAACGAAAACCGAAACCAAGCGCAGGCGAATTCTGAGGGCTGA
>Ga0209979_1002736_pt1 | contig 16447 bp, 17 predicted proteins | sample AnhtaG_FD_183114 | JGI IMG/M metagenome (GOLD analysis project Ga0209979, IMG submission 183114) | Deep subsurface microbial communities from Anholt, Denmark to uncover new lineages of life (NeLLi) - Anholt_01485 metaG (SPAdes) (version 2) | ecosystem: Environmental > Aquatic > Marine > Oceanic...
TTTTTTGTTACTTTTTGAGATTTTCTTGTCCCCGCATGCTTGCCCTCGACCTGATCGGGGGCCTTAAGCGGGGATCCAGCCTGTCCCCGCGAAAACAAGGGGCAAAAAACTAAAAATGTTTAGCCCCCAGGTTTATCCTGGGGGTTCTTATCTTTCCGCTCAAAAAATTTCTTGATTGACTTTCCTCTTCCCAGCCGATTAATATAACTGATATATTGATGCGATTTGTAAGCGGATTTTGGATTAAAGTTTTGGTAGGGTGGGGCTTTAGTCCTTCGCAGTCCCGATTTTCTCGGGACGGAGAATGGATGCCCCGCCATTTATCTTAAATTTGCATTCGCTTTGTTAACGGATTTTGATTTAGAGAGCCCAAAGTAGGAGATAAGAAAATGTGCAATACTTGTGGCTGTCGAACAAAAAAGAAAAAGAAAGCCAAGAAAAAAACAACCAAAAAGAAAGCCAAGAAGAAAAAGAAATAGTTTATCCCCGCTTGTCCTTGGCAGGGACCAAGTCCATGCATGCTGTTGCCTGTTCCGAACCTATTAGGCCGCTACCGTGAATTGGTGCGGGATCATTTCCAACCCGGTCCCACACCGTAGCAGAGAGCGTATTTTCTTGAACTTCCTGCGCACCAAGAAAACCTACCCTCTGTTTCCTCTTGTGCGCTTACACACTTGTGCTCTTATTGCCTTTCCATACACGGGTCACGGTTAAAAGTTTAATCGTAACCTTTGCTGTGGTACTCGTCATCCAATATTGCAGCAAAACCAGCATGGCCCCTCCTGTCAGTACTACCGCAGAAAATATCGGTACCGTAAATGTGAACGACAGAAACGGCGTTTCAAATCTGTAGCCTATCATCTGACCAGCTATAGCCCACAGCGTTATCAAGCAGCATATCAACACCATAACTACCGCGCAGAACAATGCCATTTTTTTCACGGCTTGATTGCGCTTTTCTTCGTCGTAACCAAGAAAGTGCATTTTCCGAGCAATATAAATGCCCGCCAATATACCCAGGGCAAAGTTAAATATCGGCACGCCCATTCCCATACCAAGTGCCAATACGGAATAAAATAGATAAATCACCGCGAGAATTTTGTTGTTCATTTGATAGGCCTTCTTAACCCAGCTTTTTACGAATATAGTATCAATGATTAGGCCAACGCCCAGTCCCCCTAACGCCCAGTATGCAATGCCCTTTTCCTCAAAATATATGACATTTACAAAACCAGCCGCAACAACACAAAGCAACACCGGCAGAAACCCGAAAAACATACCCAGTATTATAGATTCGATCTTGCTCATCATTTTCGTATCTTGCTTGACTCTGCGACTCCAGTCACAAGACGAGGCAACAGGTATCTCGCTTTGACAAAATCTGAAATCCGAAGCACGAAGTACGATACAATCTCAAAAACCGAATACCAAATGTTCAAAACAGCATGTTTACAGCCTTTGAATTTTTGTCATTTGAATTTGTTTCGGATTTCGATATTCGAGCTTCGTATTTATGCCCTGCTTCTTTACTTCAGTAGTCGAGAAAGACTATATCTTCCGGTATTGCGACAACATCGCGGTGTTTTGGGCCGAGGAGCTTTTTTATTTCGGTGCTGTGCTTGCCGGCTAAGGACTTCAACTGAGTGCTGCCGATACTCGTTACGGCCTTGGCGTTATTATTTAGCATAATAACCGCATCGGCCTCGAAAGAGCCTTTTACCGAAATTACGCCGCTGGGCAGGAGACTTTTGCGATTTTTGATTGCCTGCATAGCGCCCTCGTCGATAAATATCGTCCCGGCTGGACTGCTGTTGAGAATCCATCTCGAACGATTTGAGAGCTTTCGCTTAGGCATAAAGACCGTGCCTATCTCTTCACCGGCCACAATACGGCCGATGATGTTTTTCACTCTGCCGTCCGCTAAGACTATACGAAAGCCGGCATTGGAGGCAATCTTCGCAGCTTCAATTTTGGTTTTCATTCCGCCGGTGCCGTGGGTGCTGCCCCTGCCTCCGGCGTTTCGAATAATATCGCCGGTTATCTCGAACACGGCGTGTATCGGCCTGGCGTCAGTGAATTTTTGCGGATTCTTATCGTAAAGGGCGTCGATATCGCTGAGCATAATCAAAAGGTCGGCGTCGATTTTACTGGCGACCAGTGCGCTTAGTTTATCGTTATCGCCGAAGGCCGAGCCGATTTCGTCGGTACTTACACTGTCATTCTCGTTCAGGATTGGCACCACGGACAATTTAAGCAGTGTCTCGATGGAATTGCGAAGGTTCAGATAGGTCCTTCTGTTATTCAGCACCTCGGCGGTCAGCAGGACCTGAGCGACGGTAATACCGTAGCGGGTAAACGACTTTCTATATTCAGCCATAAGTAGTGGCTGTCCGATAGCGGCACAGGCCTGTCGCATTTTTATATCTTTTACCTTGCCCACCGGCCCGGACAGGCCCTGCTTCATACCTGATGACCGACTCGACTGAGCTCGCCGAAGTCTGATATCCTGATACCCTGATAACTGTCCTCTCCCCATACCGATAGCACCTGAACTGATAATGACGACCTGCCTGCCGGTTTTAAGAAGTGAATTTATCTGCCGGGCGATTCGACGAACGTAGGCGGTATCTATCCTACTGTTTTTCGTCAGAATATTAGTGCCGATTTTTATAACTATCCGCTTTGCTTTACTAAAGTCTCGCATAATTCGTCGCTCGTCGCTCGTGGCTCGTGACTCGTGGTTCGCCCGATTCACTAATCTCTAATCACTAATCTCTAATTCTCTAAACTCTTGTGCGTGAATTTTTTTGCCTCGCTGCCGGAATAATCCGCTACGACTTGGCCGGTACCCAACAGCTTCCATTTATAAATCACAAGACCTTCCAGCCCTACCGGCCCACGTGCATGTATCTTGTTGGTGCTTATGCCTACTTCGGCGCCAAGGCCGTAGCGAAAGCCATCGGCAAAGCGCGTGCTGCAGTTCCAGAGCACGTTTGCAGAATCGACCAGGTCCATAAACTTCTCGGCCTTTTCCTTATCAGCGGTAACAATGCTGTCAGTATGTCCTGACCCGAAATGGTTAATATGCTCTATTGCCTGTTCAAGGCCATCGACAACTTTTATCGAAAGGATATAATCCAGATACTCAGTTGACCAATCTTCTTCGACTGCCGGCTTAACATCGATTATTGATGCTGTTTTCTCGCAGCCGCGTAGCCGAACGCCTTTTTCCTCAAGAGCGGTTTTGACTTTAGGCAGAAACTTTTCGGCAATTTTATTATCTACCAATAGCGTTTCCGCGGCATTACAGACAGCGACGTACTGGCATTTGGAATCGACTGTGATATTCACAGCCATATCCAAGTCAGCATCGCTGTCTATATAAACGTGGCATATACCATCAGCGTGCCCGAGGACGGGTATATTTGTGTTGTCCATAATATAACGAACGAAATCATTCGAGCCGCGGGGGATAACCAAATCGATATATTCATCTAAGGCCAACATCTGGGCAACATCCTGGCGCGTTTCCAATAGCTGAATCCATCCTTGAGGTAGTTCGGCTTTTTCGCTCGCCTCGGAGATTATCTCGGCTAAGATTCTATTGGTTTTTGCGGCTTCGCTTCCGCCTTTCAGCAGGACGGCATTTCCGCTTTTTAGGCAGAGCGTTGAAATTTGTACCAGGGCGTCCGGCCGAGATTCAAAAACAACGCCGATAACGCCAATCGGACAACTGACTTTGTAAAGTTCGAGCCCCTTGTCGAGTTCGGTGGCAGTGATTGTTTTACCAACAGGGTCATCAATTTTGATAAGACTGTCGATGCCGGCACAGACATCAGCTATTTTACCTTCGTCAAACTTTAGCCGTTTCAGTAAAGGCCCAGCCAGATTGTTCTTTTCGGCCGTGACCAAGTCCTCTTTGTTGGCTGAGACGATTTCAGCGCTGTGTTGCTTCAGGGCTTTGGCAATCTCGGCTAAGGCGTTGTTCTTTACATCGGTCCTGGCAACTGCAAGCTGGATCGAGGCTGACCCGGCTGCTGCGGCTATTTCGGAAATATTCATTTTTAATTTACCATTGACTATTTGTTGTTAAATACCTATATTCGATTGCCGAATTGTAAATAATAAATAATAAATAATCAATATCGAAGTCGAAGATACGCCGTAGCGGGAATCCGCTATAGGCGGAATCAATTGTATTGCGGGCGTAGCTCAATGGCAGAGCATCGGCCTTCCAAGCCGAGTATGTGGGTTCGATCCCCATCGCCCGCTTTTGTTTTGAGAGTCTTTTCCCTTTAAGTGTTTCTTTAGTATCACCCGGATTTTCTTGTTGGTTTTGGATGAATTGTTGCGAAATTTACAGTGCCCTGTGGAAAACCGTAGGGGGGAGCGTAAAAAATAATCAGCTCTGCCAAAAGTATTATATTTTCGTAAGCACTTCTGTTTGCGTGAATTATGTCCTTTCAGGGGCCGTCCTATAATAAAATTTTTCAAAAAAGTGTATTTGTTTGTTGACAAAGTGGTAGGAAGTGGTACGATTTCCCACATTGAATATATCAAGTGGGACTAATGCCATGCTTTTATTAACAGGCGAATATCTTCACGTTGTCGATAACAAGAGCAGAGTCCTCATCTCGAACAAGCTGAGAAGTCAGATTGATGTCGATGAGCACGGCAGCAATTTCTATCTTGTCCTCGGCGCCAACGGCATACTTTGTTTGTACCCCGAAAAGTATTTTGAGCAGATAGCCCTTGCGGTTACACCGGGTACTACCGCGCCTGATGAGGCTGTAGCGTTCGAGCGAATCAGCTTTGCTTTGGCCAGTAAGGTGGAGCTGGACGGCCAGGGCCGATTGCTCCTGAATGAAAGATTGCGAAAGAGGGCGGGATTGAAAGACCACATTACGCTTATCGGTGTCAGAGACCATATCGAGCTGTGGAACAGTGAAAGCTGGGAACAATATCTTTCAGACCATATGGCTCAATATCAGAAACAGATGTCGCAGGCAAGGCAGGTTGTCCTGCACGAGCAGAGCGAAGATATTTAATTTTTAAGTGGAGGCAAAATGATTGGAATGGATTCGAATCATTGTCGGATTGTTGCCGGAAGTCTCGTCGGTGAAAGGGAGGTTGACGAACGGACCTTCGCCTCCCTGGCAATTATCGGAGAACGGCTGGAACGGTTGAAGAAAATCGACGAGACTTTTTCCGGCATTGAATTTTCACCCGCTGTTGAGAAACTTCAAAGTCGGAAGAACACCATAGCTATAGGCTGAAACGTGGTGCGTAGTGCGTATTAAGAAACTATCTCAAAACTGTCACCCTGAGCGAAGCGAAGGGTCTGGCTGGCAGAAATAAGAGATTCTTCGCGGAGTTTATCCTTGAGCAAAGCGAAGGGCTCAGAATGACAAATTGTGTTTTGAAATAGTTTCTAAGTATTGTGGAAAGTTCTGATGAATCGGAACGCGATACGATATACGCGATGTAAAATACGTTATACGATATATGCGATACGATAGAAGTGAATGGCTCGATAATAGAGCATATTCCGGTTCTCGCTGAGATATTGGCCGAGCAGATAAAACTGCCACCGGATGGCGTGATGGTCGATGCGACCATAGGACAGGGAGGTCATAGTTATCTGTTCGGCAAGACCTTGGGCCCTGAGGGAGTTATTGTAGGCCTGGATGTCGATAAAAATGCTATCCGAAGGGCCCAATTTATATTAAAGGACCTTGCCTGTAAGGTTATTTTGCTTCATTCGAATTTTTCACGAATCAGCGAGCAAGTCCATGAGCAGGGTATAGATAAAGTTGATTTCATATTGGCGGATTTGGGGCTTTGTTCGGCACAGTTGGCTGATAGCCGGATGGGGCTTAGTTTTCTTCACGATATGCCGCTGGATATGAGAATAGACAAAAGATTAAAGAGCACCGCTGCCGATATAATTAATAAGGCAGATGAAAAATTCCTGGCTGATTTGATATACAAATTCGGCCAGGACAGGGCCTCACGGCGAATTGCACGGTTTATCGTGCGGGAACGAGAAAGGGGGCCGATAACCACGACCGGCCAACTGGCAAAGACAGTCTGCAAGGCGCTGGGAAGGGCCCGGCGAAGCAGAAAAAGTAAGATACACCCGGCAACCAGGACATTCCAAGCGCTGAGAATTGCGGTCAATGACGAATTAGAGAATTTGAAGAAGCTGCTTGCTTCGGTGCCGGAGCTGCTGAACAACAATGGTTATATAGCAGTCATTAGCTATCACAGTCTGGAAGATAGATTGGTTAAAAACGATTTTAAGCAAAACGAAGAGGACAGTGTTTACAGGCTCATTACGAAAAAACCGATTGTGGCAACGCGAGAGGAAATTGCTGAAAATCGTCGGGCAAGAAGCGCAAAATTAAGGATTGCACAGAAACAATAATATGGAGTTTCATTATGACTTCTGATGCCAAGATTGGGTTGCTGTTAGGTTTGGTCTTTATATTTATAATTGCATTTATAATAAATGGCCTGCCGCGCTTTCGCAGTAACACAAACAATAATGAGCTGACAACTAATACGGTCAACTTGCCAAATGACTCGATGGGTATTGCAGCCAAGGAACGTAAAGCTCAGGCGGTGTTCGATCTTGTAGAGCGGGTACCACAAGAACCTGCTGATGAAGTGCCGGTCGTCTCAAAGAACGAGGGAGCAGTTCGCTTCGAAATGCCCTTGCCGGAAGGCAGTTCGGTTGTGAAGGATGACTTAATTGTAGAAACTCCCATTGATAGGACCAAGCCGTCTGCTCTGTTGTCGGAAACCAATGAGAAAACAAAAGTCAATAAACCCAGGTCCGTCGAGCCCGCTTTGCCAAAGACCTATGTAGTTAGCGAAGGTGATAACCTGGCTGTCATAGCGCAAACATTTTACGGCCCAGATGAAGGTAATAAGAAAGTAAACGTTGCCCGGATATTCGAAGCCAATCGCAAACTGTTGAAATCACTCGATGAGATTTATGTCGGGCAAAAACTTACTATCCCGCCGCTCATAGATAAATCAGCCAGCGTATTTTCAGGGTCGCTGTTCGAGAAAGTGAAATCCATCGGCCGCAAACTTACTTCGTCTGATAAAACTAAGACACCCAGGGCGAGCCGGAGCAAACAATACCTTGTACGGGAAGGTGATAGTTTATGGCGAATTGCTGCCCAACAGCTTGGAGATGGTACTCGCTACAAGGAGTTAAGTGAGATAAATGCCGATATTTTAGGGAACGAAGACTATCTTGCTGTTGGGATGAGTTTGAGAATACCTGCTCGATAAGAATGGCGGACATGAAATTAGAAATCCGAAGTACGAAACAAAATCAAGTGAGCTAATGTGCCTAAGGTGAGCTAAAGTGAGATAAAGTGACAGCAAAGCTGTCATTCTGAGCGGAACGCAGTGGAGCGAAGAATCTCTTTATCGCTCCAGAGATAAGATCCTTCGGCTTCGCCTCAGGATGACACTTACGTGTCACTTTGATCTTGTTTCGGATTTCGATATTCGAATTTATATTTTAGGCGTTATATGAGGTCCCGATTTAACCTTGTTTTTGTTGTTTTTTGTTTCACGGCTGTTTTGATTTTTGCTGTTTATCTGCGTAATGCCAACAATCGCATTTTCTACGAGCTTTGCACCTGCAGGGGCGAACAAAGCCGATTAAAACAGGAGCTTGGCACTAAGCAATTGCTATTGGAAGGTTTAATAAATCCCGCTGCGCTTTCGCGGCGATTTGACGAATTAAATACCAACGAATAAAAGTTGAAAAGCGTTCGAATTACCATTCTTTTCTCTTTGCTTCTCATCGGCGCGTTTCTGGCGCTGGCAGGGCGGTGTTTTTATCTGCAGTTTCTCAGGAACGACCATTATATTGGCAAGTGTCTCGAACAGCAGCAGGGGTGGGTGCTCTACAAGCCTCAGCGCGGCGTGATTCTTGATTGCCGTGGCAGAGTGCTCGCTGCGAGTAATAAAGTCCGAATTGTTAAAGTTGAGCCTCGAAAGGTCAAAGACGCCAAAAGCTTATCGAGCGAGCTCCAGCCGATATTGGGTATTGGTGCGCATGAAATCTGTAAACTTATCAACGAAAGCAAAAACCCGGGATCTGTAAAAATCAAGATAGGTGCTGAGCCGGGTGAATGTGATGCCGCCCGTAGAATTTCAAGTGCCGTCGGGGTGGTCGATTAGCCGTGCACGCTGTTGGTTTTACGAGCCTTGATAACCGGGGGTGGGGCGGCATTGAGTACCAATACGACAAACAGCTCAGCGGTTCGGCGGCACAGGATATGTTCTTTGCAGACGTGCGTCGCCGGCCCATTCGCCCGGCGCCTGTTGAGCGAAGTCCGGCGGATAATAACGACGTAGAGAATGCCGTTTTAACCAATGGTGTCGGGATTATTTTGACCATTGACGCTACTATCCAGCAGTTTGCCCGAGATGAGCTTATAAAGCAATACGAAAACTACGAGGCCGAGTCGGCTGTGGCGATTGTGGTTGAGCCAAAGACCGGAGCAATTTTGGCTATGGTTTCACTGCCTGATTTCGACCCTGCTGAGGCCCGCTCGAGTGACCCTGATAATCTTCGCAACCGGATTTTAACCGATGAGTTCGAGCCGGGCAGTATTATAAAGCCGCTCGTGGCCGCAATTGCCCTTGATGCGGGCGCTGTGAACAGAGTTGAAAAGATATTCTGCGAAAACGGAAACTATTCCGGCAGAGGTTTTGGACGAATCGGTGAATATCGAAGAGGCTTCGGCGATTTGACTTTGCGAGAAATTCTGGTTGAGTCCAGCAATATCGGAATGGCAAAAATCGGACAGAGGCTCGGCAAAGACAAACTTTATAAAGGGCTGAGACTTTTCGGTTTCGGCAAAAAAGCAGGGATTGATGTCCCCGGCGAGGCCGATGGGCTGTTGCGGCCTGCACACAAATGGACGGGATACAGCGTAACCCGGATACCTTTTGGTCAGGAAATTACTGTAACTGCGATTCAATTAGTTCGGGCTTTCTGCATACTTGCCAATCGTGGTCGTCTGGTTCGCCCATTCCTGGTCAAAGCGATTGTTGATAACGATGGAGAGATTACCGAGCTAAAGCGGCCTCTGCCGCCGGTGGGTTATGTGGTCAAGCCGGAAGTGGCCGAATGGGTTGTCAGCGATGCTATGGTCGGTGTGGTTAATGAAGGTACTGGTGAAAGAGCCAAGCTGGACAAATGGCAGGTGTTCGGGAAAACGGGAACAGCCAACATTGCAAAAAGCGACGAGCGAGGTTATTCAGATAGTGATTATGTCGCTTCCTTTATAGCCGGTGCGCCGGCGGAGGACCCGTCCGTAGTGGTTTTGGTTTCAATCCGCAAGCCGAACAAGAAGCTCGGCAAAGGCTATACCGGCGGAGTTGTGGCCTCTCCGGTGGCGGGGAAAATAATCGAAAAAACCCTCAACTACCTCGAAACCCGATTTGCCCGGGCGCACTTCTGAGAAGGGTGACCAAAAGAAATGTTATTTTGTAAAAAACCTTTGCAAAATGTCATTGCCAGGCCCGAAGGGCCGTGGCAATCTCCTGTGTGACGGGCAGAAAAAGCCATCGTTGTGTTTGAGATTGCTTCGCGGAGTTTATCCTGAGCGAAGCGAAGGGCTCGCAATGACATGTGGTTTTTTGTACAGAGCATTATCAATTATCAGTTACAATTTACCAGTATCCAAATTTGAATAAGAGGAAATGGCTAAAATAATCTACGCTGTTGCAGGGGAAGGGTTCGGTCACAGCAGCCGGTCTCACCTGATAGGGCAGAGGCTTATCGATGCCGGCCACGATTGTATTTTTGTGGGTTCACAGAAATCACTTCTTTATCTGAAACAATATTTTGGTGAGCGTGTTAAGGAGATTTTCGGCCTTTCTTTTGCTTTTGTAAATGGACGGATTGATAAATCGGAGACTCTCAAAAGAAACCTTCTCAAGCTGCCTGAGGGCAACAGACAGAATGATGAGCTTTTCAAAAAACATTTTGAGCCGTTCGAGCCGGACCTGGTAATATCAGACTTTGAGCCTTTCAGTGCATGGTGGGCCTGGCGAAACAGGGTTCCGTTTATCAGCATCGACCACGAACATATGCTTACACTTTGTAAGCTCGATCATCCGCGCAGGAATTGGTTTTCGAGGATAACAGCCAACGTGGTAACCGAATGTCATTACGTAGGTGCGGTTGCATATATTATTGTAAATTTCTTCGATGCACCTTTGAGGGTTGATTCAGCCGTTTTAGCGCCGCCTATCGTAAGGCCGGTCGTCAGTTCGCTTAAGGCCAGAGCGGGTGAGCATATTCTGTTGTACTCCACAACCGGCAGGGGGGAGGAACAGTTGAGGCGGGTCCTTAATAAAGTTAGTGGACACAGATTTTATATTTATGGCTTTGACCAGGACCACGAATATAAGAATTGCGTTTTTAAGGAGCGTTCGACCGAAGGTTTTCTCACCGACCTTGCGGGGGCCCGTGGGGTGATAGCTTCTGCGGGTTTTTCTTTGATAAGTGAGTGTATGTACCTGAAAAAGAAGATGCTGCTGCTGCCTTTGGCCGGTCAGTACGAGCAGATAATCAATGCGCATTATATGCAGAAGCTTGGTCTGGGAATTTCGGCTGAGAAATTAGATGAAGCGATTATAGCTCGGTTTCTCGATGAGCTGGATAAGCCTATGCCGAGCGATGAGAGGATTATTTGGCCTGACAACGATAAATTCTTCCGGATACTACAAAAGGTCTTAAACAAACTGCATAACCCGATTAGTATAACACTTTCTTAGGTGTATATTCGGCATCCCAAGGATTTTGGCTAATTCGGTTGAGTCTCCGCTCTGCCTATATATCCGTAATCGAAACAGAACTGGATGATGTCCCTTGCTAAAGGCGCGGCATCGCTTGAGCCGTGCTGGCCTCCTTCGACGACAACGGCGATTGCGATACTCCGGTTTGCCCCGTCAATGGCAAAGCCTGCGAACCAGGCGTGCTCCGGGTCTTCGGTTGAGCCGGTTTTGCCGTAAACCTTTATGTCCTGCTCGGCAAGACTTGTAAGAATAGGTGCGAATATAGAGTAAGCTGTTCCGCCGGTCTTACTAACCACGGCGCTCATACCGTCATAGATTACCGCTAAAGTTTCTGGCGAGATGTTAAGGTCGATACTTGATGTTTCCGCCTTCGATGAAGCTACGGCGGACAAGCGATCCTCGATGCTCGATTCTCGATGCTCGATTTTCGGTGTACTTGTGCTCTCAGGTTCCTGCGGACTTTCTAAGAACAAACGTGGCGGCTTATATAATCCGCCTCGGGCGATAGCAGCCATTGCATTTGCTACCTGCAGAGGCGTAACTCGCAGATCGCCCTGGCCTATACCAAACCATCTTCTTTCACTTTCGCGAAGCGGCCGTATTTGCTCAAAATTTGAGATTGCGCCCCTTGGGATAGTGTTTGAGATAACACCTGGTAATTGCCGCAGGTTCCTGGAGTGTTCGGTTTCAGCAATATAAGCCGGCGCCGATAGTATGTTTCGGCCATAGCCGAATTTAAATAGCCATTGCTGAAGGACCTGGGGCTCGATTCTGTCGGCAAGGCGGGAAAAATAAATATTGCAACTGCCTCTGATGGCTTTGCGAGCGTTATTTTCCCACCTGCCGTCATGGCCGGTTCCGTATCTGTTGTAAAGCCAGCAGCTTGGCCAGTTCATTGGGGCCTTCTGAGCCGGGCAGCCTATAACCTCATCAGGTGTGATTTTGCCGGATTCGAGCCCTGCGATAAGAATCAACGGTTTTACAACTGAGCCGGGTGGGTACCACTCATTTATCGCTCGATTTATTAAAGGCTTATCGGGGTCGTTAATAAGGTCGCTGTAGTCATACCTGGCACGGTTCAAATCAAATACCGGTATCGAAACCAATGCGAGAATATCACCTGTACCAACGTCAATGACAACCACCGACATTCCGGGTCCGCAATTCGGGTCATGTTTGTATGTGGTCAGGTAGTTTTCTATTCTTTGCTGAAGCTCGATGTCCAGTGTCAGCGAGACGTCTTTGCCGAACTGGATATCGGTTCGACTTAGCTGACCGTCTATGTCGCGAAACAGCTCTCCTCGTCTGCCGCGAAGGATGGTTTCACAAACATACTCAACAACTCCATCCTCTCGGCCGCAAATCTCTCCGCTCAAATAGCTTGATAGTTTGTCGTTTGCGAAGAGCCCTCTATCTTCTTGGTTCTGTGTTACCGGCCCGACCCAGCCTATTGTCTGGGCGGCAACAGTCCCGTACGGGTAGAACCTCTGCGCTTTTGGCAGAATTTGAATACCATCGATATTCGAGAATTCCAATTGAGCGGTAAAAATATCGTCATCGGTTTTTAACTCAAGCAACGGCCAGGCCTTGCTCATTTCGGGAATGTCATCAATTTTATCCACCATCATAAGACGCTGATTTTTATCTGGAAATTTCTTTTGGAAATCTCGAATTGCCTCCGACAGAGGAACGTTGCTGACTTTGCCATTGTATTTCTCAATTATTTTGGGATCGGGGCTATTTCGCCTCCAGGCAAGAAAGGTACGCAAATTCCATATTTTGTGGTTTATTTTCGCAATTTGCGCTTCGATATCTTTGCGTTCGAGTCCGAAGTGCGTACACTTGTTGATTATCTGCAGGGCTTGATAGAGATTCTGACAGGTTTGACAGACATCAATATGTTTCTTGAGTTCATCCACAGCCGGTGGCTCTGACTCACCGAACACCAAAGCGGCAATTGCTTCACGGCGATTTTGGCAATTATTGTTATTACTCTGTCGAACCCGCTGGTCCCAAATAGAGCTTAGTTTGTAATTTATACACAACTGGAACTGAGGTTCATCAGTGGCTAATTCTTTTTTGCCGGTCCTGTCGAGTATTTTGCCTCGGACTGTTTTAAGCTCCTGGGATTGACCTCTTTGGCGTTTTAGCTCCTCGATATCACTTTGGACCGAAGAGGTTGGAAGAAGTTGCATTTGTATCAGGCGGAGAAAACAGACCAGTAAAAGCAAGGCACTTATGATTACAAAAATTTTGATTCGCTTATCGTACATTATATTCTGTCTTTAGTGATACGTGCTGCGATTCGTAATTCGGCATTTTCGGGGTGAGGGTTTAACGTCGGCTGAAGCGATGTATCTTTATACGCATCCACCAGGCTGACGGCAAAAATAAAAACGGTCCCACCAGGGCCGAGTACAGAGCTATCCCGAAAAGAGCGGCGTATATTTTTGGTGGTGTCGGCTCACCCTTTAGAAAGTTTAAGAAATAAACCAGCGAGCCGGCCAAAAGGGCTGTGATGAATATCGCAAGGAATTGATAAGTCATTTTTCTGATAGCGATAACCCTGTGAAGGTAGGCCAGAGCCGTGCCGAAAAGACCAAAGCTAATCATTTGCGGGCCCATCGTGCGACCAATAAGGTCCGCAGCGAAACCTATGGTGAACGAAGTTATGATGGCCTCCGAGGTATTGCAGTAAACAGCAAAGAATACCAAAAGTATTAACAGCAAATCAGGCTTGATATTCAAATCTGCAAAAAAGCTGGCCTGCAGTAAGGTAGCAAGAAGAATTAAAACTGCAAACCGGAACCATCGCATTTATATATCCTCAGCCGTTTACATCTTAAAATCTATCGCAGAAGAACGCTACACCGCAACTTAATAACAATTCAACTAAAGTGCCTAAAATATGGATATCAGCAAATCAGGAAATCAGAGTGCAGTCCACAGGACACCTTACGGTGGATATCAGGGAATCCGGATACCAGGAAAAAAACAAAGTTCACCTGATATCCTGGTAACCTGATAACCACGACCTGATGTCCTGATAACCTGATAACCACGTTGACTTTAGCTCACTTTAGCGCACCTCTGACGGATTCATCACGATTACATGTACGTTCTCTACCTTTTGTATGTCACAAACCGGTTCGACCATTATATCCCAAACCAAAGGTTGGGCATTGTGTTCGCATCGAAACACTTTTCCTATAATCATAGGTGTATCCAGGAAGCCAGGTCTTTTACTGGCCATAATCTCAGTGCCTTTTTTGATTTTGTGCTTTATCATTTCTACCTTGGCTAAGTTGTTGCCATTGCCTTGCATGAGCCAATCTGAGCCGCCAATTCTTACGGCTGTGTTGGATTTTGGGTCGGTAAACAGCCTGACCTTGGCGGTGTGGGTGTCCACATCGGATATAGTTCCGATGATGCTGTTGTTGGCCAGAACGAATTGGCCCTTAGTCAGGCCGTCATCCCGGCCGCGGTTGAGGATAAGCTCGCTGCGCAGCTCGTTGATAGAGACAGTAATCACATCAGCAAACACAAAACCCATGCGTTCCCAGGCGGGCATATTGCGCATTTTGGATAGCTTTTCTACATTTTGCTGTGCATCATCACGCTGCTGCGTAACGTTGGCAAGATGGTTTAGGATTGTTTCGTATTCATCCCGATTGATGACATCTCCAAGCGGCTGGCGAGTACCGGCTGAAAGTGAAATGTTTCTGCCAATACTTAACGGCCAGCTGAAAATGCTATGAAAGGTTAGCTGCAATTTATTCGTCAGTTTTTTCGGGGAGAAAAGGAAAATGAACCCGGCCAAGGTGAACCAGGTAAACAACATTCGTCTGGAGACTCTAATTTGCTTCCTTGCCATTATCGTATTTTGGGTCCGCCGGACAGAAGCGGCTCCGAGCCATCCCCAAGCTCGCCCCGCACCAATTGAGCTTCCTGCTTAGGCGAAGTACTTCACAGAGACGAGTAGGCTCACACCTAATTGGTGCGGGACTCGCTTGAGGCTGCCACCCATCAAATTAGATATTACAGAATGTTAGTTTCTCACAAGACTTTTGCAAAACTTCAGTTTCTCAGATACCAGGAATCATTCCCATCCCGTATTCGTTGTGGTCCATCGTATCCTTCCACAACTCCAGATTTTCAAGATAGACATAGGTACCGCGAGCTACGCAGCTTAGCGGGTCATCAACTATTTCGACTTTCAGGCCGGTTGCATTTGCCAGGACAGCATCCATTCCGCGCAGCAGTGAGCCGCCCCCGCAAATGTGTACGCCATTGTCGATTAAGTCGGCGGCCAATTCCGGCTCGGCCTTTTCCAGCGTTACGGTAACCGTATCTATAATGGTAGCGATGGGGTCGCGGAGCGACTCTCTGATTTCCTCACTTGTAATAACGATTTTTCTGGGCAGACCGGAGATGGTGTCTCTGCCGGCCACTTCCATCGTCAATTCTTCTTCCAGCGGAGCGGCCGAGCCGATTTGTATCTTGACTTTTTCGGCCCTTGGTTCGCCGATGAGCAAGTTGTAAGTTTTCTTAAGATGGTTAATTACCGCTTCGTCCATATCATCGCCGCCAATTCGAATTGATTCGGAGGTGGCGATATCGGCCAGACTCATTATGGCCACTTCCGTCGTTCCTCCACCGATATCGACAATCAACGAAGCGGTTGGGTCTGTGATTGGCAGTCCTGCTCCAATTCCTGCGGCCATTGGCTCATCGACGAGATAGACTTTTCGTGCACCTGCACGTTCGGCACTATCTATGACGGCCCGTCGTTCAACAGCAGTTATTCCGCTTGGCACCGCGATTACAACTCGAGGCCTGATAAGACCCCCCCTGCCGTGCACCTTCCTGATAAAATAGCTCAGCATGGCCTCGGTGATCTCGAAATCACTGATTACGCCGTCTTTCAAAGGTCTTATCGCGCTAATCGAGCCGGGCGTTTTGCCTAACATTTCACGGGCAACCAGGCCGACAGCTTCGCCGTTATTCAGGACAATGTTGGTTCCTTTGCGGACTGCAACTACGGAGGGCTCATTGAGGACAATACCTTTATCCCGGACACAAACCAGGGTAGTGCAGGTACCAAGGTCGATACCCATATCCATACTGAACCAACCTAAGATTGTGTCCAGCACCACTTTCGACTCCTTTCTTAATTTCCAAAAGGCTTCTGCAAAATCGAGGTTAGGCATACTTTGAAAAGAAAAAAATGTCTTTTAATTTTTTCTTTGCAAACAATAAATTATTGCCCGGCAGGCGGCTTTTTGATTATTTAAGAAAATTAAAAAAACCTGATTTTCTTAAATAATATACGCCTAACCTCAATTTTGCAGAACTCTAAATTTCCAATTGGCTATCTTTATATACTAAAGAGCGGTATTGTCAATAGTGAAATTTACTACGGTACTTTAAATATTTCCATAAAAGAATCGCAGTACTGCAAGCGCTTTATAGCGACAAACACTGCAGTAGCCAGAACTGCACAAAACGCCAAAGCAAGAATAATCGTATAGAGGTTATCCGGTACTGTTACCTTTTTGCCGCGAGCCTGCCCATTAGGACTCATATATCAACCTCACATAGTATAAAC
>Ga0209979_1002737_pt1 | contig 16436 bp, 19 predicted proteins | sample AnhtaG_FD_183114 | JGI IMG/M metagenome (GOLD analysis project Ga0209979, IMG submission 183114) | Deep subsurface microbial communities from Anholt, Denmark to uncover new lineages of life (NeLLi) - Anholt_01485 metaG (SPAdes) (version 2) | ecosystem: Environmental > Aquatic > Marine > Oceanic...
TACTGTAATGGCTTGCTCAGATCTGAGCGCAGCTGTGCGTTCATTTGGTGACAGTGAGAAGAATAGTTCCACCGACTGTGAGAACTGCGTATGAAAATGGTTTAATACTCCAATGTGACCCGTGACCACGACTACGGCTTGAGTAAATCTGACAAAAAGGTAAACAAGCCCGACCAGTACAAGAGGAAGAGTATCGAAGTATCTGACGCTGGTAAGAAGTATGACACCAATTGCGAGAATTCCCAAAAAAGCGGGAAGTATGCTGGAAATGTTTCTGTAGAGAAATGCCTTCTTTCCGAACTTGAAGTAGGCGAGAACAGAGTCCAGGTAGACTCGGTACTCTCTCGCTCCTACGTGCAGAATTTTTATCAGTAGCCAATTCCTACAAATACGAACCAGTGTACGCTCGAACCGGGCCCTCAACTTCGGGATTTTTGCCGATATACGAGTTAGAAGTTTGTTCAATTTGAATATAGCCAGGCCGGCAAAGCTTAAACACACAATTCCTACAATAGTCTCTGGCCAAGCAAGATAGAACATTGCCAGAGCCAGAGCTACTATTTGGGTTACTGTGGATATGAGTTGGACAGAGTGATAGACATAATCAGATGCTTTGGGAAAATATTCTCCCATGTGCAGATTAAGCTGGCTGAGGGAGACACTCTGCTGTTTCTCCGCCATTAGCATTCGGTAGCCCTGGATCATCTTGAGGCGCGCCTGGATGAATTCCAGTACTACATGACCAGTCTGTCGTGAAACCAATTGGCTAACTGCCCTTAGGATTCCAACGAGCACAAGGATAATCAGAATCATTGTGGGAGATAAAGTCCAAATACTCAAAGGGAGCCATGCAGGAATTTGGGAAGGGTCAACCAAATTAAGTATGAAAAGGAACACTATCAGTAGAATTGCAATAACGTATTCGGTACCGGCCAGAACAAGCGAAGACAACATGCCAATTGCAACCCAGACGATCCCCCTGCGGCCGAGAAGCCGCCATGTGTTTAGAAATCCAGCTATAAGGTGAGCAGGGCTTTTCTTCTTCACTCTTTCGGCGGTCTGCATTTCACATCTGCTCTCCCGTAATAGTCTCACTATCTTGCCGTTCCCTGGAACCGTTGCATGTCATAAAATGCAAACACTAATTTGTTTCCTCTGGCGATCGGATTTCCTTTGACTGCGTGGCGAATACTGGTTCAGCCGGTACTAGAAGCACATGGGGAGTAAGACGCTTCTGCAAAGCTAAAACAATAGAACTGTCAAACAAAGACAAAGCGAAAGATTACCTTAAGATTAGGTTCATCCCAATGGTATTTCTGGCTTCAAACTCCTATCCACTCTATAATTTATAGCACTAAGGATCACTTGTGTCAAGGACATGAATTGAATCATATTGACAAACGCTCAACTTTGGTCTAGATTATAAGAAAGAAACGCAATCAAGTTAGATTGAGGGAACACAGCCGTCAGTGAGAACAATTGCCGAAGGGAGGACACTAATATGGAGCCAAAGAGAGAATTTAGCACAGAAGAAGTCCAAGAGGTGGGGGAGAAACTAGGCATCAAGTGGGATAGATTTGACGTGGATCAATTTCGAAGAGGCATGAATGTGGAACTGGAGCACGGATTACAAGATTCTCATACCAACGTGAGTAACGATGATCCCTTAACAACAGGGAAGATTACTCTTGCACATCTGAACGAGTTTCCCGACTACTATGACAGACTGGAAAAAATGGAAAAGGAAGCACACCAGTTCTGGAGTAAAGGCAACTTATGATACCATTCTAGATTCTTTAGTTCCTTTCCCGAATCCCCTCAACCCAGATTGACACGTGCTGAGATTTGGTCTGTAGTATGCAGAGATACGTAGTGAATAAGTTTCAAGAGAAGGACCTATTTGGGGTGATTATAAGTAGGGATTTTTATTTTGTCGCTGGTACTCTGGAAAAAAGTTCTAACATCGTCCAATCCGGGAAACCAGATTTGCTTGTAGACCCCTGTTTTTTCTGGCTTTTCGATTGTCTGTTTTTATGGTTTCGTTCCTGTCCGACCCAAATATAAACTGTCATTTGCTTTGGTAAAAAGCAATGTCCCCTTCGGTACAAAAATACACCATCTGCCTTACTCTCCTACACAAGGATGTGCACATCTTTACCACAACATAGAGTTGCCGGATGCTCCTCTCATCAAAGTATGTCTTTAGCTTCTAATGTGCAATGATATCGTAACTGTAAGAATACCCCTTTTTCTTAGGCGGGCCAAGGTTAGACATCTATATCCTGCAGCCCTACCTCTTCCAATTCTGCCGTCCTGGTGATGTAACAAATATCTTCCATCCAGATTCTGAGTGGGACTCCCCCTTGACACTTCATAAAATATGACTATAATGTTTATACCCTTACACCGTAATGGTATAAACCAAAGTAAGAAGATTAAGATGAATTACGTATATGAATATGGTTTGTGGAGTGTTGCGATTACCAGTATAGTATTGTTTACCGTATTTGTCCTGAGTTTCTTTTTCCCCCAGAAAAGGAGAAAAATTATGTTCGGGGAAGTGAAAGATCCAAAGTGCTGTTACTAAGATTAGGAAGGTTACAAATTCAAGAGGAGGTATAGCCCTATGGTTAACCAGGGAACAAAAAAGGATGTTCTGCCTCGATTGAGAAAAATTGAGGGACAGATTAGGGGAATCCAGAGGATGATAGAAAAAGAAAGATACTGCATTGACATCATCAATCAGGTGAGCGCCGCTCAGAGGGCACTGGACCAGGTAAGCCTCAGGGTTATGAGGTGCCATATTGAAAGTTGTGTAACTGATGCCATCAAATCTGATGGAGGTACGCCCATCGTTGGAGAGCTCATGGAGACCATCTATAAATTTATTACATGATTTTTCTAGACCACTTTGGAATTTATCTCTGAGAGAAAAGAGGTGAGGCAAATGTTTGACAAAGTAAAAGATCCGGTATGTGGGATGAAGGTTAACAAGAAAACAGCCGCTGCAACCTCCCAGCATATGGATAAGACTTTTTACTTCTGTTCGAAGGCCTGTAAGGAGAAATTTGACCAGGACCCTTCCAAGTACATGAAGATGTAGTGAAAAAGGAGTAGCGGTTAAAAACATTTCTTATTCCGATGAAAGGAGGCCCTGGGATGGTTAGTGAGAAAGTTGACTTGCCAATCAAGGGTATGACCTGTACTTCTTGCGCCCAGACTATTGAGAAGAATCTAAAGAAAAAGAAAGGCGTTCACTCGGCTAATGTCAATTTTGTTTCCGAGAAAGCTTATGTGAACTTCGATCCACAGATAATCAGTGATAAGGATTTGATTGAGGCAGTAAGAGAAGTGGGCTATGATGTGGCCCGGAAAAGTGAGAGGCTAACTCTCAAGATTCAGGGTATGACCTGTGCTTCCTGCGCTCAGACTATCGAGAAAGCCTTAAAAAGAACCGAGGGAATACGGGCAGCTCATGTTAATCTTGCTACCGAGAAAGCAGCTATCTCTTATGACCCCACCCGGGTTACCCCAGAAAAGATTAAACAAGTGATAAAGCAAACCGGCTATCAAGTAATGGGTCGGGAAGAGGTAAAAGAGGAAGGGATAGACGAGGAAGAAAGAAAGATAGCCGAGACCAGAAGACGAATGCTGTGGACCTGGGGCTTTACCGTCCCCATCATTACTTGGATGATCCCGGAGATGATCATGGGTAAGGCCTGGCCCTCCAGGTTGGTCTTTGATCTGGGAATGATCATTTTAGCCACACCGGTTATGTTCTGGCTGGGCTGGCCTACCCTTCGTTCTGCAGCAGTAGCCATCTCCCACAAAAGCGCTAACATGGATGTTCTTATCGCTATGGGCACGACGGCATCTTATGCTACTGGTTTCGCAACCCTTTTCTTTCCTATAGCTAACTATGCCGGGGTAGCGGCCATGATTTTTGCCTTTCACTTGATGGGAAGATATATAGAAACTATGGCTAAGGGAAGAGCATCGCAAGCTATTAAGAAACTCCTGAAATTAGGGGCCAAGAATGCTCGCATTCTGCTAGATGGCAAGGAAAAAGAGATTCCTATTGAGGGGGTCAAGGTGGGGGATGTGATGGTAGTACGTCCCGGAGAGAAGATCCCCACCGATGGAAAGATAATAGAAGGTGAGAGCGCTATTGATGAATCTATGGCTACGGGAGAGTCCATGCCGGTAGGGAAAAAAAGGGGAGATGAGGCTATTGGGGCCACGGTAAACCAACAGGGCCTCTTAAAGGTGAAGGCAACCAAAGTAGGAAAGGATACCTTCTTATCTCAAGTAATCAAGATGGTGGAGGAATGTCAGGGATCCAAGGTTCCTATCCAGGAGTTTGCGGATAGGGTAACGAGCTGGTTTGTCCCTACTATCTTGATAGTGGCCGCTCTTACCTTTATTTTCTGGCTTATCTTTCCCGATTCCTTAAAAGTAGTGGGGGTGTGGGCCGGATCTTTTCTTCCCTGGGTTAATCCTACCCTGGGAGTGGTTACCCTGGCTGTCTTCGCTACCGTAGCAGTGTTGGTGATTGCCTGTCCCTGTGCCCTGGGACTGGCCACTCCTACCGCTCTTATGGTGGGAAGCGGTATGGGAGCTGAGAATGGTATCCTTATCCGGGAGGGCGGAGCGATTCAGACCCTGAAAAATGTTCACACCGTCATCTTCGATAAGACTGGAACTATTACCAGGGGAAGGCCGGGAGTAACCGACGTCATACCTGCCAAAGGATTTAAGGCTGAGGAGCTTCTCCGTCTGGCAGCCAGTGTAGAGATAGGGTCTGAGCATCCCCTAGGACAGGCTATAGTAAGAGAAGCGAAGGAAAAGGAGATAAGTCTAGTTGAGCCCAAAGGCTTTGAGGCAGTTACCGGTAAAGGAGTAAAGGCTAAGCTTGATGGAAAAGAGGTTTTAGTAGGCAGCAGGAAGTTAGTTATCCACACTAGAAATGCTGGCCTTATGGAGGCCGATTTGGAGCGATTGGAAGAAGAAGGTAAAACCGCCATGGTGGTAGTTGCCGATGGCAGAACAGCGGGGATAATTGCGGTAGCCGATACCCTGAAGGAAGACTCAATCGAAGCTATAGGAGAGCTGGAGAAAATGGGGGTAGAGACCGCCATGATCACCGGCGACAACCGACGTACCGCTGAGGCTATAGCTAAGAAAGTAGGTATTTCCCGGGTCCTGGCCGAGGTTCTACCCGACGGCAAAGTAGATGAGATAAAGAGGTTGCAGATTAAAGTAGGCACGGTGGCTATGGTGGGAGATGGAATCAACGATGCTCCCGCCTTAACTCAGGCTAATGTGGGTATTGCTATTGGCACCGGTACCGACATCGCTATTGAAGCTTCAGATGTAACTCTGGTTAGTGGGAATCTGTCCGGAGTAGTCAGCGCTATAAAGCTTTCTCGGGCTACCTTCAAAAAAATCAAACAAAACCTTTACTGGGCCTTTGGCTACAATATGGCCGCCATTCCCATAGCTATGTTGGGACTACTTCATCCAGTAATAGCTGAGGTTGCCATGGCGTTTAGTTCTGTATCTGTGGTCACTAATGCCAATAGATTAAAGAAAGTAAATATCCGTCCTTTCTAGGAAAAAGCAATCGTTATCGAGAGCTTTATCCCAGGAGAACCACATAAAGTATTAGAAGGGAGGTAAAACAATGAAAAAGGATTTGCAAAGAGGTAACTGGTCACTCCACCTGTCATCAACATCGTCCAATCCGGGGAGCCAGTACACCAATGTTGATGATTGAGTGTTCTTTCCTGTGGGTCAAGACCTGGATCACGGATCTGACTCTCGATGCAGTTGAGTATTTCCTACCCTTTTGACCGCTAAGAGGTTTCCTTGCTAGAGCGAATATTCGCTTTCCGTTTCTTCCATGTTGATTACTTCTCTCCAGAGGTTATTCTCGTGAGTAACTCTTGTTGGCGAGAAGGATTTGACAGTAATTTACTAGTATGGAGGGAGCAAAACTCGGGCTCATGGCTAGAAAAGAAAAAGTCACCTGTCCTGAGTGCAGTAGCGCTAGGATAGTCAAAAAAGGCAGGCGGAAGAATAAATTTGGTCAGGTTCAGAGATATAAGTGCAAAAGCTGCGGGAGAAGTTTTAGCTTCAAAGAACTAAAAGGAAAAGTCTATCCAGCCAAGGTAATTATGGAAGCAGTCAGCCTTTTTAATAGGGGCTACTCTATGTCCGAGGCAGTCAGACGGACCAGAAAGAGATTTAAGGCGATGGTAAGTAAGTCAGCTGTAGATTCTTGGATTAAGGAGTTTAGCAATATCTGCACCTACTGGCGAATCAGAGGAAAAGCTTTGAAGCTTTTCCCGCCTGAGGAGGTAATTTATAAAAGGACTTTCTTTCATCAGATTCCTTAAAGGTTTCAATACCACCGGGCAAAACTTGAGATGTTCATTAAGGACTATTTTGAGTTTAGGCCAGCCGACGTTGTTCTTAAACTGAAGGAGGTTGATAGAGCCGAGATGAGAAAATATGTTCCTCAGTTTTGATGATGGCCTTGTCGCATACGGCTGGTTCACGAACCTGGGAAAAAGCCCGGCAACGTCTATTTTCTTTATCACACTTCTAGGCACCGAATACTGAACATCGCAAGCACCGCATCTTGGACGGCGAAAGCACCGCAGACTGAACGATTGGTATGCACCGAGAATCGGACGGTTTTGGGTTGGGATAGCGCTTAGTTGTGGGGTTTTTGGGTTTGGGTGTCTCGGACGGTGGTTGAGACTTCGAGAATCCACTAGATTATTTCTTGTGTTCCAGTTAAGCAAGATGGATTTGTTTCTTGGTTCTGTTGCAGCTACCAGTCTTGTCTTAATGAGTTCTTCTAATGAACTCATCTTTGATAAGTCACGCTCTTTAATTTCTAGGAAATGGCCCAATTGGGCTACTGGGTAGTGAATGGTAACTGGTAGGCATCGAAGGTAAGAGTTGCTGGATTTTCTTATGCCAGGAATCCATGGCAGTTGTCTTTCCTGCTCCACCTTTATTGTTGGCGATGGTGATAAATTTGCTCATTGGTGTACTTTTTTAGAAGTATAACAGTTTACCATTTTATTGACACGACAATATACTGGTATTATGATAAGGTGGTATAATGTCTTAGTATTAAATCGTTTCTAAAAAAAATTATCCCTTTTCTAAAATATCGTGCTTGTCAACTCTAAGTAAAATATAGCCTTCCGTTGTGATCTGAAAGAAAAACCGGTAGTTTTTGGTAACGCTTCCCTCAAAGACACCTTTATATTTTTGAACCCGCCTTACTCTCAATGAGGGATGAGATAAGTTTTGGAGTAAGAGTTTTAGCTTCTTGTCCGTTCTTTGCTGGATAGTGGGAGGGAGTTTCTTGTAGTCTCGCTCAAAGTGGGTAGTTTGAATTAACTGCATTTATTTGTGGAGGTCATCAATTAATTCTTCTACATTTTTGAACTTTTTAACCTTGCCTTTTTTAACGTCCTCTAAAGCCTCTTTAAGCATTTCCTCACCCTTTTTAGATAAAGTAACGGGTTCAGCTTTATCAATTAGGACCTTGGGAACGAAAACTATCTTATTGTTCTCCACTTCTGCTTCTAAATAATCGCCTTCTTTAATATCTAAGGCTTTACGGATTTTACTGGGGATTGTAATCTGTGCTTTTTCTCTAACCTGAACTAATGGCATTAACTTTCCTCCTTTGGTTGTAAATAAATGATTCATATAATTAGAAGTTCTTACTTTCTTAATATAGCAAATAGCAAGAGGGGATGTCAAGTTTTAAAGGTTATTTCGGGGCCTATATTAGTTTATCAGCTGGTGGTGTTTGGATCTGAGAGTATAGTAATTTGGGTATCTCTGAGATGGGGAGAAAAGACTGTGTTAGAGGGAGTTAATACCGGCAGTCTAGCGAAATAACTGCCAAAAGATATAAATAATTAGCACGGATACGCAAACAATGAGGAAATAAAGAGCATTTGTGCTTGCTGCAGTCTCTCCAATACGTTGGGTGAGGAGGCTGATGAGCTGTGCTCTCCGGTCTTGAAAACCTTTTGCTTCGTCATCCAGAATTGATCGTAGCTCTTCTCGCTGTTTTTCTGTAATAAATCCCATACGGTCTCTGATGAATCTCTCAAACTGAGACTTATCAATTATTCCGTCGAGTAAGTCTGGATTACCAGTAAGTAAATTTCTTGTCCTATGTTGCGAAAGAGTTTGCTTAAATGCAACTAGGACGAAAATCATTAAAAATACTGTAAGCGCACCGACTATATAGACAGGCCAAACTGTGCGGCGTGGAGCTTCAATTTGCTCTGCTGTCTTATCAACGATACTAACTTGCTTTATTCCTTCAATCCTTGCATCTATGGTGGGTGATTTCTCAATCGGGCCTGTAACGTAAACACTAAAATCCACGAAATCAGTCGGATTAAGCAGAAGAAATCTTAAAGTTGCTTTGCCTAGATGTTGGTTGGCCATGATACTACATACGATGTTGGGCGGGTCCGTACGGAGAATTTTGGTCACCAATATCTCTGTTCCTGGGCCAAAATCGATTGTAGGGAAGATCCTTACTTCATCTTCGGTAATAGGCGTTTTCCCAGTGTTTATGACGACGAACCGGGTTTTCGTTAAATTGGTTATGACTTTATCTCTGTACGAAATCGTTAACTCGTCTAGAATTGGGTCTTTTTCCAATAAGGATATGGTTGACAGTATCCTTGCTTCGAGCGCTCTTTTCCCAACATAACGAGTCCAGAGAATCGGCATGAAGATGGCTAAAAGTGTTGCAACCAGTACAAGTATTGGGAGTATTCGTTTCATGTTGATTTTGCCTTCATATATACTACTATACTACCACTTATTTAGAAACTCCCTGATGGCATCTTCCGGGGATAGATTGAGGTAAATTTCAGTGGTCGTTAATCTGTCGTGGCCTAAAAGGGTTTGGAGAGCTCGGGTGGAGATTCCTCTTCTAATACAGTTAACGGAAAAAGTATGTCTTAAGACATGGGGGGAGACAGGTTTTGAAATGCCGGCCTTGTCGGCTACTTTCTTTACTATTCTGGCAACTGTTCTTTTGGTGATTCCAGTATCGTTGTTTTCTGCAAAGTGGTATTCAAGTAGTTTTCTTACCCTCTCCGTCATGGGTATGATTCTTCTTTTCGTCTTCTTACCATAAGGGCCACCCTTGCCATAGATAACCAACCTTCTTTCCTGCCACTGGATGTTATCTTTCTTGAGATCCGCGAACTCCGAAAGTCTCAGCCCGGTATCTAAGAGTGTCCAGACAACAAACTTTTCCCGAAAAGTATCGCAGGCGTTAGTTAGCCTATCCACCTCATCATTATTTAACGGTTCTTTTTTGTATTGGTAAGGCATGATTAAATTACTTTAAACGCAAGCAACCAAATTTATAAGAGGTTTTCTCTAGGGGCTTTGACCTTCCTCTTTTTAGCTATTTCCTACAATTACCCGCCTTCTCTTTCCTTCTACATTCGTTATCCAATTCACCGGAAGTCGGCTTACTCTGTCTCGAATCATAATTACTCGTAGGCCAATTAGAACAATTCCGACACCAATGCCACGTATCACGCCCTTTTCTCCTACGATATTCCGGCATAGGTCTCACCTCCTCCTAGGGGACTTTGACCCTCTTTTTTCGTTCATTCAATTTTTCCCTTACGACCAACAATATAATACCCCATAGCTTTTTGTTGTAAACTCTCTGGACTTAACTGAATTACTCTCGCATCTAAAAGTATCCATCCTTTTTCTAAGTAGCTATTTGCTATTTTGTCCCCACTTAACGCCTTCACTTCTTCTATTTCTCCTAATGGCATATCTCTTCGTCTCATTACCAACACCTCCTTCAACTACGCGTAGTTTCCCCTACAAGGATGGATGGGAGAGATACTCTTGATTCCTATTTATTGCTCTCCTACCGCTTACTCCTTGTCGGCTCCTTTAAGGAGCAAAGGGATTTTTTCTCCCAGGGTTCAGCTTCAACTTTAGTTTAGCGCTTTTATAGAACTTGTCAACATTAAGTAAAAAAAAGGACAGAATGTCCTGAAGTTGTAAATAGGAGGGTAGATAAAATGCGGGTTTGCGTTCAGGGGAAAGTGGTAAATGTCTTACTTTTATACAGAAGAAGACAAATTTTGGTTATAGGATTTATATAAGTTTTGGCTTGTGTTTCAAGATAGGGGGTTATTCCAAAAGAAAATCCTTTTTGGTAGGCGGGTTCTTTTTATATAACTATTTCTCTGGCGCTCTAAGAAGCTTCAATAATTTCTCATAAACCATTTTGTAATGTTTAAAGAATTTATTCCTTTCCGTATCTTTAGTAGGAGCCATCTTCATAATTTCCAAAGCAGCTGCTGCAGCATCCCGTCTACGCGTTTCCTTCGTCTCTACCTTACTACGCCATATTCGAAGCCCTTCACCTGCAACCGCTCCACCTATTCCAGCAAGAGCAATTATGATACCCCAAACCCAATCAGGCATATCTCCTTACCTCTAAAGTGGCCTTTACCGATTTCTATTTTCCCTGAGTAGGGTTATATTTACTTCTGACCCTTCTTGGTGCCACTAGTTAGTAGAACAATTCCGATTACAAGAGAGAAGAAAAAAAGTGCCGACACACTACCACCGCCAGCACCAGCAACATAAGCTACAACCGTTACCACAGCACCCGCAGCTATTACTATTGTCCCCCCGAATTTATAGCCACTAAGTGCCATTTTTCCATTCCCAGGGAGCTCTCAATGGCTCCCTCTGGGCCTGCTCAGTTTAAACCCTAAAAGGCTCTCAGATTGTCAAACCAAAACAGAGTTCTACCTCCTCTTAGGGGAATGCTCTAAGTTATGAGACTACCATTGCGTATCTGCCTGATTAATAGCATAAGAGACCTTTTTGTCAATTCTTCATTGCAAAAATCTCTCAAACCCTGTATAATTCTATATTATAGAGATTCGTACCTTAAAAACCTACCTTTAGTGCTTACCTTAAATCAGCCTAAATTCCCTGAGAAAATAAAATTTGGAGGTGATGTGTGATCATCCGGTTGTTTTATAGTTAGTTTGAAGGCGTCAAGAAAGGTAAAGAGGAGATAAAGAGAGAGTCAATAAGAGTCAAAAATATAGGTCTTCGTGTATATATATGAAATGCGAAATTAAGATCAGTATAGGCCATTTAAAATAAGGCGTCAAGGCTATTTTAAGGTTTGTCAACATTAAGCAAAAAAGAGAGAAAGATATTGGAAAAGTCGAGAAAATCTCCGAAAGTCAAATTGTGGAGCATTTATACGATTCCGTTCGAACCTACTTTTGTATATTGTAACGTAATAAAAGATAATTTCATGGTATTTAAAATAAGTCCGACAACCCTCTTTATACTTTCAATTAATACTCTTATTTTTCTGGTAATAATGGGAGGATTTTTTGGTGCTATTTGGATTCCAACCAAGAAAAAAGATTATGAGAGAATTGCAGAACTATCTGGGCTACGGCACGGAATGGTTTTTTATGATTTGGGTAGTGGCAGCGCAGATTTATTATTTTACCTCTCAAAAAAATACAAGATAAAGTGCGTTGGCATAGAGATTTCGCTTGTTTTATACTTGTATTCAAAAATAAAATCTATTTTCTTTAAAAATGTGCGAGTTCGGTATGGGAATTTTTTGAAACATGATTTATCGAAAGCCGATGTGGTTTATGCATTTTCACATCCGAAAATATATGAAAAGCTTCAGGAAAAATTCTGTAATAACGTCAAGAATGAATCCTTGATTATATTGGCTGTATGGCCTTTTAAAAACGCAAAGTGTCTGAAAACAAGCGAAAAAGAAGGGAAGTTTACGTTTTTTTTGTACAAAAAGGCTGACCTTTGCGGTCAGCCCGGGCGAGATGTCTCTAACTTTGGAAACGTGAGTTAATTGCTTTCTTCTCGTTCCTGTTTGCCGGTCTCATAGCCCTCTTCATATCCTTTTCTCCATTCTTCCTCTCTGTCGGTAACGCCAAGTGCCCCGTCAATCAACAAGCCCAAGAACGTTTCCATCTTTTCGGTAAAGGACCAGTTGTCTTCGAGCCCATCCTGATACCCCTCCTCATATCCGTCATCATAATCGCTCATCTTTCTCATCTCCTTTCCTTTAATATTATCCACCTGCAGGGTCTCTAAAAAACAATGAGGGGTAGGTATTTTGGTTACCGTATGACAACATACGGCTCTGTTGAGGAATTGAAACATCGGGCCAACGCACACCGACGTAGAGCATAGCATTAGTGTAGAGAACCTTCAGCTCAATTGTGGCCCCGGTAGTTGGATATCCGTCGAGCATTTTACCGGCGGTCACGAGTTCTAGGGCTGAGGCATCAGCCCAAGCGGGATCGTCTTTTTATATCATCAACAGAGGACCTTTATCTCCCCACTCATTCAGCTGGTCAATCCCTTCCCCTGATAATCTAAACTTCTCCTTAGTAACATCCATCTCAGGAGAAGAATCCATAACATACACCAGACTTCTATCAGTAGCGTACACTACTAGTCTCTTAACTTTCTGCTCATCTAATTTTACTCCCCTGACTATTTCAGAAAACAGCATCCGGGAAATACCCCTGGAGAAAATCAAGAACTTCCTTCAGCTCCTTACCAACAGCATATTTCTCACCAAAGGCACACATTTATGATTCCTCTTTTTTGCCCTTTATCGCTTTCTATTTTCCCTGAGGGAGAATCCTCTAAGTTATGAGGATAGCATTGCTTATCTGCCTAGTTAATATCATAAAAGGTCTTTTTGTCAAATTCTCATTGCAAAAAGTTTTCTAACCCTATATAATTCTATATTACAGCGATTTGCACCTTAAAAATCTTACCTTTATTACCTAACCTTAAATCAGTCCAAAATTTCTTGAAAAAATAAAAATTTGTTGGAGGTGATGCGTGAGAAAAATATCTGATGATCCAGTACGTTTTGTGGTAGTTTGGAGGAAGTAATAAAGTACGGGCTTTGTCCACTTGAGCAGCTCAAGAAAAATCCGGAAGCTAAACTACTGTTTCCGGACAAAGTGAAAGAGGTTAAAAATGTCAGCAAAGGAAATAGCCAAGAGAAATGACCTGCTTCGTAGGAGTTTTCCCTCCCGGTGTAAAGGCCTTCGTTTCACTTCGCCCAAATTCTGCTTACTCATACCTTCTTATTAGATCGATGCCGTTCGCTGAAAACATTTCTATTCTTCAAGAAAGAAGCGGGGGAACAGTCAGAGTCTTCGTAGATATCAAAAAGTTCCCGGCCTTCAAAGTTTCGGCTTTTTGAAAAGTCCAGAACAAGACTCTTGAGAAGCTATTCAGGCTTGTCATCAACATCGTCCAATCCGGGGAGCCAATGCTAAACTTGAGGAAGACAAATACTTCAAACCTCTGAAGAATGCAAAGCTTCTGGGTGAGTCGTTGGCTAAACCAATAGAAAAGTAGGATGATGAATCACGAGCTAACTCTGTGTTAGCTGATTTTACAAGTGCTGAGATTTGGCTTAGCAGTCAGGCAAAAAGATGGGGGAAGTATCGTCTCTTTTCGGCTGAAGAGCTTTGCTATGGCTGACATATGAGCACCGTGGGGGCTGCAGGGACAGCTCGGGCATGGAGAAGGCTACTGCAGGGATACCAGAGGAGCTTGACAACCAGATGTAACCTATATATCATTGCTGACAGGACGATAAAGGATCAGGGGTATATCATCGTGAGTTGAAATGGGAAATCCCCATCAAAAAGGGCTAAACTAGCATCGTTTTCGCCGAAGGATGAAGAGATGCCGAAAGAAGTTGTTGTAGAAGTAGAAAAGCTTGTTAAGCAGTACAAAGATGTCTTGGCGGTAGATGAAATATCTTTTGATGTCCATCAAGGCGAAATATTCTCGCTTGTTGGACCTAATGGAGCTGGCAAAACTACCACAGTAGAAATACTGGAATGTCTGAGGAATCCGACAGACGGTTCAGCAAAAGTATTGGGTCTGGACGTGGTAGAGGAAGGAGCCAAAATAAAAAAGAGAATAGGTGTAATGCCCCAGGACTTCAACACATTTGAGAGACTTACCGTTAAAGAGAATGTAGAGCTTGTTGCCCAGATATATGGTGTGAGGGGAAAAGCTAAGGAAGCTCTTGAGACATTAGGTCTATGGCAGATAAAAGATAGGAAATTCCATACACTCTCTGGAGGTATGAAACGGCGAGTTGGATTCTGTATGGCTCTGGTGAGTGATCCAGAGCTTTTGTTTTTAGATGAGCCTACCACAGGTCTGGATCCACAAGCCCGCAAAGACTCCTGGGATGTTATGCGCAGTCTCAAGGACATGGGTAAGACCGTTTTCCTTACATCTCATTATATGGAAGAAGTAGAGAGGCTAAGTGATCGAGCTGCAGTCATAGTCAATGGAAAAATCGAAGCCATGGACAGCATTCGATCCCTTATCTTAACATACGGTGGGAGCATAAAAGTATTGGTGAAAGGAAACAAGAAAAAGGAAGCAAGGGATACGCTAGAACGATTAACAGATAGTGTTTCTTTCGACGAGGAGGACAATCTCATAGGAAAGTTTGAGACCCGGGCAGAAGCGAGTAAAGCTTTACTGTCGCTCTATCAGCTCGGCGAAGAGTATATCACAGAAACCATTGAGCCAGGTATGGACGATGTATTTTTTAACCTGGTAGGAAGCAAAGTTGATGAGCGAGGTGAATTAATATGAAATCTGTTGTTCCAGTATTTTTTGCACTTACCAAGACCTGGTTAAGAAGTAAAACGGGCGTATTCTTTTCATTTCTCTTTCCAGTTATGCTCCTCTTAATTTTCGGCACCATATTTGGCGGGAGCCAGAGTGCAAAACTCACACTGCACATCCAGAATCTTGACCTTGATAGTGAAAAACCCACAGAGCTTTCGCATACTCTAATAGACATCTTAGAGTCTATAGGAAGTTTCGATATCAAGAGGTTGGACCCTACTATCAATGTGAGCACCTACATCAAAGAAAATCCTACTTTTACCAGCTACAGGGTGTTGATTATCCCCCAAGGGTTTGAGCAAAGAACACTTGATAAGAGTATGGCGGTAAGAATCGATGTAACCGTTGATACACTGTCGCACCTTGAAGAGACATACGCTCGTTTTATCAGCAAGGAAGAACTTTCAGGTATGAAAGAGGGAAGAGATTTTTTGAATACGTGGAAAGGTAGAGTCGCTACTTCAGAGCAAGCAGAAATACTGCTTTTGACTGATGAGGGAGATACCTCGGCGCCTGTTGTAAGAGGTATAGTAGACAGCGTGGTTAAGGCCTTCAACAATAAACTCATTGGAGGAGAAGACATTATAAATATTAGCAGTCAGTCAATAAGGGAGAAAAAAATGGAAGCGGCAGACTACTATCTTCCCGGCTATATTGCTGCTTTTATAATGACCAATGGCATTATGGGCTTAGCCACCACGCTCTCAGAGCATAGAAGAAATGGTACTATCAAAAGGTTAGCTTCCACACCCCTGACCAAGACTTCCTGGATAATAGCTAATGTCCTTCAACAAGCGCTATTAGCTTTTGCCCTTACTGCGGTGATGATTGCCGTGGGATGGGTTATTTTCGATGTTCGTATACTTCCTGGTTTCTTCGCCATCCTTCTGATTTTTCTAGGAGCGGTCGCTTTTTGCAGTGTGGGTATAGTCCTGGGTAATGTAATCAAAGATATAGAAGCTACATCAGGGGTAGGTAACGCCATTGGTTTTCCAATGATGTTTCTATCAGGTGCGTTCTGGCCTATTGAGATGATGCCCGGCTACCTTCAAACAATAGCAAAGTTTTTACCTCTCTATTACTTCCACGATGGCCTAAGAAGCATCATGGTTTACCAAAGCCCCACCTTACCGACTGTATCATTTCTGGTTTTGGGTATCTTTTCGGCAGTATTTATTCTTCTGGCAATCAAGGTAACCAAATGGAAAGAACTGTAATGTTGGTGAGACGAATAAATCGACGCACCACAAAGGATAGCCGGGGCACACTACATTTATCCAACTATGAACTTTGAGCTGAGCACATTGCTTCACGAGTTTTCTTTGTTGGACCAGAACCCACCAGGTGATATCCTCCCCACCCGCAAGGGGTGGGGCTTTCTGGCAAATTTTGTAAAAGAGGAACTCAAAACAAGGACATAAGTGAAATCCACAATGTATGTATATTTGTTGAGAAATTTAAATGCAAGATAACCAGGACTTGGTCTTGGTAGGAGTGGTTAATCGAAGGAAAGATTTAGAAATAGCTTTAGGCAAACATTGGTACCGCATACCGGTTAAATATGCTCCTAAAAAAAAAGCGAATTTTTTAGCCCTTTATCAAACTTGCACTTTCGGAAAAGAAGGAAAATCCATAAACTATTATGCCCCCAT
>Ga0209979_1002738_pt1 | contig 16429 bp, 14 predicted proteins | sample AnhtaG_FD_183114 | JGI IMG/M metagenome (GOLD analysis project Ga0209979, IMG submission 183114) | Deep subsurface microbial communities from Anholt, Denmark to uncover new lineages of life (NeLLi) - Anholt_01485 metaG (SPAdes) (version 2) | ecosystem: Environmental > Aquatic > Marine > Oceanic...
TATCGGTCCTGAGATCTGAACCCCGCTGTGGACCTCCGCGCCTGCGTCCCTGACCACCGAAGAAAATATCAAAGATACCTCCCCCTCCTCCGAATCCCCTGAACAGGTCATCAAAGTCCACCCCTCTGAAGATGTCTTCCTGGCTCCAGGTACCGTCAACCCCGGCATGCCCGTACTGGTCATACTTACCGCGTTTCTCAGAATCGCTCAATACGCCGTAAGCTTCGCTGATCTCCTTGAACTTTTCTTCAGCACCAGGTGCTTTGTTCTTGTCAGGATGGTATTTTATTGCCAGTTTCCTGTAAGCTTTTTTTAACTCTTCCTGGGTAACGCCCTTATCAACGCCCAGAATCTCGTAATAATCGCCTTTAGTAGCCATTTTAATTATTGTATTGATAAATAAAAATATTAAAAAATAAAATGGGATGGGGATTATTTATCCTCATCCATTACTTCATATTCAGCATCGACCACGTTATCCTCAGCATGTTCTTCAGATGCTCCGGTACCTTCTCCACCGGCCTGCTCCTTGGCAGCCTGCTCGTAGATCATGGTGCTTATGGTCTGCATCTCCTTGGTCAGCTCGTCGACAGCTGCCTGGATATTGTCCTTATCATCAGTACCAATAGCCTCCCTGGTCTTCTCGATCTTCCCGGTTATGGTCTTGCGCTGCTCCTCAGTAACCTTTTCACCAAGATCAGCCATGGCCTTCTCTGTGGTATATACCAGGGTATCTGCCTGGTTCTTAAGTTCAATAAGCTCCTTGGCTTTTTTATCAGACTCTTCATACTGCAGAGCTTCATCCATCTTGGCCTTGATCTCATCCTCAGACAGCTTATGAGGGGATGTGATTGTGATCTTCTGTTCCTTGCCTGTACCTTTGTCCGTGGCAGTCACATGGATGATACCGTTAGCATCGATATCAAAGGTCACCTCGATCTGTGGAATGCCCCTAGGTGCGGGTGGTATCCCTATCAGAGTAAATCTGCCCAGAGTGGTATTATCATGAGACATGGCGCGCTCGCCCTGAAGCACATGGATGTCCACAGAGGTCTGGTTCTCGGCTGCTGTACTGAAGGTCTGGCTCTTCTTGGTAGGAATGGTGGTATTGCGCTCGATGAGTTTAGTAAATACACTTCCCAGGGTCTCAATACCCAGGGATAGCGGCGTCACGTCCAGCAGCAGCACATCCGTTACCTCCCCTTCCAGTACACCTGCCTGGATTGCAGCACCTAATGCCACGCATTCCATGGGATCAATGCCCCGTTCCGGCTCCCTGCCTATTATATCCTTAACGAACATCTGTACAATGGGCATTCTGGTAGGTCCGCCAACCAGAATAATGCTGTTGACATCTGAAGCACTCATTTTTGCATCCTTCAGTGCCTGCTCTATAGGCTGTCTGGTCTTTGCCACTATGGGCATGACCAGCTCTTCAAGTTTCGATCTCTGGAGAGTCATTTCCAGATGCTTGGGACCTGCCTGGTTGGCTGTAATAAAGGGCAGATTGATGGAGGTCTGCATGGTCGTGGTGAGCTCGATCTTTGCCTTCTCGGCCGCTTCCCTCAGCCTCTGTGCTGCGGTCTTATCTGTCCTCAGGTCGATCCCCTCTTTCCTCAAGAACTCCCCGGCAATATAATCAACCAGGATGTTGTCCATGTCAGTACCGCCCAGCTGGGTATCACCGGACGTGGACTTTACCTCAAAGACACCGTCGCCCATTTCCATAATTGAAACATCCAGTGTACCGCCGCCAAAATCATAGACAAGTATTTTCTGTTCGCCCTTCTTGTCCAGTCCATAGGCTAACGACGCGGCAGTGGGTTCATTTATTATACGAATCACTTCAAGACCTGCGATCTCACCCGCATCCTTTGTAGCTTGCCTCTGGTTATCATTAAAATATGCGGGGACTGTAATGACAACCTTCTCCACTTTATCATTCAGGAAGGCTTCAGCATCCTGTTTGATCTTCTGAAGAATAAAAGCTGAAAGATCCTGGGGTTTGAAATCCTTGCCCCGAATGGTCACCTTATAATCTGTCCCCATCTTGCGTTTGATGGCCATGACCGTACCTTCCGGATTAGTCACTGCCTGTCTTCGCGCAGGTTCTCCCACCAGCCTCTGTCCATCCTCTGTGAAGGCCACAACAGACGGGAATGCTTTTCCAGCTACACTTGCCCCCTCTGCGCTGGGTATAATAGTTGCGCGTCCCCCTATCATAGCCGCAGCTGCCGAATTGCTTGTTCCCAGATCAATTCCTATTGTCTTTGCCATTATTAATTCACCTCATATTATTAGATAAAATCATGTATTCTTATTATTATTATTTTTGTTTTCATCAACCGAGACCCTGACCTTTGAATAGCGTATAACCCGGTCTTTGATCTTGTACCCTTTCTGGAATTCTTCAATCACCGTATTATTGGGATATTCATCAGAAGGGGTTTTCATCATTGCTTCATGGTAGTAAGTGTCAAACTTCTTGCCTTCTGCTTCAATAGGCTTCAACCCTTTTGATTCAAGTATACCCTTTAGCTGGGTGTACACCATCTCCATTCCCTTAACTACAGATTCAATGTCATCAGAATCCTTTGCACTTGCGACCCCACGTTCAAGGTTCTCCATTACATCGATAAGTTCGGATATCAGATTAGTGTTAGCATACTCAATAAGGTCTGCCTTTTCCTTATCCACTCTTTTCTTATAATTATCAAACTCTGCCTGTAGGCGTTGAAGTGAATCCAGGTATTCACCAGCGCGTTTTCTTGAATCTTCAAGTTCCTTGAAATGCTCGTCCACCGATATTTCTTCAACGTCTATTTCTTGATCAAAATCTTTGAGAGGCTCGTTCTTTGATGATTCTATCTCAGTATCCTTTTTCTTCCCCATGGTCTGCCTCAAAGTGTATCAGGCACGTTCCAATATTAATCTTCTCCAATGTCTTCAAGACTTGGTGCCTGGATACCGTCATAACTGTCTATCCTATGTTCAGGATCCACATCCATGAGCCCGGTATATTTGGAAGCAAACACGTCATCCACCCTGAGTATCATGGCAGCAGCATCCACAGCAGATTTAATGGACTGGACCTTAACCTTCAACGGTTCCAACACATTGGTGTTACTCATATCTTCTACTTCACCGGTAAACAAATTCAAACCCACTGTCATGTTGCCGTTATTATGCTCTGAGCGCAGCTTTACCAGAATATCCACAGGATCAAGCCCTGAATTCTCAACAAGGCTCCTGGGAATTCCTTCCATAGCTTCTGCAAATGCAGATACAGCCAGTTGCTCACGCCCGCTCAAAGTGGATGCATATTCACGTAAATGCATAGCCACTTCGATCTCAGGAGCCCCGCCTCCATACATAACCTTTCCTTCATCCAGTACAACCTTAACCACATTCAAGGCATCGTCCAGGGCTCTTTTTACCTCTTCGGTAATAAAATCGGCACCGCTGTGAACATCTATGGTTACAGCCTTTGGATTTTCACAACCTTCAAAATATAACATTTTGTAATTACCCATACCTCTTTCTTCGACCAGGTCAGCTGACCCCAGATCCTCAGGTGAGATATCCATGGTATTTGACCGTAACGTCGCACCAGTGGCTCTGACCATTTTCTTAATATCATCCTCACTGACCCTTCTTATGGCCATGATATTCAGTTTGGCAAGATAATGCAGTGAAATATCATCTATCCCTTTCTGTGTGACCAATACGTTAACACCAGCAGCGACCAAAGCATCCACCTGGTCCTTTACAGTCTGATATTCTTCCTGATATGCTTCATTCATTTGCTCAGGTGATGAGATCTTTATCTTGCTGGATGTGGTAGTCCTCTGGACTTCAATACCCACATCAAGTATAGCTATTTTTGCATTATCAATTTTCTTGGGCATATTCTTATGAGCCCTGGCCTTATCAAGCACCATGCCCTTGATCAGTTTAGTATCTTTAATAGAACCGCCCCTCTGACTGATGATCTGGATATTATGTTCGATATCTGTCTCGGTCTCATCAGCAATGGCCTGTATGGCTTCCACACATAATGTGGCAAGATCATCGAGTGCCATTTCGCTTCCCTTACCTGACAGTGCGGTTAAGGCGATCTTTTTCAATACCTCTGTTTCATCTTTTGTTACATTGATAGCAGTGGATTCCAGAACTTCCTGTGCTTTTTTTGCTGCCATTTTGTAGCCTTTTATAATAAGCGTGGGATGAACTTCAAGTTCAATCAACTTCTGGGCCTGGGTTAATAGTTCACCTGCAAGCACCACTGCACTGGTTGTCCCGTCCCCTGCCTCTTTTTCCTGGGTCCTTGAGATCTGCACCATCATCATGGCTGCAGGATGCTGGACATCCATCTGTCGTAATATCTCGGCACCGTCATTGGTTATGGTGACATCCCCTACACCATTTACCAACATCTTGTCCATACCCTTAGGGCCAAGTGTGGTTTTTACAGCCTGTGCGATTGCTTTTGCGGCTGTGATATTCATAGACTGTGCATCTCGACCGGTAGTCCTTGTTTTTTCCGGGTCAATAATAATAATAGGCTGACCGCCCAACGCTGCCATTTTGATCCTCCAAATTGTAGTATACTAAGTAGTATTATCAATATAATTAGAACACTTCTAACTGTTTGTACTTCTATATATTAATAACGTCGTACAATTTTTTATATTGACAGATTGCAGCATTACCCGACAATGCATTTTAATAAAACTTGAGCCTGCTTTTTATTATGTTGGTCATTGGTAACCTCAGCTATTTTTACGACCGCTTCGAGATTTCTGGCTGCAGTCTCCAGATATTCGATCACATCACCTAAATAAGCAAACACACCATATCTAGCAGTCATTGTCTCGATAATTTCAGCCGGGCTTGCTCCATCACACCGCATTTGAAGCAGTCTTTTAGAGAACTTACGTTCCGGACATCCGCAATATGGTGTATCTTTGCAGGTACAGGTTAAGAGATCAGTAGCAAAATTCATTAATTTTTGTTTTGTACTACTATCCAGTTTTCCCAGAGACTCGCCTGATAAGGCCATTTCCATTGCAGCTCCCTGGAATACCCTTGACGGCAGTCGCACATTCAGGGTTGCAGCTATTCGGTCCGCTCCCACAAAAAATGCCCTGTCAAATACCTCAAGGTTTGTAATGATATCTTCAGGTTCAGCACCTGAGATGACCCCTTGCTTCATAATAGAGATCTGCTCATGGTTCAGGAAATGTCCGGTCATGATACGCCCCAATTTGGTAGGGCATATTTTCTGATTGGAGATGTCTACATAACCCATATCATGCAATTTTTGCAGCATACTGTTCACATTGCCGCCACCCAAACGCAAGTTTTCTACGTTGTTAAGTTTTTGTATAGTATCAAAGATCGCTGCAGAGGCCAGTACTTGTTCAAGTCCGGACTCCTCATCTTCCTGCAATGAAATTGGTCCCATTTCTCCACGAAGTAGCCTGAAAGCCACCTGTTCTTCACTCTCACCCTGGCCAAGTCGTTTATCCGGTTCTGCCATAACAACCACAACTCCCAGGTCATGATAATCCGGCCTTCCGGCCCGACCCTGCATTTGAAAGAACTCGCCCTGGGTTATCCAGTCATTACCCATAACAAGGCTTTCAAATATTACCTGGGACGCAGGGAAATCCACACCAGCTGCCAGGGCTGCAGTGGTGACTACAACAGGGATATTTCCTTTGGCAAACTCTTGCTCAGTCTTTCTACGCTGTTGGTATGGCAAACCTGCATGATATGGTGCTGAAGGGATTCTCAGGGCATCTGATAACTTGTGACAGCTTCGCCTGGAATGTGTAAAGACTATTGTCTGGCCCTTAAAGCCCTTTGAGGATGTCTTATTATATTCTTCCTGTGCCAGCTGGTTAATTAACCGTAATTTTTCGGATTCTCCTCCAAATAACAAATGACGCTCCAGGGGTACAGGCCTTTCTTCATATTCAATCAGCGTTGAACCCAGTCCATTTGCAAGCCAGCCCGGATTGCCTACAGTTGCTGAGAGATAGATGAACTGGCATTTGGGATACAGGTATCTCAACCTGGCTATCAGTCCATCCAGTCGCGGTCCCCTTTCAGGGTCTTCGATCATATGCACTTCATCCATTACAACAGTACCAACATTGCCAAGCCGACCTCCGGTTCTTAGTAAATGGTCGATCCCTTCATACGTGCCTACAACGATGTCCGAATCAAGGGTGGTACGCATCTTGAAACGTTTTCCCATTTTGATGCGGCTCTGCCCTACTTTTATAGATGTAGTAACTCCAATGGATCCATATTTCTTTGTAAACTGATCGTATTTCTGATTGGCCAGTGCCACAAGGGGAACCAAAAACAGCATCTTCCCTTTACCCTCCATAATATTTTTCACCCCTGCCATCTCACCGATCAAAGTCTTGCCGGTGGCAGTGGCTGAGACCACAAGCTGGTTCTGCTTATTAAGCAGTCCTGACCGGATTGAAAGAGATTGAACAGGAAGCAGCTTTTCTGGCAGCAATTTTTTCAGGCGGTCATCCAGATCAAGTCCATTCACCTCTACTGTATCCACAGACATGCCTGAACTAATACGATCAAATACTGTTAGTTCACGATCCATTTTTTTTGGGTCAAGAAACACCAGCATACGATCCAGATCCCTTGTTTTTAGCAATAACTGGAACAGCCTTTCGATTCCTTCCTCGGCCATTCTTTTAGTTCCCGAATGTATTTCCCTGTGAAGTTCCGACATAGCGCAATTTTCACAAATCAGATCGCCTCTGAATTTGACTGATCTTGAGTCCACTGGCTGGAACTTCCCTTCAGATAGACAAAAACGGCACACATCAACCCATTCATAATCCAATTGATAACCCTGCAGCAAATTAATGACATCTTTTTCATGGACCTCGTCACCATGTTTTGGAATTAAGATCCTATCTGACATTCGAAGCAGATCTACTGCTTCAGCCGGGGGTCTCAGGTCCTCATTAGTTCCTTCTAAAACCCTGAATTTGAATGGCCTGGGTCCTTTTGAAGTATGCTTTAATTCTAGGATACCCCTAAAAGAAGCTTCGCTGCTGCCATTTTTCAGGGGCATTAGCTCAATATTTTGTCTGCCAGGCTGAATAAGCACAATTAATGACATGCAAAAAAAAGATTATTTACGAAGGTCGTGGAGTTCATATACCAGACCTTCAGATTCGAGCCTATTTAGAAGCTGTGGTACCTCTTCATCCACAGATACCACCACAGATGACAGGCCATGAAATGCAGCCTCTACAATCGAATCCTTGGCTCCGAACATAATATTCGGTTCCTTGCCGATACGCTTTAAGGCTATTAATGATTCCACACCCAGAGCACCTATATATCGGCTATCCTTTACCAGTTCCTCCAGAGCGTCCAGGTCCACATTTTTAGACCCGCCCCGTTCAACTCTGGGAACTTTACAAACCGTAATCTTGACCTCATCCAGCTCGATCAGGCCGTGCAGGTCGGTTACCCCTACATCTTCTCCTGCTTTCACATCAGATATAAGCACTCCAGTGGCTGCATGCTCCTGTTTTGCATTGGCATATAATAACCCGTCACGCATAACCAGTGAGACTTTTTGCCCTGTCCTATAATCCTCCTCTGCAATAGCAGTCCATACAGAAACATGACTGATTATATCTTCCATCACGTACCTGGCATACCGTTTCAATTCGGCAGTACGCTCAAGCACCCATTCGATCCCTTTCTTGGTTACCTTGTAACGTACCCTGCCGTCAGATAAGATCAACCCATCATCAGTTAATTCTTTAATATATTCAGAAACTGCCTGGGGAGTAATTCCGATTTTTTCAGCGATCTCTCTCTGGCGTACATTTGGCTGGTTAGCTGCAATTTCAACAAGGATCTGGAACTTTGTACTATCTTTTTTACTGTGAAGTAAATTTATCATCCAATAGCACCAGTAGCACCGTTGAACTCAATTCTCTGACCCTTAACTGTTAGTTTGTCAGAACGTCTTGCTATACCTCTTAAATATATAGGACTTGCTCCTAACACCCTTGCCAGTCCTGTCATGGATTGGTTCCCGTTGACGACTTCAGCTTCGATTTGTTCTATCATATTTCTGATATCATCATCTTTGCTGAATGTGATCATTAGCAGGTCAGAAAGATCTTCAACAGTACATTGAAAATTCACCTGGATTTTGGAATAAGACGTATGATATTCCTTTTGTGGTGTTTGTCCAGGTTCTGGCATTCGCCATTTGCTCTCAATTAACCCGCATTTTTTCAAAATCTTAATACTATCATCTACATCCATCGTCAGCTTTTCTTTCAGTTCATCTTTAGTAAACCAATCAACAAGTAGATTATCAAAAACTATCTTGTGGGTTTTTGAACCAAAAGTTCCCAACAGGGGGACAAGATCCGAAGGGTCATTAATAATACGTGTTCTCTTGCCCATTTAAATTAACCTCAATTAGGTATATATAGTCTTCAGATTTGATAAAGCTTTTTGATAAAAAAATGACTAGTCAATATAAAATAGATTACAGAGAACAACATTTTAATATCAATCTTAAGATCATTTTGATCTTAGTATTCAGGCTCAAGTCCATCTATCATTGAGAATGTAGTATCAGTTTCATTCTGCAATGCAACACGTTTTCGTTTTTCCTTTTCAATATGAATGGCCTCTACCGCCAGAGCATACAGTTTCTCCAGTTCAACAGTAGACTCAAGGGTTAACACAGATAGAACTTTCGGGGGTTCACCATTGCGAATAATAACACCTTTGAATACATGACCGATATGTGAAGAGAGCTTATCGATCTCAGCTGAAATATCATCGATGCTTAAATATTTTTGATCTCCCCGTAATATTATCATTGCCCTGCTTGCTTCTTCATATACATTAGATGAGAACAACAGACCACTTGGGGAAATACTTTCGCGAATAGTAGTTCTGATAGGGGTCTTATCGTCACCCTTGGCATATCCTATTGTGGCAATACCATCGCCACCAGACATGACTGTTTTGAAATCACCCAGGTCAGTGACCAGCATCATCTCGCTATCCAGGGCTTCCAATAAGAATAAAATCCTCTCAGCGATCATTTTGTTAATACCGTCGTACGCTGATTGTATGTTACTTCCGGCATTTTTCAAGTATTGATTGTCTGCTAAGATCATTCCATCAGATCCACTTTGACGCATCTCTTTGATTGAAAAAGCAGAGTTTTGTAAATAAATTGTCCCTTCTTCTCTGAATGGAAGTACCATTATGCTGTAAACAGGAAAGTCATATATTTCCTTCAATTCAGTAACAAGCGGAGGGCTAAATGAAGATCCTGTCCCACCTGATGAGGAAGAAATGACAAACGCGACATCGAAATCTCCCCTTTCAGAGATATTTCGCATGATCAGGTCTTTATTGTCATTAAAGCATTGTTTACCTAAGATTCTGTTGGCTCCAAGCCCATGGAGGTTAGGTATATGGAGTCGATCTTTTGCCTTGGTATTACGCATTTCTTTAAGATCATTAATTGCAGTATTGATAGCAATGGTCTCAACCCGGGATGCAAATTTCTGAGAGGAATAATATTTTGAAAATCTTCCTCCTCCAAAGGCTTCTTTATTAATTGCATCCAGTATCCTGTTGCCGCATTGTCCTACTCCAATGATCAATACATTTAACAAACTTTTCTCCTCCTCAATAATTTTTTGTTTACATCCTGAATTGCCTGGATCTCCAATAGAACCATCCAACCAGAGCTAGTATGATAATGATTGGTGTTAGGTACACATAGATCGGGAATTGAGCGAGAAAATCAAAATCACCTTGACTAATAAATACCATTTCTGAGGTTGTATTGTCGGAAATCTCTGCTACTCCATTATTATATATCCATTTTACTATTAGGTTATCGTTGCCAATTTGATCTGCTTTGAAGGTTAACAAGTATTCAGCTTCATAATTGCCCCCATAACTACTAACCTGAATAATGGGTTTTTCATTAATAATGTCTATTTCTTCAGAACCAGAAACATATTTCAGGTTTTTAGGGATTATAGGTTCAATACGAATATTTGAGGCAGGCACGTCTTTCAAATTCTCTACGTTCACCTTGAATGTGACTGTATCCCCCCTCTTCAATCTGGTTTTATCAGTTGATAATGTAAGTTTAATTTCTGATGTTTCAATTGGTTCTTCTGCTACAGTAATCGTTTGACTTTCACTTGTTGAAGTATATTCATCATCAAATACTGATGAATAATAAGTAGCTATAGCAGGACCCAGTTGAAATGTCCCGGCCTTTGTAGCCTGGATTTCATAGATAAACATCTCTGTCTCTTTGTTCGAAACATCAAGCTCTGTAGGATATGAAGTATATATACGGGATTTTAAAATAAAATCCGGAGTTAAACCCTCATCAATACTGATACGTTTTGCTACACCATTACCAGTATTTTTAGCTCTGATCGTAACCCGAATTACTTCTCCGACTGCAACTGAAGTTTTATCTACAGATTTTGTAAGTATCAGATTTGGTTCACCAATATATTTTGCATTTGAGATTCCACCATCAACAGGGGTTTTATATTCTACAGTAATACCTGTGGTTTGAATATCTATAATCACATAACTTGAAGTGGCGTTTTGGACCTCTATGTTTATTTTCTCAGTACCTTTTTCGAAAACAATAGACATAGGGCCATCTAATTTTTTAGTTGTCTTCACATATTCACTTAAGTCAATATTAGTGCCATCTGATTTTAATCCATAGAAATCAATCCCTGGATAAAGTTCCCCCATTATTATTGTACTTGTCAAATGCATTACATAATTGTTTATTTGATAACCATCACCCTTGTCTATCTGCTCTGAATAAATAATTTCAGCACTTACTGCGCCAATAGATAAAAAAGTGATGACCAAAAAAAGAATAATTGTCACTAAAATCTGATTATTTTTCAATTTTGTTATCCCTCAATAATGAAACTTTTTGTTTTTATTTTTAAAACGTGTTCTTTTACGAGCTTAAAATAATATAAACGTTTTGACTTCTTATATGTATCTGGCATTAATATATATTATAAATTGAATTTTATTAAATTCAAATAACTAAGCATCGCCAAATATTTATAGTAAAAGAACTAACATGGTTATGTGTGGTTTGCACAAAACTGTATGTGACTAATAATGCAAGGTGAATTAAATGACAGTAAGTTTAGATTTCTTTAAACAATACCACAGTAGTATTATCAAAGCTCTCGGAGATGACGCTAAAAAGGTCAATGCTAAAGTTGGCTCTCTCATAGCAGACAAATGGCTTGCACAAGAACATGGAGACCTTAAGGATCCACAAGTTTTTCAACAAGAATTAGAAGATTTCCTGTTAAATGAACTTGAGTTTGCTAAGGAAGTGAAAGTATCCATTGATGGTAATAATTTAGATATTACTGTTAAAGGATGTGCTATTTGTCATGGAAATGAGATTCTAAGGTTGGAAGGACTGCAAACAGCCTGCCCTATAGTCCAAACCTCCAAATATGCAGTAGTCAAAGGTTTAAACAAGAATGTTTTAATGAAAGGTGTAGATAAACCAGGGGTTGTGGGCGAATGCGTCATAAGATTTGAGCTCCAGTAGACCATTTCAAATTCAACAGCCAACAACAGTTGGCTTTGGTTTTTTTTATATCTTCAAATAACGTTTATAGTATTAAGTCCAATTATCTTGAAATACTATGGATTTGTAAGGACTGGTGGATTATTTGGTAAATAATATTGCTGTTGATAAAAACGGAGAATTAGTTGACTCTTTTGAACTTAAAAATCCTGATCCAGAGATGAGTTATACCTACCCGTATTGTAAAACTGAAGTGGAATATAATGATTCAGGAAAATTTGCATTCTTTAAACATCTTCCATCAATATCAGAGACTAATAAGAAGGAGTGCCCATATTTCAATGGATTTTTTGGTGGTAGTTCAGTAAACATAACATCAGCCATTGAGAAAAAGAAACAGGAAATCAAGTCATTTATCAAGGAAAACGCAATAACAGGATATACATTAATACCATACTTTAATGAAATCGCATTGGTCAAATACCTTGAAAAACACCTGGACGAAAATAATATTTTGATCAGGACTATGATCACAACATGGGAATACGATGCGTTAAAATCAGGATTTTTAATAATTAAAAAACAGGCCCTTGAAAAGTTTCTTATTTATTCCAAAAAACCGGCTTTGATGGCATTTGTAGGTACCAGTCCCGATAAGATCTACATTACAGAATTTGTTAAAGAACAATATGGGGAGGTTTATTTTCATCCTTATCTTGTATCGGTTTCTGATCTTTTGGAGAATAACTTTTCAAACCCGGAACGCCTCATGGAAAAAAATGATGTGTTAGAAAGCAGAGCCACAACCGGTAAACATGATGATAGAACAGGCATATTGTGATATGGAAAAAACCCCCTGAATGTTATGATCGTTACTGACAACATCCCACTTCATCTATATCATGCAAACCAATGTGATCCAAAGAAATGTACTGGCAAGAAACTGGCCCGGTTCGGATTGGCTCAATTACATCGAAAGGCGAATAAACTTCCATCTGGTGCAATACTATTGGACCCAATGGCAGTTCAAGCCCTTTCCCCTGCTGATGATTATAACCGGGGTATTATTGTTCTGGACTGTTCCTGGAAAGAGGTGGAATTAGTCTTCCCCAGTTTACAAAAATTACGACTGAAACACAGGGCACTCCCATATCTGGTTGCTGCAAATCCTGTAAATTTCGGAAAACCTTTCAAATTGGGGACCGTAGAAGCATTTGCAGCGGCATTATATATCCTTCATCATAAGACCCAGGCTGAAGAGATACTTAACAAGTTCAAATGGGGTCACACGTTCCTTGAGCTAAACTATGAACCATTAGAGGCTTATTCAGAAGCCAAGGATAGTAAAGAAGTGGTCTCCATACAGGGAGAATTTATTTAACTTTTACTTTATAGTACCCTTGTAGTGGTTTCCAGTTCAATTCCTTTATGAGTTACATCAAAACTGATCGATTTGTTTGGTACGATCAGACCTCGCATCTTCCTGATAACCAGGCCACGTTCGATCTGGGAGGCTCTATCTTTTACATATAACTCAATTACACCATCTGCCAGGTGTTTCATGGTATTGATAGTAATCTCATCATGCAAACCATTAACAACTAAAATAAGGTGTAATCCACCGCTGAGTTTGCCGATAGAAGACATTAATTCTATGACTTCTATAACACTGTTCATGTCATATGCCCTGAGGAAGTATGATATGGAATCAATAACCATACGATATCTAGTCCCATGGTTTTGAATTACTGCGGATTTTAATTGGTTAAATGGATCAGTTCCCTGCTTAAGAAAATCTTTAGCCGAAATCTTATTTCTCAATTCTGATGGAAGTACATTAAAAAACCTGGAATTATATGCATCAATAAAATGGGCTTTTCCTGTTTCTTCATATTTTTCAACATCCCATCCAAATTGTTTCATATCCTCTCTGATCTCAGGAATTGAATGGTCAGATGAGAAATAGTATCCGTCCTCGCCGTTTTCAAGTCCACCATATAAGAATTGCTTAGTGAAAATCTCTGCTCCTGCACCAGATTCAGCTAAAACTAATAAAGTAGTTCCAGGCGGTATCCCTCCACCTAATTGAACATCAAGACCCGCAACACCTGTAGTCAAAAGGGAATTCTCGGTTTCATCAAGACTAAAATCCATATTCACCACTTTATTTTAATCAATAATCAATATCTTTTTTTTGTAAAGATGTATTGTTATTATATAATAACTTTGTTTAATTTCATTCTTTCTAATTATATTTGTGCAACATAAGGGGCAAGGATCATAAACACAATTGAAGCCAGTATAAGTAAAGCAAAACCAGTGGCTATTTTTCCTGCTATCTCACCCATTCGTTCTTTTTTACCAAATAATTTTTCCAATACTGAATGGACAACATCCTTGAACACATGCCCCCCATCAAGGGGCAGCATTGGAAGACAGTTGAACAAACCTACATAGAAATTAAGCCAGCCTATCCAGAGCAAAGTATTGGCTATCCAGAACACTCCCACGCCCAGCGGGGCAGCCCAACCAATGGGTTCATAGAATATAGCAAGAGTGCCACTGAATCCCTGAAAACTTCCAATAAACGGATTAGGGAAAGGAAGGACCAAAAGTAGGACCCAGCCAAATATTCCTGTTAACATTAACGAAGGTATTAACTGCAGGATGTGAAGCAGTTCTTTTGCCATGAATTCTCCTACCGAAATTCCGATGGATGGTGATATTATGGCGGTCGAAGAAGTAATACCAATATAACCATTTGTATCTCCCATTGGATGATCAGTGAGGGTAACACTGTAATTTATCATCTCATTTGCCACCAAAGTGTGAATTAGAATCTCCTGTCCGGGAATGGTATTTGACATGAATTGCATAAATTCGGCAGAATTTGAAATGGACACCTCATCAATCCCCACAATTAACATTCCAGGCATCAGTCCGGATTTTTCAGAAGGCATACCTGGAGTGATCTCCTCAATTTTCACTCCACTTAATGTCCCGTTTAGAGCCTGGTTTGGACTAATTACTACTTCTTGAATTGTGTGATCTTTTTTTGTCCTCAACTTAATATTTTCATCAGGACGTAAGGTATCAACATAACTATAGAACTGGGATGCATTCTCTATCTTCTTATCATTCACGTGGGTTATGAGTGTCATATCCGTCAATCCGGCAATATCAGCCGGAGAGTTGGGGGTCACGTCAGTTATCATGACATTACTGACTGGTGCAATGTTTCCAATTACAATGAAGAATAATGCAAAAGCTACCAGGGCGGTCACAAAATTTGCCATAACACCCGCAGACAGTATCCTGACCCGTTGTCTTCGATTTGCTTGAGTCGGTTTTTTGTTTTCAGTTTCTATAACCTCGGATTCTTCAGTCCCTTCTTTGATCCCAAATAGTTGTTCTTCATCAGGTTCTGCAAATCCTCCAATAGGAAGGACTACCATCATAATTCCCATGGATTTTACTCTAATATCCTCTACCCTGCAAAGAATGGCATGTGAGAATTCATGGACCACAAGCGTAACAATCAACCCGATCATTCCCCAAACCAAAGGTATGAATTCGTTTATACCAGGTATAAGAAAGATATTCCTTGCTTCGTGGATCTGACTGGGTGGGGCCAACGTCTGCTGTTGTATTTGAGTAAGTATTGTGATGTCAGAAAAAATTATCAAACCGAACATCAGGAACATACCGATTAGCATCAATGGAATGCCAATATCAGCGAATACTTTCCAGAAAACCTTGGTCCTGGCAATCCATTCAAGGAATTTCAGTCCCCTGGTGGTACGTATCATTAATAAAGGACCATGATTGGTAATATTATACTTCTCAAGTATTCCATTCTGTTTTAAAATTATTATAACCTGCCAATAAATGGCAATAATTAGTAATATTTTCCAATATGATTCAATAAAAGATATTAAGGGATTAATTTCAGTCAATAATCTTGTTCTCCGCTGGGTAATACATTACGTAACATAAGTTTTTTAAACTTATTCATATACTTTAACAGGGATAATCATGTTTTCAATAGTATATATTACTGCAGGCACCATGGAAGAAGCAAAACAAATTGCAAATACACTGGTGGAAATGAAGCTTGCCGCATGTGTTAATATGTTTCCCATCACTTCTATTTATCGATGGGATGGTGTTCATGAGGACGATGAAGTGGCAATGATAGTAAAAACGACCTATGAGCAGATCGAAAATATCAAAAAGACGGTAAGAGAGATTCATAGTTATACAGTCCCCTGTATTATTTCATTTAGCATTGACGGTGGCCTGACAGATTATCTGGATTGGATAGACCAGAATGTAATTCCGGTAGGCACTATTAAGAAAAATTGATTGTTCAATATACAACGCTTTCATTATTCAAATACTGGCATCTTTTTGCTGGGCCCCATCATCATGTTTATTAGACCATTTCTCAGACCAAGGGGCAGAGACGCTTCATTGTTGATCTCGGTCACATTGACCCCGATTTGCCTTATCTTCTCAGCAAAACCTCTTGGACTGAATGCTCCAACACGTTCATCCAGATGTCCCTCTTTTGTAAAAAAAGGAATATAAACCACTTTCACTCCCTGCCGCATCATTCGTTCCAGATAATAGAGCACATTTACCTGTATTTCAATATCGTCAATAAGAATATTCTCACCTATATAGGGCAATCCCCCACCTAATATGAAGAGAAGTCTGCTCCCGGGACGTATCTCCCATTCCAACTGGAGCAGCTTTGCTAGCCCCAGGTCCAGTCTGGCCGGA
>Ga0209979_1002739_pt1 | contig 16428 bp, 18 predicted proteins | sample AnhtaG_FD_183114 | JGI IMG/M metagenome (GOLD analysis project Ga0209979, IMG submission 183114) | Deep subsurface microbial communities from Anholt, Denmark to uncover new lineages of life (NeLLi) - Anholt_01485 metaG (SPAdes) (version 2) | ecosystem: Environmental > Aquatic > Marine > Oceanic...
GCGGGTGGGCATTATGTCACGTTCGGGCGGCATGACCACCGAACTGGCCAACCTGCTCACCCAGAGCGGCCTGGGCCAGAGCACCGCCATCAGCATGGGCGGCGACCCCATCATCGGCAGCACCTTCGTCGAGCTGCTGCCCCTGTGGGAGGCCGACCCCGAGACCGAGGCCGTGGTCATCTTCTGCGAGCCCGGCGGGCCCATGGAGGCGGATCTGGCGGAGAAGGTGACGAAGGAGGGCACGCGCCTGCCCATCGTGGCCTTTATCGCCGGGCATTTCGCGGCGGAGATGCCAGGGGTGCGCTTCGGGCACGCCGGGTCGATCGTGGAGGGGAAGGCCGACACCGCCGAGGAGAAGGCCCGCCTCATGCGGGAGGCGGGCATCGTCGTGGCCGAGGACTTCTCCCAGATCCCCGGCCTGGTGAAGGAGGCCATCGGGCGCGAGGTCAGCCCTCGGCCCGAGGCACAGGGCTAGAAGGTCAGTGATGATCAAGGCCACGCAGGCCGGCTCGACGGGCGCGCCCGTCCAGGGCATGTTCATCCGCCTCGAGGTGGACGCCGACCTCTGCGCTCGGGAGCCTCAGTGCCGCGAGTGTGTCCAGTCCTGCCCCGTGGACATCTTCTTCCGCAATGACGGGGAGACCGCCCAGGCGGTGGGCGCTAACGAGGACGAGTGCATCCTCTGCGACCAGTGCGTGGAGCGCTGCCCGGTCAAGGCAGTCACCCTCACCAGGCTGTACTAGGGGGCCCTGTCCGCCTCGCGTGCCGACCGGCTCGCCGGGCAGACCACGGCCATCAGCTCGGACACGTCGGCCAGGCTCTCCAGTTCTGAGAGCAGGCGCAACGACTCCTCGACGGCGCCCTCGGGCAGGGCGACGGCTGCGCAGTCGCGATACTTCTCGGCGAGCTCATCCCAGCTCAGCGGCGCCTGCGGGGAGCCGCGGGGATGGTCCACCTGAGCCTCCAGCCTGGTGCCATCCTTCAGGACGACGGCCACCCGGGCATACCCTCCCAGCACCCGCTGAGCCTCGCCGGGCCCCTGCGAGGGCCGCACGCATCGCAGCAGGGCCTGGGCTTCGGGCCGCTGCACTGCCCGGTCGGTGAAGGAGGCCAGCTTTACCCCGGCGTCTAGCAGAGCAGCCGCCAGGCAATACTCCACGCTGAACTTACCCTCCAGGCCGGTCTGCGGCCGCGAGTGGACGAGGGGCTGCGCCGCGCCCGCGGGCATGGCCACCTCCACCTGCTCCACGTCGTGCGGGGTTATGGGCGCGCGGCCCATCAGCTCGAGGACGGCGTCGAGGGCGCAGTGGGCCGCGAAGCAGCAGGGATACTTCTTGACGATGACGCCGGGGGAGACGATGTCCCAGGGGTCGGCCAGATGGGCCACCACGGCCTCAGGATCCCAATCGCCCTCCGGAGCGAAGAGGCTTCCGAAGCCCAGCGGGGTGTCCAGAATGTCGCGGTCGGCGGTGAAGCCGCGCTGGGCCAGCAGGGCGGACAGCACACCATTGCGGGCGGCGTGGCCGGCGTGCAGGGGCTTGGTCATGCTGCCGAAGTTCTGTCGGCTGCCCGAGGCCAGGGACGTGGCCATGCCCAGGGCCATGCGCATCCCCTCCACGTCCAGCCCGAGCAGCTTGCCGCAGGCGGCGGCCGCGCCCAGGCTGCCCAGGGTGGAGGTGGCATGCCAGCCGCGGGCGTAGTGGCTGGGACCGAGGCCCCGCCCTACCTTGCACTCCACCTCAAAGCCCAGCACGAAGGCCTCTATGAGCTGCCGGCCGCTGGCCCGCAGCTTCTCGCCGAGGGCGAGCAGTCCCGGCAGCAGGGGGACGCTGGGGTGGCCGATCATCGAGAGGCTGACGTCATCGTAGTCCAGGGCGTGGCCGAGGGTGCCGTTGACCAGGGCGGCCTCGGCTGCGGGCAGACGCAGGGGCATGCCCAGGACCCCCGCCTCGGGGGCGCCGCCGGCCTGGGCGGCCAGCTCGGCCACGATGCGCCCCGCCTCCTCCCGGGAGCCCGCCAGGGCTACCCCCAGCGTGTCCAGGATGGCCCGCCCGGCCAGGATGCGCGCCTCGTCAGGTATCTCCTCGTATCGCGTCTCGACTACGAACCGGGCAAGGGTCTCAGTCAGGCCCATCTGCATCTCCGTAGGGCGAACCGGGCCTAGTCGCTCTTCTCGAAGTAGATGTAGAGCCGGTCGCCTTCCATCCGGGCGCCGGTGGCAGTGCGACCGGCCAGCGAGTGGGGCAGCAGGACGTTGCGAGTGTAGGGGCCAACGCGCACCATCAGCTCGTCGCCCCGCTGGGCCAGCGAGATTTCGGCCTTGCTCACGAAAGGCATCCCCAGGCTCAGCACCATCCTCCCGTCCTCTGACCGCACCTCCTGAGCGACCCAGGGATAGAAGATCCTGGTGGGGTCCTCGTCGCCGAAGATGTGGGCGGCCAGCTCGCGCAGTCGCTCTGTGCCCACCACCTCGTCGGGCATAAGGGGGGCGGTGAGGATGGGGATGGGCGCGAAGGCCTCTTCGATGAGCCGGTAATGGGCCCGCTGGGCCTTCTGCCAGCGGCCGAAGAAGCGGTGGTCTAGCGAGTCCGGGAGCAGCCGATTGCAGATGATCGCGTCGGTGACGTAGCCATAGAGGTTCAGGTAGGTGAACAGACGCTGCGACTCACGGATGACCATGCGCTCCGGGTTCACCACCACCCGCACCGAGGAGTGCGCGCGGTCGGAGAGGAGACGGTACAGGTCGATGAGCTGCTCCAGCAGCTCCTGGGCGGCGTCAAAGACCTCGCGCTTGGGGACAGGCATGCCGGTGAGGGGATGGATGACGGGCCCGAAGACCTGAGCCAGGCGCCGTTCCACCGGCAGGACCTTGTCCACCCACCAGTGGGCGGACTCCGGGAAGGCCAGGAGCCGTAGGGTCTCGCCGGTGGGGGCACAATCCACGATGACCAGGTCGAATTCGCCGCTCTGCGCGTGGCGGTTCACCCAGAGGAGGTTGGCCAGCTCCTCCATTCCCGGCACCAGGGCGATGTCTTCGGCCACCAGCTCATCCATGCCCTGCCAGGCCAGCAGGGCCTTGAGCCACCCCTGGATGGTGCCCCAGTACTTTTCGAGATTGTAGTAGACGTCGGTCTCCTGGCCCCACAGGTTGGGAGCGATGGGGGTTGGCTCCGGGCCCAGCTCCGTCTCCAGGGAGTCGGCCAGGCTGTGGGCGGCGTCGGTGCTGACCACCACGGTACGGTAGCCCATCTCGGCGGCGCGCAGGGCGGTGGCGGCCGCTGCCGTGGTCTTGCCGGTGCCTCCCTTCCCCGCATACAGGAGGATACGCATCTAGCCCTCCTGCCTGGCCAGCTCGGCCTGATAGGCCCGAGCCAGTTGGTCGGCCCGGCGACCGGTCACCCGCATGAAGACGCCCTCGGCGTACGCGAGGAGCTTCCCGTCGCGAGCGCGGACTTCTCCCCGCAGGTCCAGCAGCCGGCCGCGATGCCGCACCACCTCGCCGGTCACCAGCAGGGTCTCGGACAGCGGCACGGGCTCACGAAATCGTATAGACATCTTGGCGGTCATAGCCCAGACGCCCTGACCATAGACGGCCCAGCCCATGGCTTCGTCCAGCATGGTGGCTACCAGGCCGCCGTGCATGTGGCCGGGAAAGCCCTGGTGATGGAGGGACGGGGTGAACTCGGCCACGGCCCGACCGTTCTCCACCCGGAACTGCATGCCCAGCCCCATGGGGTTGAGGGTGCCGCAGCCGAAGCAGCGGCTGGCCAGCCGTCGACGCTCTTCCACCTGCTCATTCACGGCCAGCGCTCTCCCCGGAAGGGACGCGCACCTCGGCGGTGCCGCTGATGAGGGTCTCGCCCCGCTGGTTCCGACACTCCACGGCGTACTCCAGCACCCCGCCCTGGCCGCCGGCTCGGGCCGCCCGCGGCGTAGCCTGGGCGGTCACGGTGTCTCCGGGCCGGGCGGGCCCCTTGAAGCGAACCTTGAGGCGGCCGCTGGCCAGCCAGTCCTGCCCGAAGGCGCACGCCATCATCTCGGAGATGGCCGCCAGGACCAGCATGCCGTGGGCGATGGTGCCGCCGAAGGGGGTGGAGCGTGCGTAGGCCTCGTCTACGTGGATGGGGTTGTAGTCGCCGGTAGCCTCGGCGTAGCGGTTGATGCTCTCCTGAGTGATCTGCTTGATTACCGGCTCCACCGCCGGTGCCGGGTCCACGCTATCCCTCCGCCGGGCGGGGCGCCATGACCGTGGTACGACCGACCAGCACAGGCTCCCCAAGCGAATCCGCCGGGACCACCTCGAACTCGATGACCGAGGCCACGAAGCCCCCACGCTCCGAGCGCTGCGCCACCTCGCCGCGCATAGTCAGCTCCGCATCCAGGGGTCCGGCCGCGCGGCACTCCACCTCCTGGGCGGCGTGGAGCGAGCCCGCCGGGAGCTCCAAGCGCTCCAAGAGGGCGCGCAGGGCCAGGGCGGCAACGGCCAGGGGCGGAGCCGCCTCGCCGTAGGCAGCCGATCGGTCCTGGACGGCGTCCAGGTAGCGGCCCACGCCCTCTTGGGACATCCGGAAGGTCGCAGCTGGGAACCTGTGGCCTCTGGGCAGAGCGGCGATGTTGGTGCGAGAGGGGGTCGTCACGAGATGCTCCCAATGATCAGCGAGAGAGCCGGCACTCCCTTTCTATCGGCTGCGGAAGTCGGTGTCAACGAGGAGGGAAACGAAAGAGCCGCCCTCCGCCCCCAGGCGAACAGGCGGCCCAGCGGCCAAGCAGTTCGGGCCAGCTACACCTCTCGGCCCAACGGTGAGAGCTAGGCGCCTGCCGCCTCCCCCATCAGGTACTGGTGGATACCTTTCGCCGCGATGCGGGCGTCGCGCATGGCCGTGACCACCAGGTCAGCGCCGTTGACGGCGTCGCCGCCGGCGAAGATGCCCGGCCTGCTCGTGGCGCCTGTCTCCCGGTCGATGACAATGCCGCCCCAGCGCTCGGTCCCCAGGCCCGAGGCCGACCAGGCCACTGCGCGGTCAACCCCGAAACCGAGGGCCTTGAGGACCATGTCCGTCCCGATGATGAACTCAGAGCCGGGGATGGGCACCGGGCGCCGCCGTCCGCTCTCGTCGGGCTCGCCCAGCTCCATGCGCTGGCACTTCATGCGCGCCACCCGACCATCCTCGCCCGCGAAGAACTCCAGCGGCGCCGCCAGGAAGTGGAACTGGATATTCTCCTCGTGGGCGTGGACGCGCTCATCGGCGCGGCCGGGCATCTCCGCCTCGGTGCGACGGTAGACGCAGGTGACCGTCTCGGCGCCCAGGCGGACGGCTGTACGCACACAGTCCATGGCGGTGTCACCACCACCGATGACCGATACGCTGCGCGCCGCCGGCAGAGGCTCGCGCATTGACTCCGGGAGCAGCTCGGGGGCCAGGTTGCCCCGCACCAGGTAGTCCATGGCGGTGAAGATGCCGGGCAGGTCCTCCCCGGGAACCCTCAGCTCAACGCCCACACCAGCGCCGTGCCCCAGGAAGACGGCGTCGAACTTGCCCCAGGGGCTCCCCTTCAGCAGGTCATCGACAGTGACCTCCTTGCCGATATAGGCGTTGCAGATGAACTCGATGCCCAGCTTTCGCAGGTAGTCCAGCTTCTGGTGGAGAGGCTCCTTGGCCATCTTGAAGTTGGGGATGCCGTAGAGCAGAAGGCCGCCGGGCTGGGGCCAGGCATCGAAGACGGTGATGGAGTGCCCCTTGAGGGCCAGCTCTTCAGCCACCGCCAGCCCCGCGGGCCCCGCGCCGACCACGGCCACTCGCTTGCCGGTGGACGGGGGTAGCTCCGGCACCTGGTATCCGACTTCCTTGCGCAGGTAATCGTTGACGAACACCTCCAGCCGACCGATGGCCACGGGCTTGGCATTCTTGCCGATCACGCAGGCGCCCTCGCACTGGAGCTCCTGGGGGCAGAGGCGGCCGCACATCTCCGGCAGATTGCTGGTCTCGCGGAACTTGCGAGCAGCGCCCAGGACGTCGCCGTTCTCCAGGAGCCAGAGCGCGGCGGCAATGTCGTTGCCCACAGGGCAGGCCTCGGTGCAGGGGGCCGCGGGACACTGGATGCACCGGGTGGCCTCTGCCTTGGCGGCCTCCAGGTCCAGGGGTAGATAGACCTCGTCCCAGTTATGAATCCGGACCTGCGGGTCCTGCTTGGGCATGACCTGAGCCGGCATCTTGAGGCGGGCTTTTCGGTCGACCTTAGGGCGGGTTTCAGGCTCAGCCACGGGGGTACCCCTTTCCATCTAGAGGAGATTACACAGCATTCGCTTTCCAAACGCAGCTTAGCGGAGGGCGGTGCTTCAGACAAGGTCAGGATGGGTGGGGCGATCCTGCGGGTTGAAACCCGCATCTTCTGAATAGGGGAGAAGGTGCTGCGGACTTCAGTCCGCAGGCCAAGAAAGCCAACCCACCAACTTCGAACCAGTCACTGGGTGGTCCCGCCCGGCACAAGGGGAAAGGCCGGGGATTGCGAGAGCGCTCTATAGCTGCCCCGCGGGGACCTGGGTCCAGGTCGCCAGCAACCCCCGGCGCGGTGCGAAGACCAGGGCCAGAGCGAAGAGGGCCGTCGCTACGAGCACCACGGAGGCCCCCGAGGCGACCTCCGCGTAGTACGAGATGTAAAGGCCCACGGTCGAGGCAACGATGCCCACCAGCGCCCCCAGCAGCATGACCAGGGGCACTCGTCGGACCAGCAGGCTGGCCGTGGCAGCCGGCGTCACCAGCATCGCCACCACCAGGACGATGCCCACCACCTTCAGGGCCACCACCGCCGAGAGGGCCAGCAAGGCCAGCAGCCCGTACTGCATGAGGGCCACGGGTATGCCCGAGGCGGCGGCCATGGTGGCATCGTAGCTGGTGTAGAGGAGCTCCTTGTAGAAGATGGCGATGAGCCCCACGACGATGAGACCCACCACCGCGATGAGCAGCAGGTCATCGCGCCCCACGCCCAGGATGCTGCCAAAGATGAAGCTGAACAGGTCCACGGTGTAGCGGTTCTCCCGGCTGATGATGACGATGCCCAGGGCGAAGGCGCCCACGAAGATGATACCGATGGACGTATCGAAGCTCAGCCGCGCCCGGCGGCTGACGAAAGCGATAGCCAGCGCCGTGAGCACTCCCGCCACCACCGCGCCGATGTAGATGGACGCGCCCATCACGAAGGCCGCCGCCACCCCGGCGAAGGAGGCGTGGGCTACGGCGTCGCCGATGAAGGCCAGCCCCTTCAGCACCACGAAGGCCCCGATGACCGAGCTGACGATGCTGACGATGACCAGCGCCATGAGGGCCCGCTGCATGAAGGCGAACTGGTAGGGCTCCGAGAGCCAGCTCCAGAGGTCAGCCATAACGGTGATGCACCCCGTAGACGCGTCCTTCGATAGGCAGGAGCATCATGTGGCTGCCGTAGGCCTCGTTCAGCAGCTCCTGCGTGAAGACCTCCTCCGGCCTTCCCTGGGCGACGATCCTGCGGTTGAGGAGGAGGGCGGCGTCGAAGGATTCGGCGACGCAGGTGAGGTCATGGGTGGCGACGAGCAGGGTCTTCCCTTCACCGCGCAGCTGCTCGAAGAGGTCGAGGAGTTCGTGTTGCGCGCTGATGTCCAGGCCGACCATGGGCTCATCCAGGAGCAGCAGGTCGGCATCCTGGGCCAGGGCGCGGGCCACCAGCATGCGCTGCTGCTGGCCGCCAGAGAGCTCGCCGATCTGGCGCCCCTCGAGCTTTGCCAGGCCCACCTGCTCCAGGCTCCGCTGGACCGCCTCGCGGTCCTTGGCGCCCGGCCGGCGAAGTGGACCCAGACGCCCGTAGCGCCCCATCATGACCACGTCGGCGACGGTCACGGGGAACTGCCAGTCCACCAGCTCGGCCTGGGGAGTGTAAGCTACCCGGGCACGCACCTCGTTCACCGACCTTCCGAACACGGATACCTCGCCCCGCCAGGGCCTCAGCAGCCCCAGGATAACCTTGAGGAGGGTAGACTTACCCGAGCCGTTAGGTCCGACCAGACCTACCACGCTCCCCACGGGCACGCTGAACTTGACGTCCTCCAGGGCCGCGCTGCGGTCGTAGCCGGCCCAGAGGCCGCGGGCCGAAACCGCCGCCCGGACCGAGGTGGGAGGTCGCTCCTGCTGTCTGATGGTCATAAGCCCTCGACGTTCTGCGCAGAGTCGGTCACCGAGAACGCCCTGCCCTGCCCGCCCAGGCAGCGGACCAGTTCGTCCGCGTCGTGCCGGATGAGCTTCACGTATGTGTTGACGTCTTCATCCAGCGCACCCGTGTAGAGGATGCAGAGCTCTACGCCAGCCTCTTCTGCCGCCATTTCCAGGATGCGAGACCTGAACTGCGGCTCCTTGAACACGGCCGGCAGGCCCAGCGACTCGATGTCCTCGGTCAACTGCGCGACCTCGGCGGCGCTGGGCTCCCGCCCCGGCGACTCGACCACGAAGGCAGCCACCTCCATCCCGTAGCGCTCAGCGAAGTAAGGGAAGGCGTTGTGGTGCATGACGATCTTGCGGCTCGCCTGCGGGATGGAGGAGATCTTCTCCGCCACCTCATCGTCCAGGGCGCTCAGCTCGGCCAGATATTCCTCAGCGTTGGCGCGGTACCCCTCTTCGCCCTGCGGGTCGACCCCGATTAGGCCGTCACGGGCCACCTCTACGTAGTGCATGGCGTGCTGGACGTTCAGCCAGAGGTGGGGGTTGCCGATCTCGTGCTCTCCGTCTATGGTTGACAGGCCCTCGGACATCTCAATGACGGGCACGCCCTCGCGCACGTTGTTCTCGATGATGTCCTCCAGGGCCTCCTCAAAGCCGAGTCCGTTGAGGAGCACCAGGTCCGCCTCGGTGACATCCACGACCTGGCGGGGGGAGGGCTCGTAGGTGTGGGGGTCGGCGTCGGACGGGATGAAGGCCGCGACCTGCGCGCGGTCACCTGCAACGTTGCGGATGAGGTCCGCGAAGACCTCGATACTGGTCAGCACCCGGACCCTGCCTTCCCCCTCTTCCTCTTCCTCCTCCTCCTCACAGGCTGAGGCGATGATCGCGCCCACGGCCAACAATGCCAGGAACAGAAGGGCAGCAATGCTTCGGCGCATCATACGGAGCTCCCTGGCACAGCGCAACGGCCGGGGGGAGCTTGCGAGGCTATCTCTCCATCACCGCCAAGAGAGCGTACACTCATCGCGCCGCCTCCTCCAGCGCGACGCAGGCCTGGCACCGCCCGTGCACATCCAGCCAGTGACCCTCGATCCGATAATTCGTGCTGTGACCCAGTTCATCGATGAGCCTGCGGATCTCCCCATCGAAGAAGTCCTCCACCTGGCCGCAGCTCGTGCAGACCAGATGGTGGTGATGCCCGCGCGTGGACAGCCGGTAGTGCAGGCTTCCATCTTCCATGAGGACGCGACAGACGACGTCGATCTCCTGCAACAGCTTCATGGTACGGAAGAGGGTGGCTCGGCCGACCCGAGGGATGCCCCGCCCCAGCTCGTCCACGGTGAAGTGGGCAGGCGACTCCAGGACCGCGCGAACCACCGTCTGCCGGGTCCGGGTGAGGCGATGCCCCGCCGCTTCCAGCCGCCGCGCTATCTGATCGAGGCTCCAGGAGGGCATAATGAGACCTCGTATCAATATACTCCTCCACTCGCCGCACGTGTCAAGCCCCCGCCAGGCCGGACGCCATGACTTCCTACGGCCCCCGCAGGCCCAGCGCGCGCCCCTGGGGCCCAGAAACCCCCTGGCGGCCACGGCCCGGAGCGCCTATGATGGATGGAGACGGGGGAGCCAGCTCCTACTCTCTGGCACTATGAAACTTACTCGATCCGTCTGCCACCTGGGGTTGCTGGCCGCCTGCCTGCTCCTTCTCACGGCCTGCGCCGGTGATGAGGATGGAGCGACACCGTCGCCTGCGGGGACGGACACCGCCGTGGTGGAGCGCCCCACAGCCTCGCTGGTGCCTACCGAGCGCCCCGAGGACCATCTCACCACCGTGGAGATCGTGCGCAGGCTGCGACCCTCGGTAGTGCGCGTATTGACAGAGGGCGCCACCCTGGACATCTTCGGGCGGGCTGTGCCCTCGCAAGGCGTGGGCACAGGCGTCATCCTCGACGAGGAGGGGCACATCGTCACCAACTACCACGTGCTGGTAGTGGGCAACGCGGTAGGCCGCCGCATCAGCGTGACCCTGGACGATCAGCGCACCTTCACCGCTCAGGTCGTGGGGGTCGACCCGCCCACCGACCTCGCTGTCCTGCAGGTCGCCGCCGATGGCCTCACTCCGGCCACCCTCGGCCGCGCCGCTGACCTGCCGGTGGGAGCCGACGTGGTGGCCATCGGCCAGGCCCTAGGCCTGGAGGGCGAGCCCACAGTGACCCGCGGCGTGGTCAGCGCCAAGGGGCGGGTCATCAGGGAGGACCCCTATACCATCAACGACGCCATCCAGACGGACGCCAGCATCAACCCGGGTAACAGCGGCGGCCCCCTGGTCAACAGCTACGGCGAGGTGGTAGGCATCAACACGGCCATCATCCAGGGGGCGCAGAACATCGGCTTTGCGATCTCCGTCGATCTGGTCAAGCCGATTGTCGAGGAACTGATCAAGGAAGGACGAGTCTCGCGGGGGTTCCTGGGCATCGACATCGTGGACATTACCCCGAGCCTCGCCTCCACCTTCGACCTGCCGGTCGATTATGGGGTGGGCATCACCAATGTGCAGCGCGGCTCTCCCGCCGACCTCGGCGGGCTCCTCCCCGAAGACATCATCGTGCGCCTGGCCGATCAGGAGATTGACAACAACGGCGACCTGCTCCAGGCCCTGACCGTGCACCGGGCGGGGGAGACCGTCGAGGTCCAATACTACCGCGGCCACGAACTCAGGAAGACCGAGGTCACCCTGACGGAGCGTCCCTAGGGAAGATTCGAGAGCCACAGAGAAGGCACGGTAGCACGGTGCGAGCTCGGAACCGCGCAGTGATCCTGGGTGCCCTCAGCGGGGCGGCTTTCGCTGGCCTCTACGCCTATGCTGTGCGGTCGGTGCAACGCTTCGAAGACCTGGACCTGGAGAGCATCGAGAAGCCCGGCAACACAACGTACATAGGCCGCGTGGGCATCCACTTCGTGGAGGCGGGCGAGGGGGCACCGATAATCCTGATCCACGGTTTCGGCGCCTCCACCTTCAGCTTCCGCCACACCATTCCCGAGCTGGCCCGTCATTTCCGGGTCATCGCCCTGGACCTGAAGGGCTTCGGCCTCTCCGAGCGGCCGCCCGGCGGCGACTACTCGCTGACGGCCCAGGCGCGACTGGTCAACGAGTTCATGGAAAGCACGGACATCCCGCGGGCGGCAGTGCTTGGCCACTCCATGGGCGGCGAGGTAGCCATGCGCCTGGCCATCAACCACCCGGAGCGGGTGGAGCGGCTCATCCTGGTGGACAGCGCCAGCGGCCGGGAGGTCCGCCACCGCGCCCCTGGCAGCCGCTTCCTCCGACCGCTGCTGCCCGTGGTGGCGCTGTTCACCCTGCACAGCAGGCGCTTCCGCCGCCTGTCTCTGCGCTCGGCCGTCTACGACCCGGCGCATCTCACCCCGGAGGTGCTGGATGGCTACTTCCGCCCCACGCGCATCCGCGGCCACCTGCGAGGCCTGGGCGAGTTGATGGCGAGCCGCGGCAACGACCCCCCGCTGGACCCCTCCGCCATCGTTCAGCCCACGTTGATCCTGTGGGGTGAGGAGGACCGCTGGCTGCCCGTTTCGCAGGGGCAGCACCTGCACGAGCAGATCTGCGGCTCGCGGATGGTCATCATCCCGAAGGCGGGCCACCTCCCGCTGGAGGAGCGACCGGAGGAGAGCAACCGGGCCATCTTGAAATTCCTGCGGATAGCAGAGGGGGCACCAGCCACCAGCGAAGGCTAGAGGGCACGGGCGCTCCCCGGACGGCCTGGCTGCCCAGAGGGAGCGCTAGCTCCCGAGGCGAGGATACGCTCCACCTAGGCCGTGCCGCGGAGGCCCAGCTCATCGGCTACGCCCTTCGTAGCCTCGATGACCTCGCCGATGTGCTCGTTCAGGTCCACGCCCAGCTCCTGCGCGCCCTTGACGATGTCGTCGCGGTTGACGGAGCGGGCGAAGGCTTTGTCCTTCATCTTCTTGCGCACGGAGGAGGGCTCCACCTCGAAGATGCTCTTGTTCGGTCGCACCAGGGCCACTGCGGTAATGAAGCCGGTGAGCTCGTCCACGGCGTAGAGGCTCTTCTCCATGGGGGTAGTGCGGGAGAGGCCCAGGTGGTCGCCGTGGGAGAGGATGGCCCGGATCACGTCCTCCGGATAGCCCCGCTCCCGCAGGATAGGGGCGCCCTCGGCAGGGTGCTGGTCGAGGGTGGGGTGGATCTCGTAGTCAAAGTCGTGCAGCAGGCCTACGATGCCCCACTTCTCCTCATCCTCGCCGTGCTTGCGGGCGAAGTGGCGCATGGCCGCCTCCACGGCCAGGGCGTGCTTGCGCAGGCCTTCGCTCTTGGTGTACTCGCAAAGCAGCTCCCAGGCGGCCTGTCGATCCATCTGGCACCTCCTTGCCCGGCCCTACAGGGCAGTAACCCCCGGTCGACATAATAGCCCGCGCTTTGCTGGACTGCTAGTGCTGCTACATCACATTGCGCCGAGAGGTTGCGGCTGCACCAAACATGAGTTGACGAACGTATGTTCTATCACCTATGATGGGACCGCCATGGACATCATCGACAAGCTGCGCATCCTGGGCGGCGACTCGACCATCCGGAACGAGCGCGACGCGGCTACCTCGCCCTACGTCTCGCTGGGGGAGCGATGCGGAAACACCGGCCTGCCCGGCATCTATCGAGCGGCCGCCGGCGGGGGCTGCCGCACGCCCCTCCTTCGCGTCCTGATGACCAACGTCTGCCAGTTCGACTGCCGCTACTGCTCCGTCAACTGTCATCGCGAGGTTCGCCGCGCCTCCTTCAAGCCCGAGGAGCTGGTACGGCTGTTCCTGGATTTGCACCGCCGGGGCACCGCGGCCGGCCTGTTCCTCAGCTCGGGCGTGGCCGATGCCGCCAGGACCCAGGAGCGCATGCTGGAGACGGCCGCCCTGCTGCGTCAGCGGGAGGGCTTCGGCGGCTACATCCACCTTAAGCTCATGCCCGGGATCACCTCCGACTACGTGGAGGAGGCGGCCCGGCTGGCCAGCCGCCTGTCCATCAACCTGGAGGGAACCACCTCGGAGCGGCTGGGCGTCATCGCTCCCATGAAGGACTTCCACGCCGACCTTCTGACGCCCATGGAGGCGGCCGCTAGAGTGAAGGAGAAGAACCCGCGCCTACTACCCGCCGGCCAGGTTACCCAGCTCGTGGTGGGGGCGGCCGACGAGAGCGACCGCGAGACGCTGCAGGCGGCGCGCTCCCTCTATAGGCTTGCGGCGATGCGCCGCGTCTACTACAGCGCTTACCATCCCGTTTGCGGCGAGGTTCTGGCGCCGCCCGTCCCCCTGGCCCGCGAGCACCGCCTCTACCAGGCTGACTGGCTCGGCCGCTTCTATGACATCCCCCTGGAGGAGCTGACCTTCGACGACCACAGCAACCTGCCCCTGGCCGTGGACCCGAAGCTGCTGTGGGCCCTCCGTCACCGGGAGGGCTTCCCGCTGGAGGTGAATAGGGCCTCGTACGGGGAGCTGATCAAGGTGCCGGGCATCGGTCCGTGCAGTGCCCGTCGCATCCTGGCGGCCCGGCGAAAGCAGGTCTTCCGCATCCCCACCGAACTGGCCGCCATCGGCACGGTAGTCAAGCGGGCACGCCACTTCCTCCTGCTGGACGGTCGCTACTTCGGCGGACGAGACGTGATGGAGGCGCAGCTTCGAAGAGAACCCTCGCCCCAACAGCTTCCCCTCTGGGCGCCTCAGGAGGCTCCGGTGCCGGCGTAGAGGGAACTACCGCCAGGGGCTCGTTCCCCTGCGGCGGGCTTCGGCGATACAATGGCAGCCACAGAGCAGGCCATGTATCGAGACCATCGCTACCGCCCACGCCTGGCGCACCGAGAGGACAGTCGCTGGCTGCTCAAGGCGCTGCACGAGGCCGCCGGCGAGCTGGAGAACCAGCTCTGGGGCCTGGGCGAGGAGGAGATGCGCTGGCGCCCCGCAGAGGACGAGTGGTCCCTAAAGGAGATCGCGGGCCACCTGCGGGACTGCGAGGAGCGCTATCTCCACCGCCTGCGCCTGGTGGTGGAGCTGGATGAGCCGGAGATCCCCAGCTTCGACGCCGAGTCCATCGTCCCGGAGCGGGACTATCAGGAGCTGGACCTCTACGAACTTCTGGAGAGCTTCGCCCGCCTGCGCCGCCAGACCACCTACCTGCTGTGGTCGCTCGACCCTGAGGACTGGGAGCGCCGGGGCATCCACCCGTATCTGGGTCCGCTCACCATCACCCAGATCGTCCGGGAGATGAGCGAGCACGACCTGGGCCACCTGTGGCAGGCGCGCCGCCTGCGCGAGGCCCTGGCCCGCCGCCGCAGCCAGCCCTCCTGACCTTCCCATGCCCCTCCGCGAAGAGCTGAGCTAGGTCGGCCAGCCGCCCTTGAGGGCCCGCTCGATGTCGTCCAGGTGCTCCTGCTCGTGGCCGGTGGCGGCGGTCTGGATCACCTCCAGCACGGGCGAGGTGCCGCCGCGGAAGTTGAAGATCTCCTTGGCCAGCAGGTCATCAGAGGCAGCCTCGACGGCCTTGATGCCGGCGTCATGGCTGGTCCGGTACTCCTCCAGGATCTCCTGGGGCGACTTGCCCTCGCGGGCGGCCACCTGCTGATCGTTGAATGCGTCAACGTCGAAGCCGGCCCCTCCCGGCGGGCCCTGGCCGCTCTGGGCCATGCCGAGGAAGAAGCCCGGCGACCCACCCATGGAAGCCAGGTGGGCGAAGGTCTGCCTTACGTTCCAGCCACCCGAATAGACCGGCCGCTGCCAATCATTCTCCGAGATGCGCCCGGCCAGCTCGCTGCCGCGCCGGACGAGCTCACGGATGGCCGCTATGGCCTCTTGCCTTGTGGTTGCCATGATGCCTCCTTAGAACGCTGTCGTCTTCAGGCCCATGAGGCTGCGGAGGTGGTGGATCTCGCCCAGGTGGGTGAAGCCGTGAGTGACGAGGATCGTGGTCATGGCCTGGCGCGCAGGTATCTCGCCGAACGGGGCGATGCGCACGGTTCGCTCCAAGTCGGCGTCGCTGAGCGAGGCCAGATAGGCGTCGGTGGCTTGCCAGACGGCGCGCTGGTAAGAGAGCCACTCCTCGGCGGAGGGCAGGCGCAGGGCCACCGCCTGCTCGACTGTCCAGCCCGTGCCCTGGGCGATGCGGTCCAGGCCGAACCTCTGGTCCCAGCCCCCCTCCAACCACACAGTGGGTTTGCGATCCTGAAGGACGAACTGGACGACGTTGTCTTCGGTGCGCGCGTAGTGCCAGGCGATGAAGGAGATGTGGTTGCCCTTGTCCAGGGGCCGCCAGTGGAGCTGCTCCAGCGAGAGGTCCTGCAGCGCCTCGTCGAACTGATTGTGCAGATTGCCCACGGCTGTCCTCAGAAGCTCAACGACGCCCAATCTCGGCTTCCTCTCTCGGCCCGTTCAGATCGCGGCCTTCACCGACTCTACCAAGTCGGCGACCACGTCGAAACGGTTGAAGGACGGCACCAGGTAGACCCCCTGGACCCGGCCCCGGGCCGCTTCCACCAGCTCGCGGGCGATAGCCACGCCCTCGCCCAGAGCGTTGTCGCCGGCCCGGCGCAGGCGCTCCCGCACCTCGTCGGGTACTACCACGCCAGGGAGCTCGTTACGGATGAACTCGGCGTGGCGTAGGCTGTGGAGGGGCATGACGCCCAGGAGGATGGGCACGTTCAGCCGCGAAACCTCCTTGAGGAAGCGATCCAGGGCCTCGCGGTCGTAGATGGCCTGGGTCATGATGAAATCGGCTCCCGCCTCCACCTTGCGCCGCAGCAACTTCAGCTCGGCCTCCAAAGAAGGCGCCGTAGGGTTGGCGGCGGCGCCAATGAAGAACGAGGTGGGCTGGGCCATGGTGTTGCCGGCCCAATCCAGGCCCTCGTTGAGGCCGCGCAGGACCCGGATGAGGCCCACCGGGCTGACGTCCCACACTCCCACAGCGCGGGCGTAGCCGCTGCCGGTGGGTGCGTCGCCCCGGAGGCAGAGAACGTTGCGCAGGCCCAGGATGTGCGCCCCGATGAGGTCCGCCTGGAGGGCCATGAGGTTGCGGTCACGGGTGGTGAAGTGGACGATGGTCTCCAGGCCCACCCGCTGATGGATGAGCAGGGCCATGGTGATGGGGCTCATGCGCACGCGGGCCATGGGGCTATCGCCGACGTTGATGCAATCGACGCCGACCTCCTTCAGGCGGGCCGCCCCCTCCAGCGCCCGG
>Ga0209979_1002740_pt1 | contig 16413 bp, 19 predicted proteins | sample AnhtaG_FD_183114 | JGI IMG/M metagenome (GOLD analysis project Ga0209979, IMG submission 183114) | Deep subsurface microbial communities from Anholt, Denmark to uncover new lineages of life (NeLLi) - Anholt_01485 metaG (SPAdes) (version 2) | ecosystem: Environmental > Aquatic > Marine > Oceanic...
GGGGGGGGGGGGGGGAAGAAAAAGTTATGCTGAAGAAGGTGGTGGGGATTAAGGGGCTATAATTGACCCCAGTCAAGTGTTATAATTAGAAAAAGGAGCATTATGCACCAGGCAATGCTCTATGAAAAGCTGCCCCACTCCAGGGTAAGGTGCAACACCTGCCAGTGGCGCTGCAATATAGCTCCGGGCAAGTTCGGGGTTTGCCGAGTGTACCAGAACCGGGACGGCGTCCTCTATAACCGGAACTACGCTAAGGCGTCATCAGTAGCCGCTGACCCTATTGAAAAGAAGCCCCTGTTTCATTTCTTCCCCGGCACCCTTGCCTTCTCCATAGGGGGGTGGGGGTGCAATTTCCACTGCCAGGGCTGCCAGAACTGGGAAATCTCCTGCCCGGTGGGTGACGAGCCCTGGCTCGTTTCCCACGAAGTCCAACCTCAGGCAGCCATAGAACTGGCTAAGCGCTACCAATGCCAGGGCATCGCCTGGACATATAATGAGCCCAGCATCTGGTTTGAATATACCCTGGACTCGGCCAAGCTGGCTAAGGAGAATAACCTGTATACCGTCTACGTGACCAATGGCTTTCTCACCCCTGAGGCGCTGGATACCATTGGACCTTACCTTGATGCCTGGCGGGTTGATGTTAAGGGTTTTTCTGACTCCCTCTACCGTGAGCTGGCCAAGATAAACCGCTGGCGAGGAATACTGGAGGTGGCCAAGCGGGCCAAGGATAAGTGGAATATGCATGTTGAGGTGGTCACCAACATCATACCAAGCATGAATGATGATGATCAACAGCTTGAGGGCATAGCTAACTGGATAAAGGATGAGCTGGGTGAGCTGACCCCCTGGCATGTGACCAGGTTTTATCCCCATCGCCATATGACGGGCTTGCCCCCCACTCCGGTATCCACCCTGGAGCATGCCTGTGAGATCGGGAGAAAAGCGGGGCTTAAGTTTATCTACGCCGGCAATGTTCCGGGACACAGCAGTGAAAGTACCGTCTGCTACAACTGTGGTAATACTGTTGTCAACCGGTTTGGCTACCAAGCCGAGGTAGTCGGTCTGGAGGATTCAAGGTGTAAGTTCTGCGGGGCGGAACTTAATTTTAGGACCCTCGGGGAGAGGGGAGGGCAAGATGATTAGGAAGCCAGTGGTCGCCGGGCAATTCTATCCTGCCTCAGCTTCGGAGCTTAAGGCTATGATTGAGGGGATAGTTAGACCAGAGGTAATTGGTCTGATTGTGCCCCACGCCGGCTATATGTATTCCGGGCCAGTAACCGGGGCAGTTATATCTAGAATCAAACTCAAGGATAGCTTCATCATCATGGGGCCCAACCACACCGGAAGCGGAAAGCCCCTCAGCATCATGACCGAAGGCACCTGGAAAACACCATTGGGAAAAGTGGAGATTGACTCGGAACTGGGCAAACAGATTCTGGCCAACTCCAAACACCTGCAAGAGGATAATATCGCCCATCTCTACGAGCACTCCATTGAGGTTCAGCTCCCGTTTTTACAATATTTCAAACCAGATTTCAAGCTGGTCCCCATTGTGCTGGCCCGTGCCAGCGGTGCCGCCTACAAGGAAATCGGCAAGGAGCTGGCCAAAGCAGTCAAGGAATCGGGCAAAAAGGTGGTAATTATAGCTTCTAGCGACATGACCCACTACGAGCCGCAGGAGTCGGCCCAGATGAAGGATGCTCAAGCTATAGAAGCCATACTGGATTTGGATGAGGATGAACTGCTGAAACGGATTGATGAACTCAATATCTCCATGTGCGGCTTTGCCCCGGCGGTCAGCCTTATCGTTGCCGCCAAGGAATTAGGGGCAACCGGAACAGAACTGGTCAAATATCAAACCAGCGGAGATGTCACCGGCGATTACTCCAGCGTGGTGGGCTATGCCGGGATAATAATAAAAGGGAGAGGGGAATGAGATGCATCTACTGGTGGAATTAGCCAAGAAAACGGTAGAGACCTATGTTAGGGAGGGTAAGGTTCTCCAGCTACAAGAGCTTACCCCCGAGATGATGGGGAGGGCTGGGGTCTTTGTCTCCATTTACAAGGGCGGCGAATTAAGGGGCTGCATCGGCACCTTCGAACCCCAAAAAGCTAACATAGCCGAGGAGGTTATCGCCAATGCTATCAGCTCGGCTGCCAGAGACCCCCGCTTTCTGCGCGTCCGTCCTGATGAGCTTAAAGACCTCAGCTACAGCGTGGACGTCCTCACCATCCCCCAGCACATACCCAGCAAGGACCATCTAGACCCCAAGCGGTACGGGGTTATCGTAGAGGCGGGTTTTAAGAAGGGGTTGCTCCTGCCCGACCTGGCCGGAGTAGATACGGTGGACTATCAGATTGACATCTGCCGCCAGAAGGCAGGCATAATGCCTGGTGAGCCAACAAGGCTGTACCGCTTTGAGGTGAGAAGGTATAAGTAGGGGCGACAAAAAGACGGAGTTGAAAATGGGGGAACAATTGGTGGGTGGACGGCTTGGAGGGTTTGTTGTTCTGGTTATGTTAAATACGTAGGGATTTTGGGGGAGGGTTTTTGAATCGGTTGTTGGGTTATGTTAACTGCATAGGGATTTTGGGGTGAGGGTTATTTGTTTTGGTTTTGCGGTTATGTTAAGCTGGTTTGGGGTGAGGAGGTATAAATAGAGGTATGTGGTTTTCAAGTGCCATTATCTTCATTATTTTGGGGATATTGTTCTTTGCTCTCAGCGGGCTCTTGGGAAGATTTCCCGATAATTGGGAGTGGGTCGGAGTCGTGCTGGCAGGCGTGGGACTAACGATGGCTACTCCATCTATATTACAAATGTTATTGGGGCGCCCCAAGATTAAAATGCAATTTGAAAATGGGGTAAAAGAAGTGGATAGGTTTTTACTCGTGTATCTTTCAAACCCCCCCATAAAGAATAAGCTTTTGAGAAAATTAGGGATTCGGCGTGAGACTATTCAAAGCCTAACAGCCCAGTTTCGCATCTCGGAACTTGGTAGTAGGAAAGTAATAATTCCTAGCAGACAAGCGAGAATTTACTCGGATGACGACCCTGACGATAAAGGGAGATTCCGCACAACTTTACCACCTACATTTAGCGTTGCGGCTTCTATTATGGTTGTCTTCTGGGATGTAGAGAAGGATAAGGCAATTGTTTTGCCAGACCGCCTCAGAGAAGCATCGGCTCTTCCCGAAGGTGCCTATCAGGTTCACATTATATTCTTGGTGGATGGCGACCCAATATCAGTCTCACACCAGTTTATTATTGGTAAAAAAGCGGATGACCTTACTTGGGTGCAGAAGGAATAATAGAATAGATATTTTATGAGGAAGCTATAACAGGGAGTTTTAGAGGGGGTGATGAGGTTATGGATGAACTAAAGACTAACGTTCTCTATTATGGGGATAACCTAGAGGTAATACACAAATATATTCCCGATGACTCTATAGACTTGATTTACATTGACCCGCCATTCTTCAGTAGCAAAGCATACGAGATAATATACGGGGATACCAAAGAAAAAAGGATGTTTGAGGATAGGTGGAAGGGAGATGTCTACCACTATGTAAACTGGATGGAGCCAAGACTGGCTCAAATGCAAAGAGTATTAAAGTCCACGGGAACTATTTACGTTCATCTGGATTGGCACGCTGTTCACTATATTAAAGTAGCTCTAGATAGGATGTTTGGCTACGATAATTTTCTCAATGAAGTCATATGGCATTACCGCAGATGGTCTGGCGCAGCCAAACGCTTCCAAAAAATGCATGATACTATACTTTTTTACGCCAAGGATACAGGAAAGCAGAAATTTAATGTTCTTTACACGCCGTATACACCCAAATCTTTAGCTCGGAAGCAACATTATCACACTCGCATTAAGGGCGATGATATTTACGTAACAAGCATATCTCCGAAAGGCGTTAGAGAAAATGATGTATGGATTATACCAATCATTAACTCGCAAGCTAGGGAACGGCTTGGCTACCCAACCCAAAAACCAGAAGCACTATTGAAGCGCATCATCGAAGCGAGTAGCGACCCCGGAGATATAGTAGCTGATTTCTTCTGTGGTTGCGGCACAACCCTGGCGGTTGCCCAGCTTTTGGGTAGGAAATGGATTGGCTGTGACGTATCACCGACAGCTCTAAAGCTGGTTAAGCAAAGACTTATTAAGTATGGCGCTACTGATATTACTGAGGTCGGAGTACCCAAGTCTCTGGAAGACCTGAAAGCCATGAAACCTTTTGAATTCCAGAACTATGTCATTAGTTTTATTCAAGGCATAAATAACCCTAAGCTAACTGGTGAAGGTGGTATTGATGGTTGGACTACCTTTAAGCGTTATCCTATACAGGTAAAGCAACAAGAACATGTGGGAAGACCAGAAATACAAAAGTTCCAATCAGCAGTTAGGGCAGAGAAAAAAGACAAAGGTTACTTCTTTGCTCTTGGCTTTTCAAAACTGGCTTATGAGGAAGTAGCTAGATGCAAGTTAGAAGAGAAAGTTGATATTGAGTTACATGTAGTTCAAGATTTGGTGCAGCAAGACCCAGTGCCAACTTTTCTATAAAGGGAGTCCGAGAGGGCCGAAGCCCACTATGGGGTGGGGAATGGAGAGTTTTAGAGGCGGAGCCTATGAGGGTGGGCCGGGTGGGAAGAAGGACAACCGAAAACAGGGGGGTGAGGATGACTACTAAGGATATGTTTGAGCAGCAGTTTGACGAACAAAAGAGAAAAGAGGCACCGCTGGCCGCCAGGATGAGACCGGGCGCCATGCATGAGTTTGTCGGCCAGGAGCACCTGGTGGGGGAGGGGCATGTAATAAGAAAGGCTATTGAAGCCGGCCAGATACCATCTATCATCCTGTGGGGTCCACCGGGCAGCGGCAAAACTACCCTGGCCTATGTCATCGCTAACGCCACCGAGGCCCACTTCAGCCCGGTAAGCGCCGTCAGCGCTGGCGTGGCTGACCTGCGCCGGATAATTGAGGAGGCAACAGAACGCCGAAAACTCTATAAGCAGCAGACGATTCTCTTTATCGACGAAATTCATCGCTTCAATAAGGCTCAGCAGGATGCTGTCCTGCCCTTCGTCGAGGATGGAACCATCACCCTTATCGGGGCGACCACGGAAAACCCCTCGTTTGAGGTTATCTCCCCCCTCCTCTCCCGCTGCCAGGCTCTCACCCTGAATCCCCTCACCGAGGATGAAATTCAGGTCATCATCATGAGAGCCATCAAGGACGAACTTAACGGTCTGGGCAAACTAAATGTAGAGCTGGACGATGATGCCCTGCTCCACCTCATTATGATGTCCAACAAGGACGCCCGGGTTGCCCTCAATGCTCTGGAGATAGCCGCCTTAACTACTCCGCCTGACGAAGAGGGGAAGCGCAATATCTCACTACCAACCATTGAGGATGCTATCCAGCAGAAGGCTCCACGCTATGACAAGGGGGGAGAGCAACACTACGACATTATCTCTGCCCTGCACAAGTCAATGCGAGACTCAGACCCGGATGCCTCCCTCTACTGGCTGGCCAGGATGCTTGAGGCGGGAGAAGACCCATTATATATTGCCCGCCGCCTGGTCCGCTTCGCCTCGGAGGATATCGGCATGGCTGACCCCCAGGCACTGATGCTAACCGTAGCCGCCCAGCAGGCAGTCCACTTTATCGGCATGCCTGAGGGCAATCTGGCTCTGGCTGAGGCAGTAGTCTACCTGGCTACCGCCCCCAAAAGCAACTCGCTGTATGAGGCCTACTCCCAGGTTAAGGAGGAAATCGAAAAGGGAGCCGATGAGCCGGTGCCGCTGCACCTTCGCAATGCGGTGACACCGCTGATGAAGCAAATGGGCTACGGCAAGGGCTATAAGTACGCTCATGACCACCCCGGGCACATCGTCAAGCAACAGCACCTGCCCGATTCCCTTCAAGGTAAGCGTTATTATACCCCCAGTGACCAGGGATACGAGCAGGAGGTCGCCAACCAGATAAAAGCCTGGCTGAAGAGCCTCAGCCCGCCCCGAGAGCCTAAGGGAAAGGGGAAGGCTTGAAGCGGGTTCAAGCGCCTTGACACGTCACTTAGCAGACGTTATACTGAAAAGTCGGCGCGGGGTGGAGCAGTGGAAGCTCGTCGGGCTCATAACCCGAAGGTCGTTGGTTCGAATCCAACCCCCGCTACCAAGGAATGCGAAGGGGGGCAGCGATGTTCCCCCTCATTTTTCATGCCCGGTCTATTCCACGTAAACATGTACCTTTTCTTTGCCGCCCTGAATGTCCACCTCAAGGTCGCTCAGTGCCTCCACCAGCTCTTGAAAGTCCTCTTCTTTAAGGTTACGGACGTCAAAATCAATGCCTTTTTCCCGGAGGGCTTCATTTACCTGGTCGGAGGCGTGGGCAGGTATCAAAGAGGTGAGTTTTATCCCGGCACGTATCAGGGCGATAGGAACGCGGATGTTGACCCGCTCTCCCGCAGCCCCGGCTCCCGGCTCCACTACGACACGAAAATATTTGAGATTACGTTTCCGTCCTGAAGTATCGCGGGATGTTTTGGTCTCCGTATCTCTCTCCGGTTCAATGAGAGAGAGCAGGCGCTGGGCTTCATCAACGCTGATTTTCTTCTCGGCAAGCATATCTAATATCCTTCTTTGATTGTCACTCATTTTGTTACCTCCTCTATTTAAAAGAAATGAACATTACCCGGTCTTTTCGTTCTATGTTGACCTCCAGGCCGTGCAGGGCGCACAGGCAACTGGCAATTCTCGGCCCAGAAAAGAGCAGTAGTTTTCCCCAGCCAAACGGCCATAAGATTGCTACCGCCAAAACTATCAGCGGCACCAGCGCGATTAGAAAAGCGGCTACAATCGGCCATATGAGGAACAGTGGTATCCATAGAGCTATGCGCCGGCGCTTCTTAGATATATCCAAGCGCAAAATTAAAGGCGGCCGGTTCATTCCGATAACCTCCTAATTGCCTCCTCGGCGGTAATTTCGCCGCGCTCTAATTCGGCAATTACATCTTCCTCAGGGGGGAAAGCAAAGGTCTCGACAAATTCAAGTTGGTCGGCGAGGCGGTTAAGACGGTTCTTAACCGTGGGGTAGCTGATGCCGAAGATTCGCTCTATCTCCTTTATCGACCCATGGCAGCGTACAAAGGCCATTATGAATACCTGGTCTTCAGCGGAGAGGCGTGCCAGTGGCGGTAGCTCAAACTCACCCTCTATGGCAATATCGCTGTCCGTCAAACGGACACGTTCGACTAGTATGGGTGCGCTTTGAGTTAATCTGGTTAGGTTGTGCCATTCCTTTGGCATAATTAATACCCTCCTTATGCAAGAGAACTATTAATTTATTTAACTATATTATAGCATAAAAATTAATATTGTCAAGTACTTTTCAAAGAAATATTAAAAAAATTAATTCTGACATTAATTTCCAAGATGTGGTAGAATTTTCATTAAAGTTAAATAAAATGAACGAGGAATTAATCGCCCCCTGCGGAATGAACTGCGGCATATGCAGCGGCTATCTTGCTTTTAAAAACGATATAAGAAGTAAGGGAGTCAGAATGGGATACTGCATCGGTTGCCGACCCAGAGACAAGCAGTGCGCCTTCCTCAAGAAGCGATGTGAGCGGCTTTTGGGCGGGGAGGTGAATTACTGTTATGAGTGCCCGGACTTCCCCTGTAAGCATTTGGAGCACTTCGACGGGCGCTACCGGAGCCTTTTCCGGATGAGCATGATTGAGAACCTGGAATACATCAAGGAGAATGGCATCAGGCAATTTCTGGAAAAGGAAGAGGAAAAGTGGAAGTGCCCCCAGTGCGGGGGAGTAATATGCTGCCATAACGGCATTTGCTTTAACTGCGGACTTGATAAACTGAAAAACAAGAAAAAGCTTTACCGATGGGAGGAGGACTAACTAGAAGATTGCCACCTCTTCCACGGTAACCTTAACTATCTGCTTGACCTTCATCCCCATGGGGGTAAATTCCGCCGAGATAGAATCAAACAGGTCGCCGCTACCCAGAACCTCTGCCTTACCCCAGACCCGGCAGCCCTTACGGGTTGAGCGCTCAAAGATTATTGCCGTTAGCTGCGGGTTCTGTTTAAGATTAGCCATAGTCCGTGGTGAAGCAATATTGGCGAAGACGACATGCTCATCATCCAGAACCCGAAACGACCCTTTGGGCGAGACATTGGGCTTTCCTGCCTTGCTGGCAGTAGCTATCAGCGCCGGACCAAACTCAGCTATTATCCTCTTGGCTTCCTCAGTTAGCTTCGCCATATCCAAGCCTCCTTAATATCACTAATTAGATTGTAATGGAAGCCAGACAAAAAGACAAGGTATCCGTGGTATAATTTTAATATGAAAAAAGAGCTTATGGATATTCTCGCCTGTCCGCTGTGTAAGGGTGAGCTAAAATTAAGTGTTGAGGAGGAGAATGAAACCGAGGTGGTTAGCGGCTCCCTGTACTGCCCCAGGTGCGATGAGCACTACCCCATTGTGGATAGCATCCCCAACCTGCTGCCACCGGAGCAGCGCGCCTAATCAGGAGTATATATTACCCCCGTCTGGGGGGATTCCCATACCTCCACGCCGGCGATTGATACCGGAGCTCCAGCCAACTTCAGCTGGAGTTCTTTATATACGGTAGTGGCGATATTCTCCGCAGAAGGGTTTATCTGGTCAAATGGTGGCACATCATTGAGGCAGGTATGGTCAAAGCGGGATATAACCTCGGATAAATGCTGCTTTAGTTCCGTGAAATCGTAGGCTATGCCTATGTCATCGACACCTGAGGCGGCTATCTTTACCACCACCCGGTAGCGATGCCCGTGCAGCGCCTCGCACTTGCCCCGATAACCACGAAGAAAATGGGCAGCATCAAAATGCTGCTCTACCGATATCTGATACACTGCCTTTAGCCACCCTCCCACTTAAATACGCCCTGAACCTCTTTGGCCGCCTTGAGCAGCTCCTTGGCTTTTTTGCCGCTTACCGGATGCACCAGGTCAGGGGCAATCTCGACCAAGGGGGCGAGGACAAAGGCTCTCTTAGTCAGCCGGGGATGGGGAATAACCAGCTCCGGGGTCTCAATAACCTGGTCGCCATAAAAGAGGATATCTATATCAATAATGCGGGGGGCACCAGAAGCGCCAGCCCTGCCCATCTTGGCCTCAATGCCCTTGGCCAGGGCAAGTAACGCCGTGGGTAATAGATTGGTGGTGGCCTGGCACACCAGGTTAAGAAAACGAGGCTGCTCAATATTGCCTACTGGCTCAGAATCGTATATGGAGGAAACCTTGTCCAGGCGCAGCCTTTGCCCTAGAAAGGCTAACGCCCGGTCTAGATTAGCCTGGCGGTCGCCCAAGTTTGAGCCCAGACCAAGATATGCGGTTACTGCTTCAATCCCCACTTTGCCTCCTTCGTATAATAGCATCACTCATGCGACATACTCGCAACATCTGCCGAACATCGTGAACCCGCACCATGTCAGCACCATGGGCAATGCCAACGGCTACAGCGGCAGCCGTGCCTTCCAGACGGTCATCAACGGGAAGGTCTAAAACCTGGCCAATGAAGGACTTGCGGGAGATGCCGAGCAGAATGGGTCTTCCCAGCTCCCGTAGCTCTCCCAGGCGCCGAATTATCTCCAGGTCATGCTGCCAGGTCTTGCCGAAACCGATGCCAGGGTCAAGGATGATGTTCTCCCAGGGCACACCAGAACTGGATGCTATCTCCAGACTTCTCCTGAGAGATGATTTTACCTCAGATATGGGGTCGCCATAGCCAGCGGTATCACGTTTAAGCCCGGCATCATAGCCGCCCTTGTCCCGCTGATTGCTCATTAGAACCAGGGGGATGTTCCACTCGGCGGCCAGCTCGGCAAGACGGGGGTCCCGTTTCAAGCCCCACTGGTCGTTTATCACCACCGCCCCCGCCTCAAGCGCCCGAAGCGCCACCCCTGACTTGTAGGTATCAATGCTTAAAGGGGTGGATAGCTCGCTAGCCAGCCTCTCTATAACCGGAATCACCCGCCGCAGTTCCTCGTCAGCCGATACCGGCGGGGCGCCGGGACGGGTGGACTCACCGCCAATATCTATAATATCTGCACCCTCACCAGCCAGCTGCCTCGCCCGTGCTATCGCAGCTTCAATATCACCACCCACCCCATCCCCGGAGAAGGAATCGGGGGTGACGTTCAGAATTCCCATAATATAGGTCTTCTCCCCCCATCTGAGTTCAACATCCCCACAGCGGGTGGCGGCTAAAGTGGATTGACTCTCCATGGCTTAAACTCTACCCCTATTGTAGCACCCTTTTGTCAGTTATCAAGTACCACCCAGACTGAGTTGGTTCAGGTAGATTGGTTTTCTTCCCACCCTCCCTCCCACAGGAGCTCCGCTCCTTAACTTCTAAGGAGGGGTAAAGCCTCAATATACTTTTTAAAAGGGGAAGAGATTTTTTAGCTCTTACTTCCCACCCTCCCACCCTACAGAGGTTAGCCCCTCTTAAACACCCCTTAAGGGGGGGATAAAAGCAAAGCCCTAGAGGGTGGGGGAGGAGAGTTTTAGAGGCGAATACAGGGCGGGTGGGAAAAGATATAAATTGGGGTGGAAGCGCCCAGTTTTTAGAGAGTGTTTTATTTCCCACCCTGACCCACCCTACAGAAGTGATACTTCTATCAATTTCTTCTTAGGGGGGTGGGGTAGAGAGTCCAAGGGGGTGAAACCCCTGTAGGGTGGGAGGGTGGGAAAAAAGACAACTGGGGAAAAGGGGGGCGGGAAACCCTTACTAGATAGACTTGCCTATATCACAAGCAATATGCTATGCTTATTGACATCTATATTCAGACTTGTCTTGGTATTTGGAGCCCAAATGGCAATGCAAGATAAACTGGCTAGATTGGCCGAGCTGAAAAAGCGGGCAAGGGCTGGGGGCGGGAAAAAGCGCATCCAGCAGCAGCACGCCAAAGGTAAGTTGACGGCTCGAGAGAGGATTGACCTGCTTCTCGACCCGGGTAGCTTTGACGAGCTAGACCAGTTTATTACCCACCGAGCTACCGAATTTGGATTAGCTGAGCAACAATACCTGGGCGATTCCGTGGTTGCTGGCTCAGGTAAGATTGACGGCAGAATTGTTTTTATCTATGCTCAGGACTTCACTGTGCTCGGCGGGACAATATCTGAGGTATCAGCGCAAAAAGCCTGTAAGGTTATGGATTTAGCCGTCAAAAAGGGAGCTCCTATAATTGCCATCTGGGACTCGGGCGGCGCCCGCATCCAGGAAGGGGTGATGAGCCTCTATGGCGTCGGCGAAATACTGCTGCGCAATACCCTTTGCTCTGGTGTCATCCCCCAAATATCAGTAGTATTGGGGCCATCGGCGGGGGGAGCCGTCTACTCACCGGCCATAACCGACTTCGTCTTCATGGTCGAAGGGATAAGCCAGATGTATATCACCGGTCCCGATGTCGTCAAGGCGGTCATAAGTATAGATATAACTCATGAAGAGCTGGGAGGAGCCAAGACTCATGCCGAGAAGAGCGGCGTGGCTCACTTTGTCACTGAGAGTGAAGAGGATTGCCTTAAGATGGTGCGCCGCCTGCTCAGCTTTCTGCCCCAGAGCAACAGGGAGGCTCCGCCAGCGATAGCGCCTACCGATGACCCCGCCCGGACAGATGAGAACCTGCTCAACATCATCCCCGACGAGCCGACCAAGTCTTACGATATGAAGCAGATAATTACCAGCGTGGCCGATAACGGCGACTTTATGGAGGTTCACCAGAGCTTCGCCTCCAACTTGATTACCGGTTTTGCCCGCTTAAATGGCAAAGCGGTGGGCATCGTCGCCCAGCAGCCAGCTTATATGGCGGGCATTATTGATATCAACGCCTCGGTCAAGGGGGCTAGATTCGTCCGCTTCTGCGATGCCTTTAATATCCCTCTGGTCAGCTTCGTCGATGTCCCTGGCTTTATGCCCGGACCCCAGGAGGAGAAGGGCGGTATTATCAGGCATGGCGCCAAGTTTATCTATGCCTATGCTGAGTCCACCGTGCCCAAGGTTACCGTCATTACCCGCAAGGCTTACGGGGGAGCCTATATCGTGATGAGCAGCAAACACCTGCGGGGCGATATTAACTACGCCTGGCCTACTGCTGAGATTGCCGTTATGGGACCGGAGGGGGCAGTAAATATCATCTACCGAGAGGCTATAGCTAAATCAGAAAAACCAGATGAAACCCGTCAGGAACTGGTTAGCCAGTATAAAGAGAGGTTTGCTCACCCTTACCTGGCGGCAGCCAGGGGCTATATTGATGATGTCATCGACCCCAGAGTAACCCGCCCCAAGCTGATTAGAGCCCTGGAGACACTGGAGAACTCCAGCGATAGCACCCGCCCCCAGAAAAAACACGGGAATATTCCCCTATAAAGCGGCAAGGAGTAGGACATGGAGGATAAAAGGAAGCTAACCGCCGCTATCATAGGTGCTATCACCGCTTATATCCAGACAGAACAACAACCAACACCAACTCCCGGTAAAAAATAACAAAAAGGGGAAGACAATCCAATGGAGAAGGCAACTAATCGATTAAAAATAACCGATGTTACCTTCCGCGATGGACACCAATCCTCGCTGGCGACGCGGATGCGCACCGAGGATATGGCCGGCATCGCCGAGGAGATGAACAAAGCCGGCTTTTATTCCATGGAGGTCTGGGGTGGCGCCACCTTTGATGTCCCCACCAGATTCTTAAATGAAGACCCCTGGGATAGACCAAAAATCCTTAAAAAACTGATGCCCGATACCCCCCTCCAGATGCTTTTGCGAGGGCAGAACCTGGTGGGCTACCGCAACTACGCCGACGATGTGGTTAACGCCTTCGTCCGTCACGCCGCCGAGGTGGGCATTGACATCTTCCGGGTATTTGACGCCGTCAACGACGAGCGTAACTTTTTAACCAGCCTCAAGGCAATTAAGGAGTGCGGCAAGCATGCCCAGCTTTCCCTATGCTACTCCCTCACCGAACCCAAAATGGGGGGGCCGGTATATAACATCGATTATTATGTCAATAAAGCGCTCATCCTTCAAGACATGGGGGCGGATAGCCTGTGCATCAAGGATATGGCCGGGCTTATTTCCCCCGACGATGCCTATAAGCTGATTAAGGCACTCAAGGAGGCGCTCAAGATTCCGGTGAACCTCCATACCCACTACACCAGTGGCATGGCGTCTATGAGCTGCATGAAGGCTATTGAGGCCGGGGTGGATATTATTGATACTGCCCTGGCTCCCTTTGCCCTGCGCTCATCCCATCCCGCTATTGAGCCTATCGTGGTCGCCCTTCAGGGAACGCCCCGAGATACCGGGCTTGATCTGGCTCACCTATTTAAATTGGGGCAATATATTGAATCTATCGCCCCCAAGTACCGGGATTTTCTGGATACCACCCGAATGGCCATCATTGATACCGGGGTGCTGATGCACCAGATTCCCGGCGGTATGACCACCAACCTGGTAGCCCAGCTAAGGGAGGCTAACGCTCTGGATAGAATTGAAGAGGTCTATGCTGAACTGCCACGGGTCAGAAAAGAGCTGGGCTACCCACCCCTGGTTACCCCCACCAGCCAGATTGTGGGCATTCAAGCCGTCCAGAATGTCCTCTTTGGCCGATATAAGATGATATCAGACCAGGTAAAAGACTACTGCTACGGGTTGTACGGTAAGCCCCCAGCCCCCATTGACCCCGAGGTGCAGAAGATAGTGCTCAATGGCTATGAACGGGGGGAAACACCCATTACCTGCCGGGCGGCCGATATCCTAGAGCCAGAGTTAGACAAGGCCAAAGAGGCGACCAAAGATATTGCTAAGGATATCGGCGATGTGCTTATCTATGCCCTCTACCCCACTACCGGCATGCGCTTCCTGAGGTGGAAATATGGTCTGGAGACCCCACCCCCCGAGGTAAAGCCCAAGACCCTGGACGAGGTAAAGCTTGAAGACGAGCTCATCGCCAAGGTAAAAGCCGGCAAGATGACAGAGAAAGAAACCCCGGCCAAGGGGACAAACGTTAGAATGTTCAACGTTTATGTGGGCGATGAGGTTTATAGTGTAGGGGTAGAAGCAGCTGAGGCGCCGCCAGCGGCACCGCCAGCCAAGCCAGCGGAAAAGGTCGAGGAGAAAGCGCCGCCACCGGTGGCAAAGGTTGAAGAGAAAGCGCCAGCAGTAGCCAAGGCTAAAGAGACGGCTATTACCGCCCCCATGCCCGGTATGATAATACGTTATGAGGTCAAGGTGGGCGATAAGGTCAAGGCTAATGACGTGGTGGTTATCCTGGAAGCGATGAAAATGGCTAACGCTATAACTACCCCGGTTAGCGGACGGGTTAAAGCGGTAAATTTCGGCAACGGCGATAAGGTAGCCAGAGATGACGTGCTGGCTATAATCGGATAGCTATCTATAGAGCGAGCAACCGCCCGCATAGTAAGGCCCTCGTGAGTAAGACGCTTGCTGAGAAAATCTTAAGCCATAAGTCTGGCAGTGATGCCCGAGCCGGAGATATTGTCATTGCCCAGGTAGACCTGGTTTTTGCCCAGGATACTACCGGACCGCTGACGATAAGGCAATTTCAGGCAAGCGGTTTCGAACGCCTGGCTGACCCCAAAAAGACGGCTCTATTTCTTGACCACGCTGCTCCCAGTCCCAACCGCGAGATATCAAACGACCACCGATTGTTACGCCGGTTTGCCCGAGAGAGCGGCTGCCTTATCTATGATGTCGGCAGTGGCATCTGCCACCAGATTGTGGCTGAATCCCTGGGCAAGCCGGGGGATGTAATCGTCGGCGCCGATTCACATACCGTTACCGCCGGCGGTCTGGGTGCTTTTGCTACCGGCATGGGCTCCTCGGATGTGGCCGTTGTCTTCGGGCTGGGTAAGACCTGGCTGCGGGTGCCGGAGAGCATAAAAATAGCGGCCTCAGGAAAGTTTGCCCCTGGCGTTGGGGCTAAAGATTTCGTCCTGCACCTTATCGGGACTATTGGCGCCGACGGCGCTACCTACAAAGCGCTGGAGTTCGGCGGTGACGGTCTGGAAAACTTAAGCATGTCAGACCGCTTTACCATCGCCAACATGGCGGTGGAGGCGGGGGCTAAGGTGGGGCTTTTCCCCACCGATAAGGTTACCAAGGGCTACCTGAACCATCAAAAGCAGGGCGACCACTACCAGCCTCTGTCTGCCGATGGCGATGCCAGCTACGAAAGGACTATCAATATCGATCTGGCCAGCCTTGAGCCAATGGTAGCCAAGCCCCATAGTGTAGATAACGTGGCTCTGGCCAGAGAGCTTAAGGGAACCAAAATCCAGCAGGTATTCATCGGTACCTGCACCAACGGACGGCTGGAGGATATAGCTTTAGCCGCCGCTATACTAAAGGGGAAGAGACGTCACCCCCAGACCAGATTTATAATTGCCCCGGCTTCGCCCAAAGTGCTGCTGGCGGCTATCAGCGCCGGCTATATCCATAGTCTGGTTGAAGCCGGAGCTGTTATCCTGCCCCCGGGCTGTGGGGCCTGCCTCGGTCTGCACCAGGGGGTGCTGGCCGAAGGGGAATCGTGCCTATCCACCGCCAACCGCAATTTCAAGGGGCGGATGGGCAGCCCCCAAGCCTTCATCTACCTGGGCAGCCCGGCTACGGCAGCGGCGACGGCACTGGCCGGTGAAATTACCGACCCCAGAGAGGTAATTTAGATGCTAAAGGGAAGGGCTTTCAAATTCGGCGATAACATCTCCACCGACCATATCATACCCGGGCGCCTGGCTCACCTGAGAAGCAACCTGCCGGAGCTGGCCAAGCATGTTATGGAAGACGCCGACCCGACCTTTGCTTCCAGGGTGAAGGCGGGGGACTTCATCGTCGGCAGCAATAACTTTGGCCTCGGCTCCAGCCGTGAGCATGCCCCCCTGGTGATAAAAATGGCCGGGGTAAGTGCCATACTGGCTAAATCAGTAGCCCGAATATTCTTTAGAAACGCTATCAATCAGGGACTGCCGGTGCTAATATGTGATACCGATGGCATTGACGAGGGGGATAAGCTAGAGGTAGACTTGGCTGCGGGAACAGTAAATAATATAACCAAGGCAGACCAGCTCACCTTCGGCAAACTGCCTGAGGTCATGCTTAAAATCCTGGATGAAGGCGGGCTCATCCCCTATATAAAGAAATACGGGGATTTTAGACTATAATATAATGGGGCGGGATAAAAAGAGCTTTAGCCCTTGCAGGAATAATCCCCCCTCCTTTGGTGGGGGGATAAGGGGAGGGGTTAGTCTGGCTTTTAGAGGGCGTTTTATTTCCCACCCTCCCACCCGATAGAGGTTCGACCCCTCTCTTCACTCTCC
>Ga0209979_1002741_pt1 | contig 16408 bp, 16 predicted proteins | sample AnhtaG_FD_183114 | JGI IMG/M metagenome (GOLD analysis project Ga0209979, IMG submission 183114) | Deep subsurface microbial communities from Anholt, Denmark to uncover new lineages of life (NeLLi) - Anholt_01485 metaG (SPAdes) (version 2) | ecosystem: Environmental > Aquatic > Marine > Oceanic...
TCATTCACTGATCTAGTATTTACATTAATCTGGTAGAATGGTGTTCCTGGATAGAGTGACCTGCTTTGGCATTGCATTGCCGCACTAGACGGCGGCGCGAGCTTTGTCTAGGTCATCGGCACCGATAACTAGCAAAGTATTCGCGGCTAGGTAGATCAGGTCGATATTGCCCCCTGCCTTGGCTATGCGGCGGGTAACATCACCTAATGCCCCGGGTCGGTCCTCCATTTCCAAGACCAAGACTTCACGCTCGCCACGCACCTCAATGCCGGCCTGTTGGAGCTCTCGCTGGGCAGCAGCAACATCCTCTACTAAAATATGTATAACTCCCTTGCCCTCACTACGGAATCCACAACATCCTTCAATGTTGATGCCAGCCTTCCCCAGAGCCTCGCCCATGTCAGCTAGCGTACCCGGGCGATCTTCTAAAATAACAGTCAGATCCTTAGCCATTTTGTCCCCCCTTTATTTAAAATGGAATAAAGTAAATGCAAAGGGCACCAGCCACCGCTGCATCATTTAGCGGTTCCCGTGCTCTTCTTTCACCCTCTCAATCCCTACAGAATGCTATCCTGCCCTGCTACGGTCATTTACTGTGTCTTTACGCACAATAGTAATCCTGCTTTTATGATTTGTCAATAGGTTGGCGGTCATTCATGGGAGCCTTACCTCCCTACTCAATCTTATTCCCCCTTTGAAGGAGCGCAGAAGCTTTCCTTGGTAAATGACCTTTGCCCCTTGTTGACAGGTGGTGGTATGGCTTTGTATAATGTAACCCATGAGTACACAAGAAGTCCCTATAGTTTCATTTATGAAGGAGCTGATGCGTCGGCGAAAGCGCTTGGCAAGTCAGCTGGCGGCTGACCTAGGTGTCAGCCATGCTACCGTTGGCCGCTGGCTTTCCGGTAGTGATACTCCCAATATCCGGTCCTGCCAGAGGCTGGCCGAATACAGTGGCGTGTCCCTGGAAAAGGTTCTCTCCATTATCGGTCACCTGCCTACAGTAGCTGACACAGCACCTGCTGACTGGCCTGAGTTTCGTGACTATGCCTGCCAGAAATATCCCAATGAACTTGATGAAGACCTGATTACCATGATTGAGGACCTCATTGAGCGCCGGAGGTCTAGAAGGTATGACGTTAAAGATTCCTAGGTGGGAAGCTGAGCTGTAGTCCTATATAAGCTGCGGTGATGGTATGCGCTGCCCTTTATATGACCATTGCCGAATCAGATTAGAATCAGACAAGCTAGTGGTCAGGTTCTGTAAGAAATAAGAAGTAGGTAGAGGCAGTGGATAAAGAAATAACACAGCCACCATTATTATTTTTTGCCAACTCTTTCGCCATTTGGCGAATTAGCAAGAATAGCTAGAGAGAGGACTCAATTGAGCGTCGAAGGTCTAGAAGGTACAATATTAAAGATTCCCAAGTGGGAAACTGAGCTGTGGTCTTATGTAAGTAGTGGCAATGGTATACATTGCCCTCGATATGGCTATTGCCAGGTCAGAAAGAGGCGTGGCTGGTGCCCTGGTGAGGATAGACAACACCTGAACCAATTACGTGATGAACTTGATGAGACACAATTTAATCCTCATAGCTTCGATTTTGTCAAAAGTCAAAGTGGAGGAGGGGGTCTCGGTAGGCTATTTCAACTAGTGGAAATGCTGGCACAGAGGTATCTTAGAATGGGAAAGGTTCTCCGCCCGCCGGTGTCAACAGGGCTTATTAAGATATTTGACCAGCAGCATACCGTAGAAGTCCGCCAACTGCCACTGAAGGTCCATCATGGTGCTATCTGGTATCATAAGGATAGATGGGTAATACAACTTAGAGAAGGTGACTCCTCCGCCACGAAGAGATTCACTCTGTTCCACGAGGCTTTCCATATCTTAGCCCACTGTAGAACCGCCCCCTTGTTTAGCAAAATAGGAAGCTTGGTAGGTTCTTTCAACGAGTTGCTGGCTGATGAGTTCGCTAGCTGCATACTGATGCCCAGAGAATGGGTAGTGGAAAACTGGGCAAAGGTTAGGGATTTGGACAGTATGGCAGAAATCTTTGACGTTCCAAAGCCAGCGATGTGTCTCAGACTTAGACAGCTGGGCTTGGTCTAGCAACCCTATCTCGGTCTTCTTCCGCTGATATTTTGATTTTGCAGTAACATCCCTCTTGATAACGGCATACACGGTATGAGTTGCAAACTCGCCTAACCGAGAAATTAGTGCCTATCTTCGTCACCCTGCAACGCTAGACTTTTAGATTTTCGTGGCATGTCTCTTGTTAGCGGTATCGCACATGGAAGCCGCCGGTTGTAGGCTAGCTCATCAACAGGGCTCTTATTTGTAACTGGCCTGCAGATTACACAAACCGTGAATTTGTTAAGCCTGAGCCATTCTAATGGTATCTGCGCAAAATAATCTCAACATGGTTAAATAAAGATAAGATAAGTTATCTTGACATTGTCTGTCCGCCAGCGTACAATGTATGTGCCCGTGAGGGATTGTGGGGTTTCCTAATCATAGAGGCAAGAAATGAGCTAACGTTTTGACCAGTAGCTAGGCAACCAGGGGGCGTTGAGCCGCTACCTGTAACTGGTCACTTGGGTGGCGGGGAACCAATAGTGAAACCGACCTGAAAAGGTCGGTTTTTGTGTTTCTGAAAGGGTGTGATAGCATTCTGAAAGTAATATTGAATAGATATACAAACCGCTATGCCCCAGGTCGAGGGGCGATAAGGTAAATGCTTAAAAGAAAGGAGGTGATTATAGAGAGATGAAAAGGAAAGTTTTTAGTATCTTGTTTGCCCTAGTGCTGGTGCTGAGCTTTAGCTTGGTGACAGCAGTGCCGGTGGGGGCAACTCCTGATGCCACCATTACCATTGAAGACATCGAAGTAATGCCTGGTGAAACAATCACCGTGCCAGTCATGGCTCTAGATGTGGATAGTTCCGACAACGTCTGCCAAGCTGGTTTTGACTTACAATTTGACCCCTCCGTCGTCACTGTAACCAATGTCACAAAAGGAGACATCCCTGCTGGTATGTTTATATTTGACTGGGAAGTTTTCGCGAATGATGTGGCTACATACCAGATGGACTTTAGCTATACTTACTCGGGCGAGATAACCCTTGCCTATGTCACATTCCAAGCGGTTGGTGATCCAGGAGATAGTTGTCAATTACAATTTGGCGATTGTGGGAACCGTTTCCTTGGTACATTCTTAGCAAACTTCGGTGGTGTGGATGTTTCCCCACTCACATTCGACGATGGAACATTCACAATTTTGTCTCCTACTATCGAGGTTGACATCGACATTAAGCCCGGCAGCGACCCCAACAGCATCAACCCGAATAGCAAGGGACTAATCGCGGTGGCTATCCTGGGTAGCGACATCTTTGACGTCACCACTGTAGACGTCACCACCCTGGACTTTGAGGGAGCCTCGCCTGCCCACGACCTGACCGACTCTATCGTGTATACCGAACATCTCCAGAACGTGAATGGTGATGGCTACACTGACCTGGTATCCCACTATCGCACCCAAGACACTGGTATTGCTAAGGGGGATACTGATGCTACGCTAACAGGTCAGACCACAGGCGGCACCCCAATCACAGGCACGGACTCAATAATGACTGTGGGTAAGCCCTAAGTCAGTAACTAGGCTAAACCATCCGAACTACCAAGAGAGGGAGTCCCTTCGGGGGCTCCCTTCTCGTTTCTATTGCATTCTGATTCAACAGGTGAGGTGGAGGGCGGCTACTACTTTCTGGGAATGACAAAGCTGATTATATATATTACAAGCTTCACTGGTAGGCTCGGCAATGAGTTTAATGCCCTGAGCTTCAAGACACTGTTTTAACTCAGGTAGCACCTTCATCAAACCTGAGGCTCCAGTGCCCACTACCAGCACCTCAGGGTTTTCAGCTATAACCTCAACTATATCATCACGGCATAGTTGGTGACCACTATGGAACCCACGATTATCCAATAAATAGCCACAATGTGTAGACTGGCTTTCCTCGAGCAACTCTGCTATGCTCATTGTGACAAGAGAACACCAAGGAGTTTCAACATGAAAGTGCACAACTACCTGAAGACAGAAGCGATAGAAGATGCCCCAGGTGTCTTACGCCGTGTGGTCATCGGTGCTGACGACGGTGCTCCCACATTCGTTATGCGGGTATTTGAGATCAAGCCGGGGAGTTCTACCCCTTTCCATTCCCATTCGTGAGAACATGAGGTCTTCGTTCTGTCGGGTAAGGGGATAGTCAAGGGCGGAGGAAAAGAAAAGTCAGTAGCAGAGGGCACTGTAGTGTTCGTTGCCCCCAACGAGGAACATTGTTTCACCAACACCAGCAGCGATGTTCTTCGCTTCATCTGTGTCATTCCACTGCCGGATACGGTGGCACCACAGTAGCGATAAGATTAGAGATTGCTAGCGAGCCTCCAGACAGGTGGGTGTCGTACAACACAAGCAATTGTTACCGCCAACCCGTTTGCTAACAGGTCACTGCGAACTGCTTACTCAGGAAATTGATGCGCCGGATCATTCGCCGTAAATCGTCTGAATTCCTAGGATGTCTCCTACACCCAACGTCCTTTTTATAGTATCACCCAACCATGTATAGGCATGCATAGTAAGTGCGCCGTCTCTGGGTGAGCGGAGGTCGCCCAATACGAGGGTATGCCCGGCTTCATGCGTAGCAACATTCTGGACATCAAAAGCAGTTGTGGCCCCACTGGTAGACCAGGTGTCGTCAGAATCCAAAACAATATCAAATTCAACCATCTTTTTTGTGTCTCTGTAATACCAGTAATACGTAACACCAATTATGCCGCCCGGTCCGTCGATTGATGCCCAAGCAACAGTATTATTGCCATCGAGAATTACCCCAGGCCAAGTTCCAGTGCTGTTTTCAGTGATTGAGCCGTAGACCGAAGTACTCGTTGCGGCATCCCAAGTCGTAAATCCTGCTTCAATCGCTGTAAAGGTTCCTGAAATTGGCTCGTTGCCAGTGTACACGGTAATATTGAGTGGTAGATTCTCATTGCTCCAATAGATCCTTAGCGCCCACTTATAACTATCCGTCTCCTCCTCGGGCGGATACCATGGCGGGGAGCTATATCCATAATCTACGAACGCTCCCCTTTCTATATTCCCGGCGTCTAGTAGAGACGGCTTCGCTAGAGCCACTCCGAAGCCGCTGACAATAACCAGTGTCGCCAAAATTACCGCCAATGCAATCCTCCTCATCTGTTTTCACCTCCTCTCTCTGGTCTTAACTGTAATACTTTAGCCAGTAAACGTCAATGGTATGGGATTTGGGTTTTGATAGCTTGTCTTTGACCCGTCTGGAATTCTTGGTGGTAGGCTAAAACTCATGTTGCCGAGTTAAGGTTATTGACTGCTGGACATCTTCTGTGTACAGATACCCAGCCTGCTTTTGTGCCCGCCATTGCACAAAATGGACAATTGTTACCTTAATTGGACACTCTGGTCTAGCGTGCAGTTGATAGGAGATGTGCCCACCATGAAGGACGGGTATACACTACTTAGGAGCACAGCTATTTTGCTTGTTCCAAATCCACCCTTATACCCCGTCAGCCTAACTCGGCGATGCCCTCGACCACAAATAGACGGGCAAGCATCATATGTTCTATACTCCTAGCCTGTTCCATGACTGCTGCTACTTGTATTCAATTGGGCTAGCACCTGTGTAATGAGCTGTTTCTCCCTCGGGTCTGCTAATGTTTCCATAACATCACGAAGGAGATCCGGGGGCTGCCCCCGCAGAACTTTTCTTGAATGTCGGCGCACCATCCTATCTGGGTCTGTTACCCCCAATCTTGTCACATACTGGATGGCTTGTGGGTCTTCAAAGGCGCCAAGGGCACTAACAGTTGCGCGCCTCATACGAGCTTTTCGACTGTTACCTTTTTCCATCAAAGCTCTCAAAACTGACGACTTTACTGCGGTTCGTACCTCTTGAGGAGCCCATTCATAGCATTTACACGCTGCGAAGGTGTCATGTCGTAGAATAAGGTTCACCACGTCTACACTTGAACTGGTAGGCAAAAGTCCGATCAACAAAGCCATGGCATCGGTCCAATCGCTAGCTGCGATTCTAAACCAGTCTCTACGGGTAGAAATAAGTCGGTCGACGATCATCTTCTCGTCCATCAGCCGCCCATTGTCGAAGTATGATTCGAATAGCTGGCAGGCAGCAAAATATTCTTGGAAGCGCTGATGTGTCCAGACTAAACTACTATCGAGAGCTTCTGCATAAACGAAGCCAAAAACTCGCCGCCTCATTTCGTCAACAATATCCTGGACATTGTAATGGAGTGGAGCGATGGCTTGCTCCTTCAACACCTTCAAGTTTTCAGCCAGGATACTTGCACCTCGCTCCAGATCTACCGATACTAGCTCGCCGGCGTCAAGCATGGCGAAAGCAAGTCCTGCCAAGAGTTTCCTTCGCACAAATTCTCCAAACTGACTTCCTTTGCCCGGTTCACGTTCCTTGAAGATTACATCGGAGAAGGCAGCAAATAGCATTCCCCGGTTTGTGGGCATTTGTCCATGCGTCTTGTAAACTTCTGCAATCATCCACAGCATCAGCGGATTTCTGCCTAGGCTTACAAGCGAATACGGCCGTCTCCACTCTCCTTCCTCTAACGCGCCAATGCTATCGTAGAGCGCATTGCCCTCTTTGTGGCCGAGATACTGTTCTAAGAAGTCTCGCATGCCTTTCGGCCCCAGAGGCATTATTTCTACGGTGGGCAACTCCAGGATACGCGGGTCGTAACCTTCTCTCCGGGTCGTTATCACAATCTGGTTATTAAAGAACCTTTCTACGAAATTGGTTAAATCTTGCTGGGCACCTGACTCACGTGCTGAGGAGTGAATTTCATTCACACCATCCAATAAGATCAGGAATCTGCCCTCTTGGAGGTAGTGCAACAGGATTTTACTGTCAAGAGTCAGGCCATGCGCTGAAAGACTTTTGGCAAGTAGCGCGAGCAGATCCTCCGCTCGTGTCCAACCCCTGAGTGGCACATACACTGGCAGCTTATAACCAGGGCCATTACCCGGCTTTTGAGCGGCGTTACGCGCGAGTTGGAGCAGGCTTGTGGTTTTCCCTGATCCAGGGTCACCGACGACAAGCAGTCTGGGATACGCGTCGACGAACTGGGGTAAAGGTAACTCTGTTTCCTTTTGCTTGATGGTTCTTTCACCTATCCCTAAGAGCCTGGCGTGGATCGGCACGTCAATTTCTCTTGCCTTTAGAGGTACATACCGCCCAGCCCACATACTTTCCCGGTATGTGACTACCCAGTTTGCTAGTCGATGGGTATACGCCTGAAGAACGGCAGCACTAGGTGGCGCTGCGCCTATGTCAATTGGCACTTGATAGTAGCTTTTGCCCCCGGACCAATAGTGAAAAGGTTTCCAAATGAGCTCGCCCTCTTCTTGGCGTCTCGTATGAATCGTTGCATAGCGGTTTGCGACATCTATGACAATTAAATTGTATTCTTTGGGAGCCGAAGCAGGTCTGTCCAACCAAGGCGCTGCGAGCGAACCAGCACCCACTACAGGGGTCTGTCTTCTTCCCAAATCACGGAAGGATTCCCTCACAGCCTTGTGCACATGGCCGTGAAGGCAAAGGAAAAACCCGTGGTCAGATAACACCGCGATCTGATCTGGGTCTAAGAAGTCCTCTTTGTGCCCTACAGAGCGGATGTTGTGGTGGAAAACGGCAATTTTCAGAATCCCTTGGTTGCCGGCATGAAAAGAAGGTTCGTTAACAGCATTGAATATGGCACTGGTGTTAATGAACGCGCGGCGATCGAGGTGGTCAGTCTCATCGCATGAGTTAAAGCCCACAATTACTATCCCAAACTGCTCACTGAAATCGTATATGGTGTACATACGCTCACGTGCTAGAGGGTATTTCGCCACGGATGTGCCTGCATAGAACTGATCAAAGCATTCTTTGAAGTAGCGAAATCGCTCCGTATAACTTGCTTCATCCTTCTGCCAATACCTTCTTTCCCCCCTTTCTTTCTTGACCGCCTCTCGATGCGGAGCCTCAAAGCCGGGGCGTCTTTCCCAAACAGCCCTGGACACTCGTGTGTAACATTTCTTGGACTCATCAAAGTTGAGATCGTGATTACCTGGAACGATAATTACTTTGCTCTTCTCGATACCTAACTCGTTAACTAGCTCCGTTAGGAACGCTCCTGCCTCCTGATACTCTTCTTTGAAGGAATAGTAGGTTAGGTCGCCCGACACCACGATGATAACCGGTGGGATCAGAGGGGGTTGGCCTTCATCTTTGTGCTCGTTCTCTTCAGGATAATGAAGTCTCACATCATCAAGAAGTGCCCCGAGCAGTGTAGTATTATCTGTCGGCGCGGACGGCGACCGATGAATGTCCGAAATATGCAAAATGGACAATAACCCTGAGTAGCCTTCCAACATCAGGAGTTCCCTCCATCTATACTTAACTTAGCATAACCTGCATGGTGAACGTAACTCCTGGTCTTGATCCTGACGACCGTTACGTAATCCGGCTATTTCTTTTGAACCAAACGCCCTTTCGTTCAGTGAACTAGGCAAGCTATCGTATTACAGTTATTGTGGCTAGCGCAACCATGTTTTCGGTGGGGTATTCACCTCAATTTTCCCGCTTGCTCCAATGACCTTATTACCTTGGGGTCGGACCTAGGGTCTCCACCGCTGTAAAAACTCTCAGAAGGATAGCCGAGCTTAAGCTGGATAGTATGTCGGTCTGAAAAAAGGGGAGGGTGTATGTATATGGTAACTCCACCAAAGTACACAGAGGAAAGATAGCTCCAGAAGGCACCCCAGTAAACTGGCTGGCGGTCGACACAGACAACGAAGGCCTTGCCGTTCATGGGGACATCAATCTCCAGGAGCTTTTCACAGGCCCGAGCCGTCAGTTCAATTTCATGGGTCTCTCTAGAGTATGAGACAATGTCTCCCAGGGTTAAAAGCGGTTTATCGGCCAGTTCCAGGTGACTGACTATCGGCATCTTGGATACCGGTATGTCTTGGGCAAGAAGGTATATGGCAAATCCTTCACCCTCTGGTGGTTCACCTGGTGGTGACGTGCAGCTACATAAAGCAAGGAGGATAGCAAGCATAAGGGTTAGGAGTTTCATTCCCTTCATGATTTCATCAACCCGCCTGTGCTCGTTGTCATGCTTGATTTGGTTGGCCTAGCCTGCCTGATATTATCACTTTCTCCTGCCGTAACACAAACCGCTACTTTGTTACCCTTTCGGTTCCGAAAAGTGATTATTGCAAACAAAAGCCAGCGAGGTGTAAAATAAGCTAAGAAGAGACGCCTGATGGCGCGCCGGTGTGCCTGCATCAAGACTCAGGAATTGAGACGGCCTTATGCCAAGACTGACTGAACAGGAACAACAGGAAATCATCCGGTATCTGGAAGCCGATAAGCCACTGCCGGACAAGTATCGCTTTCTCCTTTTCGGAGACAAGCGAGAGGTGGCTTTATGAGTAAATTTGTACAGGTTTCTAAGACAGGCGAGCTTGGAGATGGGACAATGGAGGCAGTCAATGTAGAAGGACGTGAAATCCTTCTAGCTAGGCTTGGGGATAAGTACTATGCTGCTGACAGCAACTGCCCCCATATGGGAGGAAAGCTATCAAAAGGCAAGCTGGAAGGGACTGTGGTCACTTGTCCTCTCCATGGCTCTCAGTTTGACCTCTCTGATGGTCACGTAGTCCGCTGGTTGAAGGGAGCCGGGTTGGCCTCAAGGATTGGCAAGGCCCTGAAATCACCCAGACCACTTGCCGTACACAATGTAAAGGTGGAAGACGATAGAATTTTAATAAAAATCGAGGCCTGAACCTGGGCAATATAAAAGCATGGGCTGGTAGTGGAATTAATAAAAGACAAAAATTCTGAGAGGTGATAAAAATGATGTGGTGGCCTTGGGGCACGTCAATGGGTTGGTGGATGGTAGTATGGATGGTGGTATTTTGGGGAGGTCTTATTGGCCTTATCGTGTGGGGAATCATTAAACTAGCTGGGCGACGTGACTCTGCTCCAAAACGTGACCCGCTTAATATAGCTAAAGAACGCTATGCCAAAGGTGAGATATCCAGAGAAGAGTTTGAGCAAATCAAGAAGGACCTATCCTAGCTCTTAGCTATGGGGAAGACATTGGTACTATAGACGGGACAAATGCCTTGGGTCGGCGGATGCCCATTCTTAACCTCTTTCTTTGATGCCGTTACCTTGCGGCTTTAGGTCTATTGCGTAGGGCATGAACCTGTGGTTACGCTGTCCACATGTCCCTCGAACACATTTCATCAAAGTGTGACCCAACTTTGCTTGGCGTCACACAGACTACATCATCTTGTATCTTGGCCCATCCGCTCCCTCAGGAACCTCCCATCTTATAACCTGAAGCGGACATTTTTCTCGGCACGTCTGGCAGTGCACGCAGTTGGATGGGCTCAATACCAATTTGTCTTGTTCAAATTTATATACCTCAGCTGGGCAGAAAAATTCACAGGGATGGCATCCATACCGCTCTCCACATTCGGTACATTCCAACGGGTCTGAGAATGTGATGTGAGATGGCTGATCTTCCCGATGAACAGTGCCTGAAAGATTTACTGCCGTCAGCCGGTCGATACCACCTTTGTATTGCCTATTGACCCTAGCCCGCGTTAATCCGTTGTAGTCCGGTTCAGTTCTTAATTTAAACGGAATCCACTGTTGGACAAGTGATAAAGGCGCCCCCAGGTATAACCCAGCTCTTCCCACTTTACTGAACACTTGTCTATAGTTCCTGACAGTACGAATATCTTTCATAACAAAACTTCTCTCCAGCAGCCCCTCATACGCCTTTAGAGTGTTCTTTGAGAAATCTTGCTCTTGAATAGCCCTAAAGATAGCCTCAGCGGCTAGCATTCCTGATTTGATGGCGTAATGCAGCCCCTTAAGCTTTCTTGTGTTGGTTAAGCCAGCGGCATCACCAATGATAACGGCACCATTGGTAGCCAGTTTGGGCAGTGAATAGTAGCCACCTTCTGGAAGTGTCTTAGCCCCGTAAGATATAACCTCTCCACCTCCAATCAGTTTCCTGATAAAACTGTGGGATTTGAACAGTTGAAGTTCTCTCTGAGGGTCAAGGTCGCAATACCTCCAGTCCAGAGCCAGGATAATAGCTACAGCCACTGTATTCCTTCCCATACTGTAAATAGTGCCACCGCCAAAAATATCGGGGGTTAATACCTTGTTGGGAAAACCTACGGTATGTACCACACGAATAGGGCCAAAGTTGTTCTCTTCAGGTAATCTAATAATCTCCTTGACACCGAGCGAATGGATTTGCGGGTTTCTACCATCGCCGAGATTAAACCTTCTAACCAATTCCTCCGATAGCAACCCCAGAGACCCCTCACCAAATACGGTTACCTTCGCTTCTAATGTCTCCCCCGGTGTGTAATTAGATTGCTTTTCTCTTTCCTTATTCAGCCCTTTGTCGCCAAGCTTAACTCCTCTGACCAAGTTGCCTTCGGTGACAAGTTCCTTCGCAGCAAAACCAGTATATATCTCAACACCGAGTTCTCTGGCAATATCAGCCAGCCAATTGACCAACTCACTAACCGAAAGAACGTAATCCCCTTTATGATGCATATATGATGGTACAATGAATTTGGGTAGCTTTACGGCTATTCTATCTCCCAGAAGGAAAATCATTTCGTCTATTTCTACTTTGTTGCCAAGCATCTTGGTGACAAATTCATCGTTTCTCTGTCTCCAGTCAGGGATTAGTTCATCCAGAACGTTGGCTTCAAAGACCGCCCCGGAGAGATTATGCTGACCAAGCTTGTCTGCTTTCTCTATGATAACAACTGAATCGCTTCTGTCCTTCTCATTAAGGAGTTGTTTTAGTTTTATAGCTCCAGCCAAGCTAGCTGGACCAGCTCCGACAAAAAGAACATCCATCCTATTTAGCTCATCCATGGACCTCTCCCTGTGAATCCAGCGCCTTAATAAATTCAGGAACCACCTCTTCTAAATTGCCTACTACACAATAGTCGGCGATTTTGAAAATCGGCGCCTTTGGGTCTTTATTTATGGCTATGACAATATCCGAGTTTTGCATACCTGTCAGATGCTGCACCGCTCCAGAAACACCGACGGCGATGTATACCCTGGGCTTAACTGTCTGACCAGTTTGCCCCACTTGATGGCTGCTGTCGATGAAGCCTAACTCAACGGCCGCTCTTGAAGCACCGACCATACCTTCTTCTCCCATGAATCTGCCTAGAGTCTCAGCTAATGGAGGTATGTATCTGTCAAAAGTCTCCTTCGTCTTACAGCCAGCACCGCCACAAGCGATTGCTCCAGCTTCAGAAAGTGTAGTAGTGAATGGACGAAGCTCAGCGGAGATTATCGTTGCCCCTAAATCGGATTCTTCTATATCAGCTGCATACTCAGTAATCTCTCCTATCCGCTTATTATCTGGTTTTAAAGCTCGCATAACGCCCGGTCTGGTTGTGGACATCTGTACTTTTGAGTTCTGGGTGATGATGGCCGCCATTATATTGCCACCCAACGCTGGGCGTGTTTGCCTTAAAACAGCGATAAACTCTTGATTACCCCTCCTAAAGTCCACTATATCTAATCCCGTGCAATCAGCAGTCAGCCCTGAACTCGTTCTATAGGCGACCCTTGGTGCCAGTTCCCTGCCCAGAGGTGTAGCACTGAACAGCATCATCTGTGGCTTGTATCTTCCCACTAGCTCCGCAACAGCCTTGGTGTATGGGAGTGGTAAGAAATTCGCTAGTAGTTCATGCTCAGCGATATACACTTTGTCAGTCCCGTAGGCTATTAGTTCTCCGGCCAACCCTTTTACATCATTGCCAACTAACACAGCACCAACCTTTTCACTAAGCTGACTAGCCAGCGCAGTTGCTTTGCCTAGTAGCTCGAATGAAGCTGGATTCATTTCCCCACTCTCCTGCTCGGCATATACCCATACATCTCCTTTGTAGTGAGGAATCTTTCCTTCTGGCAGGTGATATGGTAGCTCCTTATCTTCCTCCTCAATAGCCTCCAGCTTACTGTCATAGGATTCCTTCAGCATCCTCACTAGTTTGCCCATATCATTTTCAAAAACACACTTCCTCTTACTGACTTCTTTTGGTGAGAATATCCTAAAAACTGTCGTTCTGGAGCCGCTTAATCCAATACGGGATTCATCAGCACCAATATCAGCAGCATTCCACAGGTGAAGCTTTTGCAAGTACGCCCACCTTGTTCTGCTGAACGAGGCATTTAGTGGCTCCGTCCACTTTGTAACAGTTATCACACAGGGGTAACTATTTGGGGCTACGGTTTCGGTACCTCTTCTTGTTATCCGGCTAACTCTCAGATTCCCATTATCAAAGCTGAAAGATGTGGCATAAGCTATATGTGATATGCCAAGCTCTTCAGCGGTTTGGGTGGGAACCTGGGCAGTATCTCCGTCGACTGACTGCATGCCACTGACGATCAGATAGGTCTTGTTACCATTGAATATCACTTTTTCAATTTTTCTTATTGCTCGGCCAAGTGGGTAAGCTGTCGCTGCTGTATCAGCACCTCCCAGCTTCCTATCAGTCAGCAGCACACCAACGTCTGCACCAATAGATAAAGCATATCTCAAAACTTCCTCGGCAAAAGGTGGCCCCATTGTCAGACTGACTACCTTGCCACCCGTTCTCTCCTTCATCCCCAGGGCGAAGGCCAATGCCTGTTTGTCAAGCTCATTACAGACGTTATCTAGCAAAGCTCTTTTCAGCGTGCCCTTCTCCCAATCCCACGCTTCGTTAGGGATGTTATTGATGTCAGGCACCTGTTTCACCAAGACTATGTAATTCATCTTTTGGCCATTCGTGGGATTCACTCGAGGTAGCTGACTCAAGGCAGTCTTTTGGTATTAGAGCCCGGACAGGAACGGTTAGTGCAAATAAGGAAGGCAATGTCGCCGCAACGGGTTGTAACCTTTCTACCCATTTAAGAGCGTCTCTTTCACTACTGCCTCCTAGACTGCAAATGAAACTGTCACCATATTATTGTAGCCGAATCACTATGATTACACAAAGCGCTACATCGCTGTGTATGTGACATTACGGACGTTTGTCACCTAGCTCAACATTCTGGGTTTAGGTGACTCAACAACATACTGAATTGTCGATCATCTCTTAAGCCGCTTTGCCCACTCCTTGCGGAACTTGTTGACCTTTGGCGAAATCACCATCTGGCAGTACACCTATTCCGGATGCCGTGAGAAGTATTCCCGATGGTAGTCTTCTGCAGGATAGAATTTGTCCAGCGGGGCAACCTGCGTGACGATGGGTTTCTTCCACAGGCGAGCTTTATCGAGTTCTCCGATGAGCTCTTCGGCGATGGCTTTTTGCTGCTCGTTGTGGTAGAAGATGGCGGAACGGTACTGTGTGCCCGTATCCACACCCTGCCGGTTCAGTGTCGTTGGGTCGTGGACAGAGAAGAAAATCTCCAGGATTTCCCGGTACGAAATCTTGGCCGGATCGAAGGTCACCTGGACCGCTTCCGCATGGCTGGTCTCACCTGTGCAGACCTGCTGGTAGGTCGGGTTGACGGTTGTGCCGCCTGTGTAGCCGGAAATTACGCTCTCGACGCCGTCAACCTCCCGGAAGACCGCCTCGATACACCAGAAACAACCGCCGGTGAGAGTCGCAACTTCCGATGGGGCACTCTGGTTCAAAGCTGTCCCTCGGGCACGAATTTCAGCGCGAAGCCGTTCATACAGTATCGTTTACCGGTCGGCGGCGGGCCGTCATCGAAAACATGGCCGAGGTGGGAGCTACACCGGGCGCAGAGCACTTCCGTCCGCACCATTCCAAGACTGCTGTCAGGCTGCTCAACAACATTCAGTGGCGAGATTGGTTCATAATAACTGGGCCAGCCCGTCCCCGATTCGAACTTGGTGGAGCTGCGAAAAAGGTCTGTGCCACACCGCACACACTGGAAAATACCGGGTTCGTGGACTTCGTCAAATGGGCAGGTGCCCGGGGCCTCCGTTCCTTTTTTGGTGGTGATTTCATACTGCTTTTTGGTCAGCAGATTTTTCCATTCCGCGTCCGACCTCTCGATTTTCTCTACGGTCGCCACCCTGTTCTGCCTGGCATCATAAATCTGGACAGTTGTCATGCCTGCACCTCCCCCTGAGTCTTCTAAACGTATTATAACATCGTGGGTGGCATAGCGAACGTAAGAATTCATGATAAATTGGTGCATCTGACATATCAATCGGAGGCTTAGTCTGATGCACTGCTATGGGCATAAACCCACGGCAGGGTCAATCACACAAAATGAGTGATTGTGCAGCTCAGCTATTAGAGTACACTACTTAAACGGTCAATCGGCTGGCGGGGACCCGTGGACCTTCTGCACTATCTAAGCAAATGTGTCCTGGCAAAGAAGACCACCCTATTTTCATGAGAGGCTACGTAGAGTGATACGCCTCGGCCAAGGCGTAGTGGGATGGAAGCGCCCCTGTAGGACAAAGTGAATAGCATTCCTTACAGTTGGGGCACTCCTCGTGAGCTATTTCTGGAAAAAACACAACCTCTCGTTCTGTTCCTCTACCAACAAAGCCAATGGCATTCTTCTTTGTCACCTCGGCACAGTAACGCACGCATAACCCGCAAAGAATGCAGAAGGTGGGCTCTATTTCAAACTTTGTCTTTATCGGGCTTATGCCAAGCATTACTCCGTAGTCTCTTGCTGCTTGAACCCCGGTTATACCATATCTCATTCCATAGTTCCTAATTGGTTGGACTCCAGGGGCACGCGCCCACATTAACTCTAATAGCATCCTACGGAGCTTGATTACTGGCTCAGATTCTGTCTTTACTATAAGTCCGTCTTCAACAGTATAAACACAGGAGGTGACCAGGCGTGTCCGCTGCCCTTTGACTATTTCTACTATGCATAGTCGGCAGGCGCCATAGGGAGCCAACTTCTCATGATGGCAAAGGGTAGGAATGTCAATTCCAGCACTTCGCGCTGCCTCAAGAATAGTCATACCTTCCTTGGCTTTAACCTCTTCGTCATTGATAATCAAGGTAACTTCACTCATTTTCCTTCACCTCGTTTGCGTATTACTTCTGTCCCCACTAGAACAGGTTCAGGCACTTTCACCCCGGACAGCGTGGTAACGGCACCAAAGCGTAGTGGACAAACCTCAAGGCAGGTCCCACATTTGGTGCATTTTTCCTGGTTGATAACATGGATTAGGTTTTTACCACCGGTGATAGCCTCCACCGGGCAATTTCTGAGACAAATGAGACAAGCCTGACACTTCTCAGGCTCAATAT
>Ga0209979_1002742_pt1 | contig 16404 bp, 16 predicted proteins | sample AnhtaG_FD_183114 | JGI IMG/M metagenome (GOLD analysis project Ga0209979, IMG submission 183114) | Deep subsurface microbial communities from Anholt, Denmark to uncover new lineages of life (NeLLi) - Anholt_01485 metaG (SPAdes) (version 2) | ecosystem: Environmental > Aquatic > Marine > Oceanic...
TGGGTGGCGAAGTTCCTGGCCGTCTTAGAGTAGCTTTTGGTCCCCTCATAGTCTTTGATCAGGATCCTTCGGGCTTCTCTTGGATTCATTTTCCAGAGGTGGTAATATGTGAGCATACGGACCTCGCGGTAGAGATTATGCCATCTCTACGATACCAGAAGATGAGGTTCTTCTCCTTCGGATGCTGAGGCATCCTCAGGATGCCGAACGCACTCACCTGGTACCGAGGTCCGTAGCATGCTATATAGGTTTAGTCAACCTGGTGCATCCTGCCATGTTGGAGAGAGTGACCTTGTGATAGGGGCGGGGTAAGCCCTCGCTCTTCTTCTCCAGGTCCCAATCTAGCGTTTAGATCCGGGACACCTTAGGTTCCCATCATGCTTCATCCGGGTCTGCTGGAGGGCGGGGGCACCAGTCTACGGACCGGGGCAGAGTCTCACTCTCCCCATGAACTTTCTCGGTGTCCCCCACCCCTCCCAGGTACACTCTCAATATCTCTAAGCTGCCAATGGAGCGACTCTCGCTCTAGCGAAGGACCTGATTTGCCACTGGTATTCCTCTTCGAAGGCCCGGCGCTCCTTTCCTTACAGGATCCCGTGGGACAGGAGAGCATAGATCACCCTCAACAGTTTGTTCATCATCGCTCCCACAGCCTTCATCTTAGGCAGAGGGTTACGCTTCCGTTCCCTGAGCCTCCGGTAGTCGGCTTGGAAGGCTGGGTTGTGGGAGATGCAGGATAGGGTTGCCTGGTAGACTACCCGTCTCAGGCGAGCTCTCCCCTTCTTGGTCATGGGGGTGTGAGTCCCTCTATGGGCACTAGAGTCGTTCTGCGAGGGGTTGATCCCTGCCAGCTTGGTCAGGGCCTTAACATTCTGGTACTGAGATATGTCCCCAATCTCAGCCAGGATCCCAGCCGCGGTGACCAGACCTACCCCTTTGATAGAGAGGAGATAGACGCTCTCCTCCAGAGCCGGGAGCTGCTCCATCAACTGGAATTCTACCTCTTCTATCTGGTGATCCAACATCTCAACCAGTTGCAGAATCACTCTCAGCTCCAAGACCAGGGTCTGGTTCTCGACCGGGATACCGATGCTCTCCTGGGCGAGTCGATGGAGCTCTCTCAGCTTCCGGAGTTTCAACCTTCGACCCCGGAAGACCTCCCGGACCAGAGATACAAATTTCTCCAGACTCTTCTCTCTTATCTTGTGGGGAGCAGGGCAAGCCAGGAGCACAGCCCGAGCGGTCAACCCCAAGGGATTCTTTCCCTACGGGATCCCTGTGGGAGAAGACCTGGGTGAACTCGGGGAAGAGGCAGTCGAGCACGCCTCTCAGGAGATTCTTCTGCCGAGCTCGATCGTCCACCAGGCGGCTGTAGAGGGCGAAAGTGCGCCTCAGATCGGCCCTTCGGCCATAGGTCAGCTGGGTGAGGGTGAACTTACCGGTCCGCAAGAGCTCAGCGACCATGGCCGCATCTCGATAATCGTTCTTGGTGCGGCTCAGATCCTGTCCCTCCCGATGTCTCTTCAGGGTGAAAGGGTTGACCAAGCGGAAGCGGTAGCCTCGGCCATCCAAGAAATAAGCGAGGTTCCTCCAGTAGTAGCCGGTGGGCTCCATCCCGAAAAGAAGATGGTCAGCCTGAGCTTCTCTCCTGGTAGCCTCCACCTTCTCCAAGAGTCTTTCGAAACCCTCATGGGAGTTGGAGAACTTGAATCGGGTAAGCACCTTAGCTCTCAGATCCATCACTATGCAAGCATGTCGCTTCTTGCCGATATCGATCCCTACCAAGAGGGTGTTCGGCTTCAGCTCTGCCAACCGTTTTGCGGTACAATTGAGCATGTCGGGTGTCCTCCTTCTGGACTCTATGCTGTTCTACCAGATGAGTCCATTCTAGCAGGAGGCACCCGATCTTTCCTTACACCCATATACTAGAACTTTCTAGCCACAGTTGACATCGTTCGAAAGCCCGGTTACAATGGTGGTGACCAGAAGAATAGAAAGAGCCTCCTGGTTTCTACCTAACCATCGAGGCCAAAGCCAGGGGTGTGGCGGATCCTGGTACTCACTGCGGATACACGGGCTCGTCTGCCGACCTGGAGGCGGGCCCGTTGTGTTGAGATTAATGGACGCCTAGATCATCAGTGTCGTGGTGGAATCAAGGAGGGAGCATAGGCGTCAATAGCCAGTAAGTGGTTTGGTGAGTGGCGTATGGTAGGATAGGGGGAGTGATCGGTGTACCTCAGTAGCGCTCGAGTCAAGGACGAAGCATAAGGGAAACCAATGGGAGGTACGGATTGTAGGTCCAAAACCCATTTCGCATGTGCGTACTTGTGTGAAATTGGAGTCCCTTGGTGAGCTTCACAATTGCCCGGGTTCTGGAACAAGTCATAGAAGATTGAAGGTCCCAAACATGCCCATCAACCGAGACTATGCCGAGTTTCTATCATCGTTTGATTCAGACAAATTCCAGGAACTATGGCCTGCGCAGGCCTACGTTCTTGACGCATATTCGGACACCTTTGCGTCCAAGCGGGACGTCGCGATCGAGTTGCCAACAGGTGCAGGGAAGACCCCAATAGCCTTGTTGATTGCCGAAGCATGGAGACAAGAGACAAGGAAAGTAGCCATTCTCTCGGCTAACAAGACACTAGCACGCCAAATGCTGCAAGAGGCACAGGCTCTTGGCATACCAGCTGTACTCATGGAAGGAAGCGGTATCAACATTCCTGGAATAGATAGGAGAGGGTACCAACGTGCCACAAAAGTCGCTATTATGAACTACTGGGTCTATTTCAATCAAAACCCTGTCATCGATCCGGCTGACCTCATCATCATGGACGATGCACATTTGGCAGAACACTGCCTACATTCGCTCTTCTCGGTAGAAATAGATAGACGTGCACACGAGAGTCTGTTCAAGACCTTGGTCACCGAGCTAAACGAGAGATTCCCCGAGTATTCTGTCCTCACTGATGCTCTGACTGATGAGGCACCGCCAATCTGTCCACCCGAACTCTTGTCCTTCATTGACCAAGTAGCCGTTGCAGACCGGTTCCGCGAAATCGTGGACGCATCACCATGTCTTGCTGCTGACCGAGATCTTGCATTTCGTTGGACTCGCATCAGGAATCAACTACTTGAGGCTCACATGTACATCAGCCTTCGTTCCATCTGGATTCGACCATACATCTACCCACTGATGTCAAACCTTCACTATGGGCAGGCTGAGCAATGCCTCTATATGAGTGCCACAGTCGGTGACCCTGCCGACCTGAGCAGACGGCTAGGAGTCAGGAACATTGAGAAGATACCAATTCCGCCGGAGCATGCAGAAAAGACTTTCGGACGGCGACTAATAGTAATGAACCGAATTGAAGAAGAGGACATCCCGGAGCGCTTACAAGGTGTGATTCTGGCTGCCCTACGCATACATCCCAAGAGCCTCTGGCTATGCTCGAGTAGAGCTGACGCAGATAGATTCCTACCCATGGTCTCAGAATGGCTCAATGCCAATGGTCTTGTAGGACACCCAACTTGGGTTCTTACGCCTCTTGGTGACGAGATTGACCAGTTCAGGCAATCTCCCGAAGGACACCTATTCGTAGGTGGCAGATTCGACGGAATGGATTTCAATGCGGACGAGTGTCGGTTGGTTGTGGTAACAACCCTTCCGCGAGCAATAAACACACAGGAGGAGTTTATCTCAAGATATCTCCGTGACTCAGGGTTCATGAAGAGCCGCCTCAATCAGAGAATAGTCCAAGCTCTTGGCAGATGTAATCGTTCAGATGATGACTTCGCTGTTTATGTCCTGGCTGACCGACGATTTTCCACACATTTCGGTCGTGAGTCAAATAGAGCAGGCATACCACCAAACATCATCGCTGAAATCGACATCGCTCAAGACTGGGCAGAGATTGATCAACGGGAGCTCATCGAACGGGTCGAGCGTTTCCTAGGACAAGACTTCGCCCAGTATGACAGTGAACTTCAATCCTATCTAGCTGACGTGCCTCGCGAATCGCCACTACCTTCTCCACCCGACACCTCAGCTGAGGAGGTTCTAGGTTGGACAGCCTTGTTTGCCAGCCAAAACTACGAAATAGCGGCTGACTGTTTTGAAAGGTGCTGGGAAGAAGCTCGCGCCGCAAATCTAATAGAAATAGGGGCACTACATGGCTGGCACTGGGCCAAAGCGCTGTACCTCCAGTCACTTCTCGACGAGCCATCTGCTCGCGAGAGATGCTTGCAGGTATTTGAGCAGGCGATAAGGCGGGGTGGGCAAAGTTCCTGGTTCAACAGAATGCGAGCCTCCTTGAACCGCGCAAGGCGAGTGCCGGAACTGGTTGAGCAAGCTGCCCGCGATGACTATGCCGCTGTTCTACTCAGAGCATTTGATGATCGGCTGGAGAAGGTGGGGACCACAGGAACGACATTCGAGCGCTGGTGTCAGAGCATTGATGAGCGACTTCAGTCCGACAGCCATGCGATGTATCAGGAGGGACTAGAACACTTGGGAGATACGCTTGGGTACGATGCGTCAAGGCCGCGGCATGGAGCTGCTACTGACTGTCGGTGGCGCGGGGTTTTCGGGAACGCAAGGGAAGTGATCGCGTTTGAGGCGAAAATTGAACAAAGGCCATCCCAGCAAATCACGGCCTCTGACATAGGGCAAGCTCACAACCAAGTCGCACGCGGCAGAAGGGAGTATGGCCCTCAGGGCTACACAGTGCGAGGCGCAATTGTCACTCACCTTACTGCCTTGGCCGCCGATGCTGAACCTTCAGCCGGAAGCATAAAAGTGTTACCCAAATCGGCGATTTTCGACCTATGGACTAGGGTGCGCACACTCCTGAGTTTGTACAGAGGCGGCTGGTCTTTGGATGATATCTCTGCCAGATTCTCAGCAGCCGCCAGTATTCGAGACAGGCTTCCTGGAACTGGCTGGCTGATCAGAGCCCTGGATGCCGACGAGCGTTTCATCACAACTGATCTTCTTCGCGCAGAATGGTCATGAAGGGGGATCAACCAAGAGGAGAGGACAGGCGAGTCTTGACCTTGTACCCATTCACCATGGTGGACTTGCAGCGAGGATGATGACCCAGCTTCATGTGCCACAGGGCAGGCATCTCGTATCATAGGCGTCATTGGTCTCTTGAGCAGCTTGAAGTAGATGGTGACCCCACCTCTTCTGCGGCAGGGTGAGAGGGGCGAGGTAGGCACCGGGGTGATAGTGATGAGGGGGCTGTTGGGGAGCATCGTCGACTTGTCATAAGATGCTGTGTAGTCCTGAGTTTGGATGTGAACAGTTGGACAGATTTGCTCACCATGACGGACGCAAGCTTGAAGACGATAGTCACTTCTGAAGCTTCAGCTGACGAGGTGTGTTTCTGGACAGGAGCTGGCATCTCTGCTAACAAGCCATCCTGTCTGCCCCTTGGGGATAGCCTAACCGAAAAGACCATTGAACACTTTTGCCTTCCAGGAACGTGGAGTAACCTAGTCGAGTATTTTGGAAAAGCAAAAATGGAGGATTCTTTCGGTCATCCGAAGATCACTCCAAGACTAGAGCTTGTCTTAGAAAGCATCACGCAGGTACTAGGCCCCGAGACTTTGACTTTCCTAGATCCGTTTCTTAGTGCCAAGCCTAATTCACTTCATCGTTTCTTTGCCAAACATTTGGAGAACGGTGGAACTCACGTAACAACAAACTTCGATAGTTGCATCGAGAAATGCCTAACTTCTGACAATAAGGAGCAAGCAATTCATATCCATGGGAAATATGGCCGAGAAAACCTAGAAGATTTAGGAGTACGGATCAGAACCATCGCCTCTGGCCTTCCTCAATCGTTCAAAGAGAGGATAACTTACCTTCTATCTCGGTGTAGGTATCTTGTTTTCTGTGGGTACAGCGGAAGGGACTACTTTGATGTTAACCCCTTCTTTTCCGAGTTGAAGGAAGGAAGAAAGCAATTTAGGAACCTTGCAGTCATTTGGGTTAAACATGTACCTCGTAAGAAGAAAGAGGAGTTGGTCCCATGGAGCGAGCAACGAGAAGGGAAGCTCATTCTTGACGCATTACGGAATTGTGGAGCCAGGATCTTCTATCTCCTAGTGCACACAGACCAATTCCTGGATATGTTTCGGGAAATCTGGGGGAGCCCATACAAGGATAGTGAACTCATTGGCGAGTGTATCGACGAGCGATATAGAGAAATGCAAGGCGCGCTTGAAGCGCCCATCTCGGTATCTGAAAACGAGAAGATTCTAGCAACTGCTCAACTGTATTCCTCAATGGGAGTGGGTCGAGAAGTGATCGCTTTGAGCGATGGCTTGTTGAGGATTGTTGATGCGGGTGCTGGCGAAAGATCTTTGAGATCCAAAGCATATCTCTTGCTGAATAATGGTTTTAGAGACGCAGGGTTATACAAGCAGGCACAAGAATTCTCTCGTTTGCTACCTACTTCTACTCTAGAGGAGAGGATGTCTTTCCACGATAGGGCTGCTGGAGATTATTGGCTACAGGGAGACCATCTTCGTGCTGCATACCATTTCTTGCGAGGGATTCTTCTGTATGGCAGAAGGTTTGATGAACTTGGAGACGACAATGAAAAGAATCAATCCGTAGCAGGTGTTTACTATGAGTCAATCATTACCTTCTTACACTGGTACAGAGATGCAAAGAAACTGCCATTGATTGGGAAACTACTTCCGCTATGTCTGGCTGTTAGAGCATTTCAGCGTCTTGCACAGGCCAAAGAGTTTGTGTTGAAGAACCCCCACGCTAGAGCAAAGTTGATCCGTCTGCGTGATGAAATCCCGGGTTTGAAGAAAGGAACCTCGTTACCGTCATGGATAAGACCCGCCGAAGTGGAGACAACTTCACACTTTCAGGAGACAGATAGCATACTTGGTGTAGTGAATTTCTCGCGTCGCGAGATTGAGCTTGGTATCGGTAGGGGGGAAATGCCTGAGAGAGATAGTCTAGAGATACTATGCTTACGTTCGAGACTAATCGGGGATCGCCCCGGTGTATTGAAGGCCGCTTTGCTTCTTAAACAGATTTATGGCTCAGATGTTCCCGGCGCGATTGATACTCTAAAGGAAACTGAATGGGTACGTTTAGAAAAGATTCGCTGGCTATTGAAGTGGCATTGGGCAGGCTTAAAGAGACCTGAAGGGAGAGGCTGACAGAATGTCAATCCAGCAACTTCATCCAACACAGTACAGAACATTCGTGCCCTTTGGCACTCACCCCAATTCTTGGTTCCCAAGAACTCAATCATGCTGGAAACGCAATCCGCAATTAGTCGCTTGAGAAGTTTGAAATCCGTGGCAAGCCCACCTCTTCTGCGGCACGGTGAGAGGGGAAAGGAGAAGTCTCGATGAGCGAACAGGAATTTGAGATCGAGGGGGGCAAGTTAGGCGAGATTAAGACCTTGAGCGTGGCCCCCGAGGATGACGGAGAGGTCAATGGCCTATTGAAAGAGGGCTGGTCAGTACTGGACGTCAGGGTGGTCGAACTCACGCGGGCGAGAAGCCTAGAGGATGGATCACCCTACGCCACCAGGTATTCGAGAATCATCTGGATTCTCGGAAGGTTTGAGGAGGAGTGAGAAAGCACCTCTTCTGCGGCAGGGTGAGAGGGGAGGTGAGAGGATGATCGAGAAGAGGTTTGGGCTGGAGAGCCTTGACAAGGAGGGAGGTTAGCATGGAATTCGACAGGGACAAAGAACACACTCTACTGGGATATGTGGGAGATGTTGACGAGTTCGTGGGCTCCGAAAGAGAAACGAATCTCTACGGGATGTTGGAGCTACTTCTGGACTTGGGGGTAGACGAGGACTATACAAAAGGACTGCCCGGGCCGACTGACGATGATCTCCTGATTGGCAAAGCTATCTCCGAATATAGGCGTGCAAAGGAACCACCGGTGAGAGTGGCCTTCCCCGGGTGGAGGCGCGATTTTGGGTCGCACAGTGAGCGAAGGAAAGCGGAGAATAGGAAGCGAAGGAATCATCAAGGTTCATCACTCGACAGCGGAGGGGAGTAATGCAGATTCTCTCTCTTCCCGTCCCAATATTTGGGTTCAACTTCAATGATCAACTCGATCTCCAAGGCATCGTGGCAGGCGTCAACAGGGTCCACACCCCCTCCATTCTTATGTTGAGCGAAAAAGCCATTCGCTTCTCTGGGCTAACCTATTTACTTAACCTTTTTCGAGCTGCACAGGCCGAAAGTGGCGTCAGACTCTTTCTGGAACTAGACCACGGCAAGGACATGGGGCTAATCGAGCTGTGCGTGCAGATGGAGTTCGACCTAATTATGGTGGACTTTTCTGATGCTGATTTTGAATCGAATGTCTTACGAACACGGAAAATGGTGGAAATGGCACATAGTGCTGGTATCATTGTTGAAGGAGAACTGGGGCAAATACCCAATCTTGAGGCCAGAACAGGCGTGTACAAAAACTACCTAACAGATCCAGACCTTGCTGCTCAGTTCGTCGAGCGCACGAACGTGGACCTGTTAGCGGCCTCGGTTGGGAACTGGCATGGATTTGATCGGGAAAAGCCAGATCCCGACTTTGATCTAATCAGAGAACTGGCTCGTAGATCTAAGGCGCCTCTGGTCCTGCATGGTGGAGATTTTTACTCCACCACAATCATAAGGCGAGCATTACAGGCCGGGATAGGTAAAGTCAATCTGGGCCCAGAGCTCAGAGTAGTCTATGTAGACGCTCTGCTCCGTGGGCTCGAAGAAATTGATACCTATAGTGCCGATCAACGGCCAGTGCTCGAGATGGCTCGCCAAGCCATAGAACATCTAGTGCTAGACAGGCTTTCAGCTTTATCCGGCTCCGACTCATAGTCTAGTAGTTGAGCTCAGTCAAAGCCTTCTCGCAAGAAGCGACTATTCTCTATCGAGGGAGGCTACCATGTGCCTAAAGATTCCTCCAATGCCTAGAAGTGCTGATATTGAGGTAACGACAAAGTGTAATCTTGCATGCACTATATGCCAGCGCACATACTGGGATCGGCCGTCGATCGACATGCCTCTCGAGCTATTCAGAAGCGTTATTGATCAAATCCCCACGCTTCGAAGCGCAAAACTGCACGGAATCGGAGAACCTCTCCTAAACCCACAGTTTTTCGACATGATCCGCTACGCCAAGCGGGCCGGCCTCTTCGTATGGTCTTATTCCAATGGCACCTTGCTGCACTTGAGCAACCATGCAGATCAGTTGTTGCTGTCAGGCCTAGATTTGCTGCGTGTCAGCATAGACGGAACGGACGCACGCTCTTATGAGAGAATTAGAGTAAAAGCTAGCTGGGATCAAGTGATAGAGAACGTTCAGTTTCTTGTTCAACGAAGAAAAGCTCTAGGTTCGGATCTAGCTATTGAGTTATGGATGGTTGGCCTGAAGTCCAATATCTGCCAGGCGCCGGACCTCGCAGAGTTGGGGGCTCGTCTCCAAGTCGATGCCGCTCGAATTCAAATGGTAGCTAATACTTATGATTACAAGCCCGAAGTGGGTCAAAGGTTGGTTAGCATACCTATTAAACTCGAGGACAATCCGCAACTCCATCTTATGCAAGCTCAAGAACGTGCACGCCAACTAAACATTACATTTGAGGCTGCTACTCAAAAGCAACACTCTCGACAGAGTCAATGCCCCTGGCCTTTTACTCGAACATTCATCTCTGTTGAAGGGCTAGTAGTCCCATGCGGGACGATTGCCGATCCCAGAGCGGTAAACTTCGGATCGTTGGCTGCGAAGGACTTTGAGGTGATTTGGAAAAGCGACGCCTATCAGGCTTTTCGCGAGCGGCACATTGCTTATGATATTCCAAGGTTTTGCCAGCGTTGCTATGACAGCGTAGCCTGAGGCCAACTTATGTACTCCGTCGGACATTTTGTTGACTATATTGGCTATGCCAGGGGCGGAGCAGAGACAAACGTGGAAGGACTCTGCCGACATAACGTCAACTCCCCCTTTTCCTTTGAGATTGTTACTTCCAAATCTCCGTTTTCTAAGCCAAACTTCCAAGATCTTCAGGTACCAGTACGCACTTCGATCGGTTTATACCATATGCGTGAGGCTTCGTTTTTGTATAAAGGCATCTTTTCTGATCTTCTGTACAGGTTGCCCGGCACAGTATACAAGCTCAACGTCAGAAGGCATTTCAAAAGATACGATATCATCCATTGCCACAGTCTGGATGTCATGGATATGATACGTCGTGAGAGGGGAAAAGCTCCGGTTGCCCTAACCCTCTATAACCCGTTAGTGAACAGGCATCGGCGAAATGCTGATTACGCTGATTGCATCATCGTGCGCAGTCGAGAAGTGATCGCGAATTTGAAGCACGCAGAACCGCAGTTGTCTTCAAAACTTGTCCACATTCCCCCAGGATGCGAGTTTTCCTACTACGAGCCTGGCAAAGAAGATGGATCTAACAAGCGAACTAGCTTGACGAGCACTGACAGTATCAGGCTCTTGTTTGTAGGTCGTCTTAGACCGTTCAAGAACCTTGAACACCTACTGGCTGCTGTCCAGATATTGAATAGCGAAAAATCCAGAAGGTGCACCTTGACGATAGTGGGGAGTGGTCCTCGCCAGAGGCAGCTCGTTAGATTAGCCAGAAACCTGGGTATTCTGACTTTGGTTCGGTTTGTAGGAAATCTTCCTTCGTCACAGGTGGGTTCGGTCTATCAAAATCATGATCTTGTCGTTGTTCCTTCTTACTATGAATCTTTTTCCCAGGTCTCCCTAGAAGCTCTGGTTGCCCGAAAACGCCTTCTAATTTCAAGAGGTTTAAAGGAATTCCATAGCATATTTCCTAGTATTCCCACATGCAATCCTGATTCACCTACTAACATAGCCCAAAAGATCCTTGAAGTGATTGCCAATCCTGTGGTACGTGTTCCTTCAGACGATTTAAGTGTCTACGACTGGCAGAGAGTGACCAAACTCCACTATGATGTTTACACATCATTGATGGACAGGCGATTGCCTATCCCTCAAAAGGGTGTCGCGCAGCTCGAGAACATAACCCATATCACATGCAACGCACCTGTCAAACTCGCCCTACAAGGAAAGGACAGATGACCACCAGATCAGCTCAAAAGTATCAAATTGAGGCCGACTGGGTCCTCAACGAATTCTGCAACTACTCGTGCGATTATTGTTTCTTTCACTCAAAGAAAGAACACGAGCTAGTGGGCCGAATTTCCCCTGATGAGTATCTGAACTTCTTCAACAAGACGGGTAAGACCTGGTTATTCCATATTACTGGCGGGGAGCCCCTTTTCTACCCGAATTTCGCGGAGCTTTGCCGAACTCTTTCAACATCTCACTATTTCGCCCTTAACTCAAACCTGTCGATAGACGAGATACTGAGATTTGCGAATTTGGTCGAGTGTGATAGAGTTGAGTATGTTCATTGCGGCGTACACCCACAGGAACGCGAGCGTCGTGAGGGATATCAACAACTCTTGGCAAGGATTCAAGTGCTACTTGACAAGGGTTTTGCTGTTTTCGCTTCGTGCGTTATGACACCGGCCATTTTTGAGCGGTTCGTAAGAATCCAGAACCTATTTGCGTCCGTAGGAGTCCCTCTGATTCCTAAGTCACTCCGAGGTACCTACCAAGGAAGACCCTACCCAGAGAGTTATACGCCTGAAGAGTGCGAACAACTAAAAGCATTTGCCAAGATAGCGGAGGAAATTGGGAGAAACAGTCCCTGGAACCCCTTTAGAGACCCTCCGACCATCAATCCATTAATGGACCAATATTTCTTGGACGGCTTTCCCGATTTTACGGGTGTACCCTGTTCAACGGGAATGAACTTTGTCCGCATCAAGCCTGACGGGAGCATTTATAGGTGCGGTCGAAATTCCCTAATAGGTAACCTGTTAAAACGTAGACTTGAGCTCTATGAATCTTCACGGCCATGTGATGATACATGCTGTCCATACATATGCCTTCGATACACTCGTATAGATATTATCCAAGCACAAAAGCTCCCTAAGCGATTTCCCTTACCGGCAGAGAGAACCTAGTGATGACCCAATTAAGCCCACCGAGGAGAAACACATATGCCCAATCCGCATCTATCTGAGATCGATCCTGAAGGGCTAGAGTCCTACTTCACCTCCCTTGCACAACTGCGCAAGACATTCAAGGATTATGTGCTCGCAAACGCCTGCCGGTGATTCTGGGCGTAGGTAGCGTGGGCAAGTCTAGCCTGCGAAGTCTACCATGTACTTTGGGATGCCTTATTCCTTACTGATCCCTTACCTGTTTTCATCTCCAGTCCCCAGTACGACAGCAGTAATGGGATCCAAATACGGGGCCCAAGGTACACAAACAGCAGCCATGAACAAGATTGACCGACTAGAGGCCGGCGCTATGGACGCAAAGCTCAAGGTATTGGTTACCACTGCACTCGACAATTTGAGACAAGGTGTTAGCATCTGTCAAGATGGGCAACAGGAATGTGAAGTGCTGCCCACCCGTTATAATACGTCCAATCTACTGCTCCTCGTTACTTTGGATGGGCAACGGTTTGTGGCAAAGATCGCGCACCTGCATGGGCATTTTGGGGAGAGACTTAAGCAGGAGATCAACTGGTACAAGCGTATTTCTTCGCAAGATAGAAATATTCTTCGACATTGTCCAAAGTTTATTGGCTCATTTTGTTTTCATGAGAACCTAATTCTGATTCTAGAATATATACCAGATTCGTTGACCATTCGAGACGCTCTCATGAGCGGTCAGTTACTTCCTCGTGATGCTATAGAGCTCATCAAACGCATACTGACCCTGTTTGAGCTCAGGATTGGGAGTTATAGCGAGCTAGAAGAGCGGCTCTTATTCAGGAGTATTCACAAACGTAGCGAAGCGCGCACACAGCTTCTAAGAAAGGTATTGACCAGCAACCCTGCTACCGCAGACTATTGGGACCGCCCCATCAGCGTCAATGGCTGTCCCTCGGTATCCCTAGCTGGTATCAGAGGTTGGCTTGAACAAGTTACTCCGCAATTGATACATCCCAAAGTCGGAATCATTGGAAAATCTCATGGTGACCTGCATTTAGAGAATATTCTCTTACAAGGAGATGAGCACTTCTATCTCATAGACCCAAATGCCGGTGTGGGTCCAATACCAGTCTATGACTTGGGCAAATTGGCACATTCGATTTATGGCCTCTATGACTTGATCCATTCTAGAAATATGTCCTTAAGCTGTCCAGGCCCTTCAGAAATGCACCTAACCTTTATGTCTGAACCCTACAGTTTGTATCAAGAACTTGCTTGGAGGTTCACCCTTTTGCTTCGGCGCATGGCTGAAAACGAAGGATCTCTTCTGGACCTGTACACCCAGGTTCGGCTAATGTGCCTAGTTCACTTTCTCTGTCTCTTACCCCATCACTATCAAGACAACTACATATTCTTTGCTCTAATGGCAAGAACCATAGAGCTGTTTCACGAGACCAAGGCAGAACTTGCACGGGTTGTTCGCTAAGAAACCCAGGATCAGGGCGTAATCCCGGACTTCGAAATTCCTGAGAATCTCTAAACACCTTTTGCACTGTTGGACCTAAGGTTACTCGATGGTTACCGTGCTTGTAGTTCAGGAGAGTGGTGGCTGTGATAGGCTTCTCATTTGTGCAAAACCAGGAATGGCGACAGATCGCTTTACTAACTGCTACAAGGAATCGGTAAAGCCTGTTGGATTGCTTCGAAGAACGTATAGGATCCATCCCTTTTGTAGGAGGAATTTAGACCACCAACGCATGCTCATGCCTCATGTGCCCGAGGGGGCGCGGGCATACGGGTCGTCCAGTCGGGCACATGTCAGAGAGACTATTCCGAAATCTCATCTCACAGATGGGTCAGTTCTCTGTATTCTATGATTTGCAAATGCAAGGCTTCAAATCGCTTGAGCAATTCCATGAGGTCCGTGGCGTGCGGTTGCACCACTTCGGTGATCCTCTGTTGGACCCGTTGCTACTTGGTGGAGTGCAATTTCTAGAATCGCACACTTGTTTTCCAGTTCACTTCTCTACCAGCCCGTTGCAATTGAATTACGAACTTGCCCGTGGCCTTCTAAGGGCCAGCCTCGATAGAATTGTGCTTGCCCTGGGCGCGACGGACAACCTGACATGCAAAGCATTGAGAAGGCCACATGCAGACTATGATCTTGCAGAACACAATGCCGAGGTATTCTTGAAATTGAAGGGAGACTTGCCAACACCCACGCTGGTTCATATACAGCTGATGATGTTAGGAATAAGCCGACATCAAGCGGATCGATTCAAGGAGATATGGTGTGACAAACCGGTGCGTGTAATTATCAAGGACGTTCTATCTTACTCCGATGTCCCAACAGAACTTGCTCCAGCAATGTCAAAGGCGCCGCTTACATTCGCTCGACGCATCTGCAAGCGCCCATTCCATTCTATGACTGTCCTGTATGACGGCCGAGTTGTGCCGTGTTCATTGGACTCTAATGCGGAAAACGTCGTTGGGAATCCCAACGAATAGACCATCGAGGAAGTCTGGGGCAACGACCAGTTTCGATCGTTTAGAAGAAGCTTCCTGAAGAAGGAGTTCAGTAGACAAGCCCTCTGCTCCCGATGCGGTCAATATCTCTGGAACGTTGATCTAACCGCGACAGGCCTGTTCTATTCTGAGGCACAAACCTAACGACTTCCTGGAGTCATGTTTAGCATTCGTCGTGGTGCATATTGAGGTCTTTATCATGCACGAGTTTCCAGGTTGTTTAGGGTTAGAGTGTGCAAGGGAATATAGCCGTATTATGGAATCTCAGTGGTGGCCAGCAAAGAAATTGGCTACGCAGGCATTCCAAAGGCTTCGAAGGGTTATTATAGGAGCCTACGAGTCAATACCCTATTATGAAAAGACATTCGATCGAACCGGGATTCTGCCACAGCAGATTCGCACGCCTGAAGACGTGGCGCTCTTGCCCACCCTGAGTAAAGACGACCTACGCTTACACTTCTCCGAGTTGAAATCTACAACAGCCCTAACACAAGAAGCCCGTCTTGCAAGGACAAGTGGTTCTACGGGTACGCCTGTTCAGTTCTATCTAGCTAGATACGTGGATGAGATAGAATATGCTTATCTTTGGCGTCATTGGAATTGGGCCGGATTCAACTATGGAGATCGAGCAGTTGTCATTCGAGGCCTTCGACTTGAGGGTACCGGTGACGGCAATCCACCCTACAAGGTTGATCGCGAAAATGGGCGAACAAACCTTTACATCTCGTCTTATCATCTAAACGAAACCAACCTTCATTTCTATTTTCAACTTATGGCTCGGTTCCACCCCAAGATTATTAGAGCCTATCCATCTACACTTGACATACTGACGCGTTTTGCTGAGTCATTCGGCCACAAAGTGGTTTCCGTACAGTCGATCATTACCGCATCGGAAACTCTCTCAGATTCAGTTAGAGATAGAGCCGAAGGATTTTGGCAGTGTCGCATCTTTGATTGGTACGGTCAACGAGAACGAGTTGCGGCTATTGGTCAGTGTGAGTGCGGCAACTATCATATCAACGAAGAATACTCCTATGTTGAACTGATCAGCTTGGGCGATGATCTATTTGAGATAGTCGGCAGTTCCTTTAACAACGCAGTAATGCCCCTACTCAGATACAGGACTGGTGATCTGGCTAGACGCCTCGTTCATAAATGCCCATGTGGCAGAGGGCTTCCTGCACTCCAGAGAATTGAGGGCAGGACATCTCAGATGCTATTATCAACCGACGGGCGATGGCTGTTCCCATCCGCACTTCAGGAGGTTTTTGAATCCTGCTCGAACATACGAATGGCCCAGGTGATACAGAAGGAGCAGGAATATGTAGAAGTTCGGATCGTGCCTGCAAACGAGTTCCAGGAAGAGGAGCGTCTGCGGTTATCCCTAAAGAGACTTCTAGGCCCAGATATCAATCTTTGCTTCGTCTATGTCTCAGACATCGAGCCAGGAAGAACTGGCAAGCGGCCACTAGTAGTCTCACATCTACCTGAACCATTTTCGTAGGCTACAAAATGCCTGCTGAGCGCTCCCTATCTATGGGCGAAAAGCCCATTCACATGACGCCAAGAATGTGCGCTCTCTTGCAGGTCTTCCTGGCTGGTCGCGGAAAGGTTCTGACGCGCCGCTTCTTGATGGAGAAGGTTTGGGAAACTAGTTATATGGGAGATACGAGAGCCCTCGATGTTCACATACATATGCTTCGCAAGGCGCTTGGAGACGGCTCCAGAAAACCGGTGTATCTGCGCACGGTTCGCGGACTCGGGTATCGTTTCGACATTCCAGATGCGTGATGGCTTCAAGAGGACCTTCACCGTGTGGGGCCTCTGCTCTACAGA
>Ga0209979_1002743_pt1 | contig 16399 bp, 12 predicted proteins | sample AnhtaG_FD_183114 | JGI IMG/M metagenome (GOLD analysis project Ga0209979, IMG submission 183114) | Deep subsurface microbial communities from Anholt, Denmark to uncover new lineages of life (NeLLi) - Anholt_01485 metaG (SPAdes) (version 2) | ecosystem: Environmental > Aquatic > Marine > Oceanic...
GGGTTGTAATATGAAGGTTTCTCCTTCTTTGATTGGCTCTCTTAGAAGGGGAGAAGAAATTATATATTGCGAGAGTTGCAATCGCATATTATATATCTCGCAGGGTTAGGAATTTAAATACGCTTGCCGAAGAAAATTGGCTAAATAGCCAAAGCTATTCACCCGAGCATATATGACTCAGGAAATGTCCTGAGGCATATATCGAATCCATAAATAGAGAAAAATATGTCTATTTTGTGTTTGGACGTTGGGGATAAGACTATAGGAGTAGCAGTGAGCGATCCTTTGGAGATTATAGCTCGAGGAGTAGGTCAGTTCAGGCGGGATGAATCTAAACAGGCCAAAGGAATAGAATATATTAGAGGTCTTATCTCTCAATATGGAGTAAATAGAATGGTGGTAGGGCTACCTATAAATATGGGGGGAGGAGAGGGGTCCCAGGCTAAAAAGGTGCGCAGTTTCATCGATAATTTATCCTCAAAAATAAATGTCTCTGTAACTTTAGTTGATGAGAGGTTGTCAACGGTAACGGCGGAAAGAATTTTAAGAGAGGCAAGAGTAAGCCCATTAAAGCGAAGAAGAGTTAGGGATAAAATAGCTGCTACTGTTATTTTGCAGAGTTATCTGGATCTTCAGAGATCATGATTAAAGATGATTTTTAGGAAAATATGGTGGAAGAATTTAGTATTTATAGGGATTCTCTTATTATTAGTTTTGTTTATCTCCTGGATATTTCTTCCCTCCTATAATCTAGCCCCGGTAGATGTTGTTATCCCACGAGGGGCAGACTCTTCCGAAATCGCTAAGATTCTATTTGAGCAAGGAGTTATCAAAAATAAACTTCTGTTTGTTTTTCTTTCTAAAGTTCTTAACTGGGAACAAGGTCTCAAGGCTGGGGAATACGAATTTGCCCGATCCAATATGATTGAGGTTTTGCGTAAGCTAAGAGAAGGAAGGATAAAGACTTATCAAATTACCATACCTGAGGGATTTCCCAGGTGGGAGATAGCAGATATACTAGATGTAAAAGGTATAGTGAAAAAGGGTGATTTCTTAGCTCTGGTAGATAATCCTGGGAGTTTCAAAGAAGATTTCTCTTTCTTTCCTTCCTATGGGAGACTGGAGGGATATCTTTATCCTGATACTTATTATTTCACTAAAGAGGAAAATCCTCAAAAAGTAGTAAGAAAATTTCTTTCTCGTTTCCAGGGGGTGGCTTTGCCTATTTATGAGGAAGGAAAGCTAAAAAATAGTTTTTCTTTACAAAAAGTAATTATCATGGCTTCAATTGTGGAAAAGGAAACTCATATCCTTTCAGAGAAACCTATAGTTGCTGCTGTTTTCTACAATCGCCTTCGAAAAGGATACAGGTTGGAGGCAGATCCCACTGTAAATTATGCTTTAGGTAACTTTCATAAAAGGTTAACCCTTGATGAACTTAAAACACCTTCCCCTTATAACACTTATCTTCATTATGGGCTTCCTCCCGGCCCTATCTGTAGTCCTGGACGAGATAGTATTTATGCTGCAGTGCATCCCGCTGATGTAGATTACCTTTACTTTGTGGCCAAGGGGGACGGCAGTCATAAATTTAGCAAAACTTATGAGGAACATAAGGAAGCGATCTATAAATATCAAAAGGAAAAAACCAATGATTCTCTCATCTCGGGGAGTTGAGGATATACTTCCTGCTAAAACTTCCCAATATCAATGGATTGAAAAAGAAGCTTCTTTTCTATTTTCTTTATATGGGTACGAGGAGATAAGAATTCCTACTTTTGAGAGAACAGAGCTGTTTTCCCGTAGCGTAGGCGAAGAAACAGATGTAGGTAAGCAGATGTACACCTTTCTTGACAAAAAGGGAAGAAGTCTGACTCTGCGTCCCGAAGCCACTGCTTCTGTGGTTAGAGCTTATCTTCAGCATAAAGTATATGCCCAGCCCGGTGAATGGAAAGTATATTATATGGGCCCTATGTTTAGGTATGAAAGACCCCAGGCTGCTCGGATGAGGGAGTTTCGCCAGATAGGAGTAGAGGTAATAGGAGAGGTAAACCCCTACCTTGATGTGGAACTTATAGAGATGGGAGCCCAGTTTTTTAAAAAAGTAGGAGTGACTGATTTCTCTATCCAGCTTAACTCTATCGGATGTAAAAAATGTAGAGTCCCCTATGAGATAAAGCTCACCGAATATCTAAAAAATAATCTGGATAGTCTTTGTTCCCTCTGCCAAAGACGCTCTCAATATAATCCACTTCGTGTCCTGGATTGCAAAAGAAAAAGCTGCCAATCAATATTAAGAAAAGCTCCGTCAACGAGAGAATATCTATGCGAAGATTGTCAAAGTCATTTTAAAAAAGTGAAGATGGGTTTAGAGGATATAGGTTTTAAGTTTGAACTTAATCCTCGTCTGGTGAGAGGACTTGATTATTATACTCGAACTGTCTTTGAATTTGTATCCTCGTTATTGGGAGCTCAGGATACTGTCTGTGCCGGGGGAAGATATGATGAGCTGGTACAAGAGTTAGGAGGACCTCCCACTCCTGCTCTAGGTTTTGCTATAGGAGTAGAACGATTACTGGCTATTTTAGAGAAAAAGGGGATAGAGCCTCCTTCTAAGGGTTCTCCTCTTATTTATATAGCTACTCTAGATGAAGAAAGTCAGATTATGGGATATCGGATAGCAGCTTCATTTCGTTCTCAAGGGATAAGGAGTTGGCTAAACTTATCGGAAAGGAGTCTATCTTCTCAGTTAAAGGTTGCTCATAAAAGAGAGATCAGGTGGGTAATGATTATAGGAGAGAAAGAGATAAAGGAGAAAAAATTCATTCTTCGGGATATGCAATCGGGCGAGCAGGAAGGAATAGAATGGGATAAACTTAAGGAACTTGGCAAAAAATTAAAATAGAAATAAAGGATAGAAATTATGCTACTGAGGCGAGAGCATTTGTGCGGGGTTTTAAATAAAAAGAATACAGGTAAAAAAGTTGTCTTGGCTGGATGGGTAAGAAAAAGGCGAGATCACGGAGGGCTGATTTTTATCGATCTGGGGGATAAATCAGGAATAACTCAGGTGGTTTTCAATCCGGAAATAAATAAAGAGGCTCACCTTCAGGCTCGTTCTCTAAGAGAAGGATGGGTAATTGCTGCAGCTGGAAGGGTAGAAGCAAGACCTTCTGATTCAATAAATCCCAAGTTAAGTACGGGAGAGATAGAAGTAATGGTGGAAAATTTAGAGATTCTAAACATCTCTCAATCTCTTCCTTTTCCTATAGAGAATGAAATAGAGATAAGTGAGGATGTAAGGTTAAAATACAGGTATCTGGACCTAAGAAGACCAGTTATGCAAAAAAATCTTAAGCTCCGCTATGAGGTGACCAAAGAGGTACGCAATTTCCTGGATAAAAAGGGATTTATGGAGATAGAAACTCCTTTTCTTACCCGCAGTACTCCAGAAGGAGCAAGAGATTACCTGGTTCCTTCTCGAGTGAATCCAGGGGAATTTTATGCCCTTCCTCAATCTCCCCAGCTTTTCAAACAACTTTTAATGGTGGCTGGTTTCGATAAATATTTCCAGATCGTCAGGTGCTTTCGGGATGAGGATCTGCGGGCAGACAGACAGCCAGAACATACTCAAATAGATATAGAAGCTTCATTTATTTCTGAAGAGGATATTTACACCCTTATGGAGGAAATGCTGACGAACATATTTAAGAAAATTCTGGGAATCTCTCTTTCTCTTCCTTTTCTTCGTTTCAGCCATGAGGAGGCTGTGAATCGCTTCGGTACCGATAAACCTGATGTTCGATTTGAGCTAGAATTAAAGGATATATCAGTTCTGGCTAGCAAGACTGAGTTTGGGGTTTTTCAGAAAGCTCTGGAGGAAGGAGGCCAGGTTAAGGGACTAAAGCTTGCTGGAGGAGCTTCTCTTTCCCGCAAGGAATTGGAGGAGCTTTCCCGCTGGATTACTCTTTACGGGGCTAAAGGACTGGCCTGGGTTCTTCTTACAGAAAAAGAGGTAAAATCTCCTTTGCTCAAATTTATTCCCCAAAACATTCTTTTGAAAATAATAGAATCTATGGAGGGAAAGAAGAGAGATGCTCTTTTCTTTATAGCTGACAAAAAAGAAATAGTAGCCGAGTCTTTAGCCCATCTTCGGCTCCGCCTGGCCAGAAAGTTCAATCTAATTCCTGAAAATACCTATAAGCCAGTCTGGGTGGTTGATTTTCCTCTTTTTGAGCGTAATGATGAAGGTGAGCTAACCCCCTGTCACCATCCTTTCACCTCACCCAGAGAAGAGGATTTATCCTTCCTGGAAGAAGCTCCGGAGAAGGTAAAAGCCCGCAGCTATGATATTGTCCTCAATGGAGAGGAAATCGGCGGAGGAAGTATCAGGATTCATAAAAGAAAGATTCAAGAGAGAGTTTTGAAGATTTTAGGGATAGATGCAGTTAAAGCGAGAGAAAGATTTGGCTTTCTCCTCGATGCTCTCTCTTTTGGAGCTCCTCCTCATGGAGGAATTGCTTTTGGCCTGGACAGATTAGTAATGATACTAGCTGGGGTAGAGTCAATAAGAGAGGTTATTCCCTTCCCTAAAACTCAAAAGGCAGTCTCTCTTTTAACTCAGGCCCCTTCCCCTGTGGACGAGGAGCAGCTCAAAGAACTTCACATCCAGCTCAGGGAAGAAGAATCCTAAAATTTATTCCTGTCTGGTATTTGTAGGAATGGCTAGTAGGATTACTAAAACTCCTATTGTATTATAACATACCCAGAGCTCTCTTTTAGCCAAAAGGAAAAAGGCTTGACAGGGTGACATTGGAAGTACAGGATAGTGTAGTAAATTTAACTATACAATTGTACACAAAGGAATAAAATGAGTAATCCCTTTCGTCCTGGCAATGGGATAATGCCGCCTTATTTGGCAGGGAGGGGGGATGAAATCCGTTACTTTTAAAAGAATTGGATGAAAGCTTCTTTTCTGGAAGGTTTAATAGAGCTTCAGATAGTGAACAAAAGATAATTTTTGAAATACTATCTGGTATATTAGATATGGATAACGAGATACAAAAATGTAACCAATGAATGGTAAAAAGAATTGCCAAATCCAGGTCAAATGGAGATGATGTATGACAAAATCTGAAAAAACGATAGAGGTAGAAGATAGTTATTTTGCACCATTTTTTAAGAGGCTGCCTATTTCCATAGAGAAGGGGAAGGGTTCCCTGGTCTGGGATGAGGAGGGGAAAAGATATATTGATTTTACAGGGGGCTGGGGAGTTACCTGTCTGGGACATTCTCATCCCAATATAGTCCAGGCCATAACTACCCAATCCCAGAAGATTATGCAGAATCCAAATTCAGGCTTAACTTATTCGCCCGTTCGTGCTGAGTTATTAAAAACGATGATTGATATCCTGCCGGGCAATTTGACCAGGATTTTCTTTACTAATAGCGGCGCTGAAGCAAATGATGCCGTCCTAAAATTGGCCAGAAAAGTGAGCGGTAAATTAAATGTGATTTCTACAGAAAGAAGCTTTCATGGAAGGACTATAAGTACTCTTTCGGCAACCGGCCAGGCAAAACATAGAGAAAGATACAATCCTTTAATGCCAAATTATAAATTTGTCCCCTTTAATGATATTGAGGCCATGAAAAAAGCTATTAACCGAGAAGTTGCTTCTGTTATACTCGAGCCTATACAAGGCGAGGGTGGAGTTAATATTCCCGAGGAAGGATATCTGGAGGCTGTTTCTGAAGTTTGTGTTAAGAATGATGTTTTATTAATAATTGATGAGATTCAGACAGGATTTGGTCGAACGGGAAAGATGTTTGCTGTTCAGGATAAAAATATAAAAATTGATTTTTTGACCATGGCCAAAGGAATAGCCGGGGGCTTTCCTTTCGGTGCTTTTGCTATGAGAGAAGAGATTAGTAAAAAATTAGAAATTGGAGACCATGGGGGTACATATTGCGGTAATCCTTTAGGGTGTGCAGTTGTTCTGGCTGTAATAAAGACCTTAATTGAAGAGAAAATTCCTGACTATGCAGAAAAAGTTGGTTCAAAGGCACTCCGTCGTTTATTAAACTGGAAGAGTAAATTTCCAGGCATTATAGAAGATGCCAGAGGGAAGGGACTGCTCCTCGCTTTAGAAGTAAAAAATGGTCAGTTAGCCCAGCGGATATTAGAGGAAAGTTTAAAAAAGGGTCTGATACTAAATGTAACCCAAGGAAATATAATAAGAATCTTCCCTCCCTTAAATATCGAGGAAGATATTTTAAATGAGGGAATGGATATCTTATATAGTATTATTGAGCGAATAAAATGAAGTATATCAAGGTAGCTTTGAATCTTCCTTTGAATCAGTCTTTTTCTTACAAGGTTCCTCCAGAGCTTAGCTCCCGAGTTAAGATAGGGGGAAGAATACTTGTTCCTTTTGGGAAACGAATTTTAAGTGGTTTTGTAGTAGAGGAGATAAAAAGAGGAGAGGCTAAGTCTCGTTCAAGAGAGATTATCAGAGTGCTAGATGATTTTCTTCCGGGCGATAATCTTCTTAAATTAGGCAGATGGATAAGTGAGTATTATTATTGTTCTCTAGGGCAGGCTCTTCATTCGATTTTCCCTATAGAGCAGACTTTTAAAATCCATAAGGGCGAAAAGAAGGATAAAGAGCTTCTTGTCAGCCAGAAGGCCGATAAAGAGCCTTCTGCTAGCCAGGCTTTTAGAAAGTTTGGGGTGAGGGGGAAAGAAGTCTTTCTCTTCAGAGCGGAAGATAGAGAAAAAAGAGCCTTCTTTTATCTTTCTTTAATAAAAGAGGTTTTAAAAGAGAAAAAACAGGTTATCTTAATCGTTCCTGAAATTAGTTATATTCCTTTCTTGCAGGAGTTAATTCAGCCGTATTATGAAGGAGAAATAGCTATTATTCACAGCCGACTTTCTCCTAAAAAAAGATACGAAGAGTGGTGCAAGATAGAAAAAGGAGAGGCATCATTAACTATAGGGACGCGTTCGGCTGTATTTGCTCCTTGCCCCAGGTTGGGTTTAATCATAATTGAAGAAGAAGAGAATTCTGCCTATAAACAGATAGAGACACCGCGGTATCACCTTCGAGAAGTTGCCGTTAAACGGGCGGAAATAGAGGGTTTTCCTGTAGTCCTCTTTACGGGAAGTCCTTCTTTAGAATCCTGGCATCGGGCAAAGAGTGGGATTTATAAGTCAGTGAGGCCTTCCCGGTCCAAGAGGAGTTTTCTTGAAGTTGAAATTGTAGATATGCGCACCGAGAAGGATAGACTTTTCTCATCCAGCCTGGAAAGGGAAATTAGAAAAAATTTACAAGAAAATAATCCTACCCTTCTTTTTCTAAATAGGCGTGGTTTTGCTAATTTTCTTCTCTGTCTTGAGTGCGGAAGAGTACCTCGTTGCCCTAATTGCAATATAGGTCTTACTTTTCATTTAAAAGGTAAGCTAATTTGTCACTATTGTGCTTATGAAGAGAGAGCTCCTCGAATTTGCCCTTCTTGTAAGGGAAGTTACTTTCGGCAGGCAGGATTAGGAACAGAGCAGGTAGAGATGAAAGCGAGGAAAAGATTCTCTGGGGCCTCTATCAGACGCGGCGATCTGGACGCTATCAATTCTCCATCATTGTATAAAAAACTGCGGGCTGATCTCTGGGAGAAAAAGATTGATATCTTAGTAGGTACGCAGTTAGTTATCAGAGAGGAAATTCTCAAGCATATGAGTCTTGTAGGGGTTGTCCTGGCAGACGGTTTACTAAACTTACCCGATTTTAGAGCCGGTGAATATCTTTTTCAACTTCTTGTCAAGATTAAAAGATTAATGAAACAAGAAGGAAGGTTAGTTATCCAGACTTACAATCCTAATCACTATGCCATAAGGGCAGCAGTCTCAAAAGAAGAGGATTTTTACCAGAAAGAATCAGAGATAAGGAAGGATTTAGGGTATCCACCCTATCTACATTGGGTAAGGATACTTCTGGAGGGAAGAACAAAGGCAAGAATAGAGGAGGTAGCAGAGGCACTTAAAAACAGATTGGATGGAGAGAAGATAGAGTTCTTGGGCCCTTCTCCCTGTCCTTTTGGTAAAATAAAAGGAAAGTACCGCTATCATCTGGTTTTAAAAGATGAGAATTTGTCTTTGATAAGACAGATTCTGAAGAAAAAACTGAATTCTTTATTTAGTGGTATTAGGGGAGTCAAGGGGATAGTGGATGTAGATCCCCTGCGGACAATGTAAAACAGGAGTTTACCTATGACTGGAAATGAGATTAGGCAAAAGTTCCTAGATTTTTTTAAACAAAGAGGCCACCTGGTTCAGCCTTCAGCTCCATTATCTATTGATGACCCAACACTTCTTTTTACTATTGCAGGAATGGTTCCTTTGAAAGCCTTCTTTCTGGGGAAGAAGAAACCCCCTGCTTCTCGCCTTGCTTCCTGCCAGCTCTGTTTTCGCACCAATGATCTGGATAGGGTAGGGCAGACCTCTTATCATCATACTCTCTTTGAGATGCTGGGTAACTTTTCCTTAGGAGATTATTTTAAAGAGGATGCCTGTCAGTGGGGTTGGGAATTTGTAACGAAAGAATTGGGTCTTAGTGAGAATCGAATATGGATTACTATATTTAAAGAAGATGATGAGACCTACCAGATCTGGAAAAAAATAGGTATCCCCGCTTCACGAATCTTAAGAAAAGGTGAAGAGGAGAACTTCTGGTCTCTGGCTGAGGTGGGTCCCTGTGGCCCGGATACAGAAATTTTCTTTGACAGGGGAAAAGATTGGGGTTGTTCCAAGACGGAGTGTCTACCTGGCTGTAATAATTGTTCAAGGTGGGTTGAACTCTGGAACTTAGTTTTTATGCAGTTTAATCGTAATAAAGAAGGAATTCTTTCCCCTTTACCTTCGAAGAATATTGACACCGGCATGGGACTGGAGAGAACTGCCTCTGTGCTTCAGGAAGTAGAAAGTGACTATGATACTGATTTATTCAGTCCAATTCTTCACTGGTTAAAGGGTATCCTCCCAGAAAATAGAGAAGAAGAGAGGGGTTTGAAGGTAATTTCGGATCATCTGCGAGCCCTTACTTTTCTCCTGGGAGAAGGGATTCTGCCTTCTAATGTGGGAAAAGGATATGTGGTGAGAAGGGTCCTTCGAAGAGCTTACCGCTCTGGCAGAAGGCTTGGTCTGGAAGACATCTTTTTATACAAAGGAGTTCCTGTGGTTATCAAAATGATGCAGGAGCCTTATCCTTATCTTAAAGAGAAAGAAGAGGAGATAGTTTCGGTAATTAAGGCAGAGGAGAGGAATTTCCAGGCTACTTTGAGCCGAGGAATGGAAATTTTAGAGAGGGTAATTTCGGATTTAAAGCAAAAAAACAAAAGAGTAATTCCTTCCCATGATGTCTTCAGGTTATATGATACTTATGGTTTTCCTTTGGAGTTGACCGAAGAGATAGCCCAGGAACAGGGCTTAAAGATAGATAAAAAAGAATACAATAAATTATTAACTGAGCAAAGAGAAAGAGGCAGAAAGCGAATTATAGAGGTTAAGGAGATGATAAAGGTAGGAGATAGCGCAAAGGTAGCTATAACCGGAGCGAGCAGGGTAGGGGAGGAGATTATCGAAAGGTTAAAACAAAAATATAACCTGGATGCGGCAAAAATCTTCCAGGGATATGAAGAACTGAAGTTAGATACTACACTGGTGGGAATTCTCAAAGAAGGAATGGAAGTAGAGAAAATAGCTCAGGGAGAGGAAGGGAAGCTCATTCTTGCCTCTACACCCTTTTATCCCGAGGGAGGAGGACAGGTAGGAGATAAAGGTAAGGTATTTACTTCTGATAGCTCTGTCAAGGTATTAGATACCCAAAAGATGTCTAGTGGACTCATTCTTCACCGAGTAAAAGTGTTAAAAGGGGAGTTTAAAAAAGAGAGTAGGGTAATAGCTGAAGTTGATAGAAAAAGAAGGAAGGCTATTGCTCGTGCTCATACAGCTACTCACCTTCTGCAGGCAGCTTTAAGGAAGATTTTAGGCAAGATAGTTAAGCAAAGCGGCTCTTTAGTAGAAGAGGATAGATTTCGTTTTGACTTTACCTATTTTTCTCCTCTAACCAGACCACAGCTTAAAAAAATAACTTCTTTACTTAACGAAAAAATAAGAGAAAATCTTTCTGTCACCATAGAGGAGATGAGTTTAGATGAAGCCCAGCGAAAGGGAGCCATAGCCCTTTTTGAGCCTAAATATAAAGAAAAAGTACGGGTAGTGAGTATAGGAGAATTTAGCAGGGAAATTTGTGGAGGAACCCATCTTTCCAGCAGTGCAGAGATAGGAGTAATACAAATAACCAGTGAGTCAGGGGTTGCTTCAGGCATAAGAAGGGTAGAGGCTCTTTTAGGAGAGAAGGCTTTAGTATGGCTGGAGGAAAAAGAGGAGCTTCTGCAAAAAATAGCAGTCGCATTGGAGACGCAAGAAGATGCAATTCTACCTCTTATTAAAGAGAAAAATAAAAAACTCCAGGAACAAGAAGAAGAATTAAGAAGATGGCAGAAGAGATTAGTGGAAATGGAGATGGAAAGGTTAATTAGAGAAGCTGCCCAGGTTGGAAGTGTAAAAGTAATAAGAGAAAAATGGGATGGTTTATCCAGCGAAGTCCTCAGGGAAACAGCAGAGAAACTAGCCGCTAAATTAAAAGAGGGAATAGTGGTTCTAGCTTCAATAGTTGGCGATAAAGCTTTTTTAGTGGCTGCCTCCACCCAAAAAAACTTACCTGCCAATAAGATAATAAAAGAGGTTTGTCAGGTTACTGGAGGTAGTGGAGGAGGAAGGTGGGATTTTGCTCAGGGAGGAACCTCTTCACTAGAGAAAATAGATGAAGCATTAAAAGAAGTACCCCTCATTGTTGAAAGACTATTAGAACATCCAAAGGAGATAATTAAGTAAGTTTTAGGCAATTTTCGGGATGGAGCTGGCGGAGGGACTCGAACCCCCAACCTGATGATTACAAATCATCTGCTCTGCCAATTGAGCTACGCCAGCCTATAATAGTAGGTTGTATATAGTATATCGTATCCCCTCACCCTATCCCTCTCCCCACAGGGGAGAGGGAACTATACGCTATCCGCCAAACGCTATACGCTATTTTTGATTCTCCATACTGTCCGATTTCTTTTATCTTCCAGTTCTCTTTTATCTTCCAGTTCTATTCCTAACTTATCCAGCTTTTTTCTTATCTCATCAGCCAGTTTCCAATCTTTATTTTCTCGTAGATTATTTCTTACAGCTATTAAAATCTCTATTAATTGCTCTTCTTTTCCCTCTAATTTTTTCTTTTCTTCTTTTTGGAAAAGTCCCAGGATATTTCCAAAAGCCTTGATTTTCTGACGCGTCTTTAAAAGAACCTCAAAGGAGGAGGTGTCAAGATACTCTTCGATATGCTCTTCGTTGAGCAATAAATTTGCTTTTTTAACTGCTTCAAAAACGAAGGAAAGTGCTACGGGAGTATTAAAATCGTCATCTAAAGCTTCGATGAATTTATTTTCTATTCCTTCTAGATACTGAGAAAGCTCACTTATTTTTGTCTTTATTTGGGTTTTTGTTTCTGTTTCTGAAAAGCGGATGCTTTCAAGTTTCTCTCTTAGAAGATTTTCCTGTTGGCGGTGTTCTTTTTCTTGTTTCTTTTTCTCTTCTTCTAGCTCCTTTATTCTTCGCAGGGTAGTATAAATTCTTTCTAGAGAAGAGGTAGCTTCTTCTAAACTGTTCTCATTGTAGTCTAGGGGATTTCTGTAATGAGCGGAAAGAAGAAAGTATCTTATTGCTTCTCCCTCATATTTTTCTAGAGCTTTCCCTAGAGTAAAAACATTACCGGTCGACTTAGCCATCTTCGCATTTCTCATGGTGACCAGGCCATTATGCAGCCAATACTTGACAAATTTCTTTCTTGTAGCTCCTTCTGATTGAGCAATCTCATTCTCATGGTGGGGAAAAATTAGATCCTTTCCTCCTCCATGAATGTCCAGGCTTTCTCCTAAGTATTTCATAGCCATAGTTGAGCATTCAATATGCCAGCCCGGCCTCCCTTTCCCCCAGGGACTATTCCAAAAAGGCTCGTTTTCTTTTGTTTTCTTCCAGAGAGTAAAGTCGAGAGGATCTTCTTTTTTCTCGTCCACCTCTATCCTCACTCCAGCCAATATTTCCTCCATCCTCTGGCGAGAAAGCTTTCCATAAGAAGGGAATTTTTTTATGCGAAAAAAAACATTTCCATCATTGCAATAGGCAAACTCATGTTTTTCTAGTTGCCTGATCAAATCTATTATTTCCTTTATGTGTTCAGTAGCTCGTGGATAGCAATTTGCTTTTTTTACTCCCAGAGCTTGCATCTGCTCAAAGTATTCCTTTATAAATTTTTCTGCCAGATCAAAAATGGAAACTCCCAGAAGCTCAGCCCGTTCAATCATTTTGTCATCTACGTCAGTAAAATTAGTCACGTAGTTTACTTTATATCCTTTGTGTTTCAGGTAGCGCCTGATTACATCAAATACTACTGCTGCTCGGGCATGTCCTAGATGTAATTCATCATAAAGGGTTACTCCACATACATACATCCTCACCTCTTTATTTCTAAGAGGTATAAATTCTTCCCTTTCCCTGGTTAATGTGTTGTAGACTTTAAGGGACAATTTATTTCTCCATTTGAATACTGGCTGTTGCCCAGCAGCAAATTCCCTTTTTCTTACCCAAAAAACCCAGTCCCTCTGAGGTGGTAGCTTTAATTCCTATCTGATTATGCTGGATTCCTAAAACTTGGGCAATATTTTCTTTCATCTGAAAAATATAAGATGAAAGGTTGGGTTCTTCAGCAACCAAAGTGGCATCTAGATTATTTATTTGGTAGCCATCTTCTTTTAATAACTCAAAAATCTTTCTTAATAAAACTAAACTGGAAATATTTTCATATTTAGGATCACTATTGGGGAATAAAGAGCCTATATCTTTTCCTCCTGCCGCTCCTAAGAGAGCATCTCCTATGCTATGAAGAAGAACATCAGCATCTGAATGTCCAGCTAGACCCATGGGGTAAGGTATACGAACTCCTCCCAGGATAAGCTTTCTTTCCTTCACCAAAGGATGCACATCGTATCCTATTCCTACACGCATCATTTCGTATCTCGTTGTTCGTATCTCGTATCTCGTTTTTGGACGATTATTTAAGTTTTTTGATTAACTTTGTTAGCATACGAGATTCGTGGTTAATCTTTTCCAATAAAACTCTTTTCTTTTTATCGTTTATATATTTCAGCTCCGAAGCTATTTCAATCTGTGTTTCTAATTCAGCACAAGAACCTAGCGCTATGTATAAAAATTGTTTGTACTCTTTGTCATAGAATCTATTGAATCCCTCCGCAATTTTTATTCGTATCTCGTTGTTCGCATCTCGCTAATTAAGTTCTTTAACCATTTATTTTCTTTTTACGAGATACGAGATGCTAGATACGAGATACGATTCAATATACATCTTTAACAATTTCTATGCCTTTCTTCCAGACATCTAAGTCCCTGAAATTTCTAATCTTCTCGACCATTTTTTTCTTACGAGATACTAGATACTAGATACTAGATACTGTTTTTAAGCAGTGTTTCAGCCAACTTTAAATCAAAAGAAGTGGTAATTTTAATATTTCTCTCGTCCCCTGGTATTATCTTTACTTTGTTTCCCAATCTTTCTACAAGGGCGGCATCATCACTTGCCCATTTTCCCGATTGGCTAGCCATTTTATAAGCCTGCCATATCAAATCTTTCTTGAACCCTTGAGGAGTCTGGATAGAATAAAGATTTCTTCTATCCAACGTCTTGATCACCAGACCTTTTTTATCGGTCTTTTTAACTGTTTCCTTGATAGGGATTCCTAAAGTTACTGCTCCATTTTCTTTTGTTTCGTAAATTAGTTTTTCTATTAGGTGAGGAAGAATTAAAGGGCGAACTCCGTCGTGAACAAGTACGATATCTGTATCCTCATCTATTACCTGTAGACCTTGGAAAACAGAACTGCCTCGATGTTTGCCTCCCTCTATAGTAGTTTTTATCTTTCTATAGTTAAAAGAGGACAAAACTACTTTCTTTGCATGTTCCTTCATCCCCGGGGGAAGGACAAGAATAATCTTATCCACCAGCTTACATTCTTCGAATCTTTCTATTGTCCAGGACAGAACCGGTTTTCCCCAAAGAAGACAGAATTGTTTTGGTTGAATCTCACCAAATCTTTTTCCTTTTCCTGCTCCTACAATAATAGTTTCAACCCTCACTTAGTTATTCCCTCATTTTTTTCTCTTTTTCGCCTTACTTATTTCTTCCCTTAGCTCGGTAAATATCATTTTACCCGTGGTAGTCTGAAGAACAGAGGTAACTATAACCTCTGCCTGCTTGCCAATGTACTGTTTCCCTTTTTCTATCACCACCATTGTTCCATCTTCAAGATAAGCCACTCCTTGATTAGGGTTTTCTCCCTCTTTGAGAACATTAATCCTTAGACTCTCTCCTGGCAAAAGAACAGGTTTAAGGGCAGTAGCTATCTCATTTATATTTAAGACTTCCACTTCTTGAATTTTAGCTACTTTTTTTAAATTGAAGTCATTGGTGATTATCTGTGCTTTCATTACTTTAGCTAATTGAAGCAATTTACTATCTACCTCTGGTATATCTGGGAAATCTGTATCTACAATTTGCACAGGAATTCTCTCTTGGTTTTGAAGTTGATTAACTATATCTAAGCCTCTTCTGCCTCGTGTTCGTTTGGAAGAGGTCGAAGAATCGGCAATTTGTTGAACTTCTTCAAGAATAAAATGGGGAATGACTAAGGTTCCTTCGATAAACCCAGTTTTGCAAAGATCAACTATCCTTCCGTCGATTATGACAGAGGTGTCTACAATTTTATTTTTTCCTTCCCCTGAGATTTTCTTTCCGCCAAGGCGCAGTAGAAAATCAGCTATTTCTTCCTTCCTCTTAAGAGATACGGTTAGCCCAACAGTAGCAAATATCCCATTGATCAGAAGAAGAATGAGAGGAGTAAAGGATTCTAAGGAAGCAATCCCCCGAATAGGCCAGGTTATTAGATTGGCAATAATAAGCCCTATCCCCAGACCCAGTATCCCCGCTATCAACCCTTTTATGGAGATTTGTGTAAGTCCTTGCTCAGCAACGACTACTATGGTAGCTATCCATCCCCCTGCCAAAGCAGGTATCCATGGGTTATGAAATGCTAAAGTATCTGCTACGGAGTAGCAGATAACACCTACTAATATAATAAACAAGATACGTAGTCTAATTTCTTCAGGTCTCATATTAAATTTTATCTCCTTTTTGTTACTATCAACGCTTTCCTAGGAAAGCCCTATCTTTCAGTTGTTCTAATTCACGCTTAATGGAATTAGCTCTTCTTTCTCCCACTTCCTTAATTTTGATTAACTCGGGCACTACTCCTTGAGGCAAGTGAGGAATATTAGATAAAATGCGATATCCTCGAGGAGAAACAGAAAGGTCTAGATTCTCAGCATCCGTCCCATAACCCAGAATATGCATAATGTCGGGTGTTTCCAAGAGTTTCTCTGTACTTATTTCTTCTAACTCCAAAAATGCTGTTTTATAATTTCCCTTGACATAGTCTTGTATTATTTGTTCACTTTCATTTAAGGCATTACTTACTATCTCTTTTACCTGCATCTCTATTAAACGTGCCTCTTCTCCTAATTCTACTATGTCTCTTTCTACTTCTTCCTTTATTCTTTTTATCATCTCACCCCTTTGAATGGCTTTTATTACGTCAATCAGCCTTACTTCATTCTGGAATTCTAGAAGCTCCAGTCCTATCAGAATTTCGTTGAAGGCTGCTCGGTATCTTTCAAGAGTTTGCAGCGCCTGATTGACTTCACTCATAAGTTCAAGTATACTCTTTAAAACATATTTTATTTTTCCTTGATATAGGGTGATTACTCGGCGAGATTGAGAAATGGCAATGACGGGACAGTTAGTTTGCTTAGCCATTCTTTCCGCCGCTCGATGGCGGGTTCCTCTCTCAGTAGTGGAAATAAGATAATCGGGAACCAACTGAGTATTAGCATACAAAATTCTTTTTGTATCTTTAGAAAGAATAATGGCTCCATCCATTTTAGCCAGTTCAGCCAGAGAGGCAGGAGTCAAATAGCAGTTTACTTTAAAACCTCCCTCAGCGACACTAAGTAATTTCTCTGTATTTTCTCCTACTACAATGAGGCCACCTCTATCTGCCTGAAGAATTATTTTCAATCCTTGCCCCAGTGGGGTTCCGGGGGCTATCAGTTTAAGAAATTTCCATAATTTTTCCTCCTTTCTTCGGCCTCGTTTATCATTGGACATCTATT
>Ga0209979_1002745_pt1 | contig 16396 bp, 16 predicted proteins | sample AnhtaG_FD_183114 | JGI IMG/M metagenome (GOLD analysis project Ga0209979, IMG submission 183114) | Deep subsurface microbial communities from Anholt, Denmark to uncover new lineages of life (NeLLi) - Anholt_01485 metaG (SPAdes) (version 2) | ecosystem: Environmental > Aquatic > Marine > Oceanic...
CTTCTTCATACTTGAATGGAATTGTTTTTTGTGACATAATTTTTTTGCCTCGCTGTTTTTATTGTTTTTTCTTCACCCAATGGGTGAAGGTTTCTTTTAAGAAATCCATTCTATCATATGGGTGCAGCGAGGTCTTTTTATTTTTTTGATGGCGGATTAGGGGTAAGCATTCTAATTGAATTCCACTTTCTTACATTTTTGAATTATTAAGATTTTTTAATCTTTCTTTAACGTTTATTTAATCTTTAGAAGGTTATAATGATGTTCTATTTTTGTATGATGAACGAGAAGACTCCGGGCTTCGAGCGTGTTTTTTCAATTTTGTACAAGGAGAGACTGAATGATCAGACACAAATTGCGGATGGCCTTTATATTGTTCTTCTGTGGTTTCGTTTGTATTTCCTTGGTTTACTCCCAGAACCAACAGACAAAACTAGAGGAATTGAGGGAATTGGCCCCTAAGGTCTTCATTGACTGCGACCACTGTGATAGAGACTATTTTCGGGAACATATTACTTATGTCAATTATGTGCGGGACCGAAAGGATGCGGATGTGCACATCCTGATTACGGAACAGCAAACCGGAAGCGGAGGCCGGGAATACACTTTTGCGTTCATCGGTTTGAAAGAATATATCGGTTTGGATCATACTCTGGTCCATGCTTCCGGTCCCACCGATACCCGAGATGAGGTCCGGAGGGCGCAACTGGAGGTCTTAGAGAGAGGGCTTTTTCCTTATCTTGTGGAGACGCCCATAGCCGGGTTTATTTTTCTGGATTTCAAGGAACGACTTAAACCGACAGCCGTAGTGGATCCCTGGAAATTTTGGGTGTTCAGCATCAGCGCAGACGTTGATATCAGCGGAGAGGCGAGTAGGAGTTCCCGCTCTCTGGATGTGAATGTGTCGGCCAATAAGCTCACACCTGATATAAAAATTCGATTGGGTCTATCGGGGGATTTTGATAAAAGCGTGTATGATTATGAAGATGAGACGATAACAAGTACTTCAGACCATAAGAATTTCTCTGGTATGGTCGTGAAAAGTATAAACAACCATTGGTCCATAGGAGGCTGGGTGGAAGCAGAATCGTCGACATACAGCAACCTGGATGCTCAATTTATGATTGCTCCGGCATTGGAGTATAACTATTTTCCTTATTTAGAGTCTACCCGTCGACAGTTACGCTTTCTCTACAAGATCGGATGGAACAGAGCCAACTATATGGAAGAGACCATCTTTGATAAGACCTCGGAAACTTTATATAATCAATCGCTGACCATCACCTTAGAGGTAAGGGAACCGTGGGGGAGTGTGTCTACGTCGCTAGAGGGGTCTCATTATTTTCATAATTTCAGCAAAAACCGGTTGGAACTCTGGACGAATATTGACCTTCGGATTTTCAAAGGGCTCTCTCTGGATATATGGGGAAGATACGAACGGATTCATGACCAGTTGTCCCTCCCCAAGGAAGAAGCCTCTTTGGATGAGGTATTATTGCGCAGAAAGGAACTGGCCACGCATTATGACTACTCCATTTCCATAGGGCTGCGCTATACGTTCGGATCCGTTTACAGCAATGTTGTCAACCCCCGTTTCGGAGGGTATTGGTATTGAAGGAGGTAGGACCTTTACATTTTGTGACGTTAGTGATTTATAATACAGCTATGAGAATTCTGATCGTCGAAGATGACAGGAAAGTGGGAGCCTTTTTACAGAAGGGGCTGAAGGAAGAACAGTACGCCGTAGATCTGTGCCGGGATGGGGTGGAGGCTGTCTACTTAGCCCAGGTGAACTCCTATGATGTGATCATTCTTGATGTCATGCTCCCAGGGAAAGACGGCTTTTCGGTCTGTAAAGAATTGCGGGAAAATTCGGTGTTGACACCGATTCTCATGTTAACGGCAAAAGATGCCCTCGAGGATAAAATCACAGGGCTTTCTGAGGGAGCTGACGATTACATGACCAAACCTTTTTCGTTTGAGGAGCTTCTGGCCCGGATTCAAGCTCTTTTAAGAAGAAGTCAAGATTATAAGACAAAGGTGTTGAAAGTTGGTGATCTCGAGCTGGATCCGCTGCATCGAAAGGTTACTCGGGCTGGCAAAAAGATAATGCTAAGCGGAAAAGAATATGCTCTGTTGGAATACTTAATGAGAAACAAAGGAAGAATACTGACAGAATGGATGATACTCGAGCATGTCTGGGATATGAATTATGAGGGGACCAGCAATATGGTTAGGGTTTATATCAACCATTTAAGAAATAAAATTGATAAAAATTCAAAGGTAAAACTTATACATACAATTCGTGGACACGGGTATCAAATTGGTGAAAATAAGGAAATTTAAGTCGCTCAGCTTTAAGCTGACTATTTGGTATATCCTGATATTAGGAATTGTTGTCGGGTTGGCAGGATTGTTTCTGCATGAAGGTTTTAAAAAGAGTTTAATGGAGGATCTAGATAAGACTCTGGATGAAATCGCCGTTGATGTCAGTAACATATATCAGAGAGCTCGTGGAATCACATGGGATGATGCAATCAGGGAAGCTGAAGAAAAGTACAGAAATCACCAGCCCTTTATTCAGGTTGTGGAATTTCCTCGCCGAGGAAGAAATTTTCCAGAAAGAATTATTCGCTCAAATAAAATTAACTCAGATGTCTTTCTTCTTAGGAAAGAAGTATATTACAAGGCTGATAAATCAGGTAAAAATGATCTAACTTACATAAATCTTACCGAAGAAAGACTTGCTTCCCATCCTCTGCGGATTATTCTGTTTCCAGTGAGAGGTCGCTACATTATCCAAGTGGGAATTTCTCTGGAGGGCACGGCTGGCGCATTAGGGCGATTATTGGTGATAATGATGCTGGCGGGTCTATTGTTACTTTTTTTTGCCTCACTTGGGGGAAGTTTTATCATAAGAAAAGCTCTGATACCTGTTAAGAGTGTGGTCCGGGCAGCAAATGAAATTACTGCTGATGACCTTTCTCTCCGTATAGATTCCGGAAATCGTCAAGATGAAATTGGCGCTTTGGTTGATACATTCAACAATATGATCGCCAGGCTTGAAAAATCGGTTAAAAAAATCAAGCAATTTTCCGGTGACGTCTCACATGAATTGAGAACTCCTTTAACAATCATCCGCGGTGAGATCGAAGTGCTTCTCAGAAAAGATAGAGAAAGTGAGGAATATAAAAGAACATTGAAGAGTGTTCTGGAAGAAGCATATCAAATGGAAAAGATAATTGACAATCTGCTTTTCCTGTCTCGGATCGAGGCTTCGAATAAAATAAAATTTACTGAGAGAATACTGCTGGATGAAATTCTTTTAAAGGTTTTTGAAAGTCGAGAACAATCGGCAAGGAATAAAGGCATCAATTTTGAAATAAAAAAAATAATACCTGCACAGGTTAAAGGGAATAAGGCACTTCTTGAGAGGCTGATATCGAATATCATCGATAATGCAATTAGATATACACCACCTGAGGGTAGAATTGAGATAAATCTGAAGAGAAACGATAGATTTGCGCTGCTCAGTATTCGGGATACGGGAATCGGTATTCCCGAGGAGGCGCTCCCCTTTATATTCGACAGGTTCTACGTAGTTGATAAATCTCGCTGCAAAGAAAGCGGAGGAGCTGGATTAGGACTTTCTATCGTGAAATCTGTGGCTGATAGTCATGGAGCAATAATTGATATTCAAAGCAAAATTAATCAGGGAACAACATTTCGGGTTAAATTACCATTATTTTAATTTTCTTATAATGCTTTTTAAATAAACAGCTCTATATAACCTAAAAAATAGGAGGTACATATGAAACGTAAATCTAAGATTAATTTCTTAATATCTTCATTAAGTCTTTTACTATGCTTACTGCTTATTTCATTAGGTTTTTCACTGGATTCAGAGGAAAATCAAACTCTTGATGAGAAAGTCAGAAATTTTCTTGACAGCCACAGATATAAATGGAGAGATATGAATGTTCCTGAAGTTGATGGGAAGGTTCTCTATGATCTTATCATTAAGAATAACTATAAAAAAGCGCTTGAAATCGGAACATCCACAGGACATTCAACGATATGGATTGCCTGGGCACTCAGCAAAACTGGAGGTAAGCTTATCACCATTGAGATAAATGAAAGACGTTATAGAGAGGCTTTAGCGAATTTTAAAGAAGCTGGACTTTTCAATTACATCGACGCAAGGCTTGCTGATGCCCATGAACTCGTTCCGAAACTTAAAGGTCCTTTCGACTTCGTTTTTTGTGATGCAGATAAGGACTGGTATAAAAATTACTTGATAGCCGTGTTGCCAAAACTTGAGGTGGGTGGATGTTTTACCGCCCATAATGTATCAGGAAGGCGTGGATGGCGCCGTGGAGGTATTGGAGAATTTGTTGATTATTTGGAAAGCTTGCCCAATTTAGAAACGACTTTTGATCGGTCAAGCAGAGCCGGCATATCAATCAGTTACAAAATATCGGATAAATAAGTTATATCTCTAGGCGGGATATTGACATAAGAGAAAGGAATCTGGTTATAAAATCAATAGCCGAGGTTTTATAAAATTAGGTTCATCACGCTTTTGAAGTACCTGAGCGATTGACATAAGGAGGGCATCGATTTGAGTTCCTCATAATAGAAAAGATAAAAAGAAAGGAGGAGAGATGAAAAAGATAATCTTACTTTTTATACTACTTTACTTTTCCTCCATATTAATTTTTGGGCAGGAACAGAGAAAAGAAGCGACTGCTCTAAAAATTACTGAATCCATTAAAGTAGATGGCATTTTAAATGAACAAGTTTGGGCAAAGACTCAGGAAATCTTTAATTTTATTCAGTTTGAACCAGAAAGAGGAAAGCCAGCCTCTCTCAAAACCGTAGTGAAAATCCTTTATGATGATAGCTTCCTTTATGTTGGATTTCTCTGTTATGACCCTGAGCCTGAGAGAATTGCAGCTCGAATAACCAAAAGAGATGAAGAGTTAAAAGATGACGACGCTGTTATGGTGTTTCTTGATACTTTTCACGACAGAAGAAATTGCTATTTTTTCATAACAAATATGTTGGGCACTCAACTTGACGGCCGGATTACAGAAAATGGTCGTACAAGGGAGAAAACCTGGGATGGAATCTGGAAGTCTGCAGGTCAAAAAACCGATTTTGGCTGGAGTGCAGAGATTGCCATTGACTTAGGTTGTATAAAGTATGAGCCGGGAGAAAATAAAATCTGGGGTTTCAATTTAGGTAGAGCCATACCTCGAGTCCTTGAAAAAAGTTTTTGGGCCGGTCCACTTGAATCTCCTGAAAAAGTTTCTCAATATGGGGTATTAAAGGGGCTCGATCTTGGAAAATCAGAGAAAAAAACCAGAATCATTCCTCATATTATTTCAAAAGTTGAAGAAGGGAAAAAATCAGAATTAGAAGGGGGGCTTGATGCAAGCTATGCTTTTAGTCAAATGGTTTCAGGTCATTTAACCATCAATCCCGACTTTGCTACAGTGGAAGCTGACCAGGAACAGATTAATCTAACCCGTTTTGAACTCAGTTTTCCAGAGAAAAGAAATTTCTTTTTAGAAGGATCAGAAATTTATCAGCAGCGAATTCGCTTGTTTTATTCCAGAAGGATTTCCGATATTTACGGAGGAGTCAAACTTTACGGAAAATCTGGGTCCTATGAGTTTTCAGGCTTAAGTGCTCAAACGAAAAAAGATGAAATTCTTGGTGAGAATTCAGCGAATTTTACAGTGTTCCGGCTCAAAAGAGATGTCATGAAGTCTTCAACAGTGGGTTTTCTGGCTGCCAATAAATTGATTGGAGGAAAAAATAAAGGCACGGCTGGTATAGATACTTCGTTGTACTTTACAGATACCTTTCAGTTTACTGGTCAATTTGCATTAAGCTACGGTGATCACAATGAAGACAACATTGCTTTTTTCCTCCGGCCAAGCTATGACTCAGCCACTTTTCATATTCATCTCCGCTATACTCAATTAGGAATGAACTTTGGCGATAATGCAAATGAAGTAGGTTATATCAGGGATGACAACAGGAGAGAGTTGGATTCGAGGGTACGAAAGATTTTCTGGTTAAAAAAATGGGGATTTGACCGGATTGAATACAATTCCAATTATAATATTTATTGGGGACTGGATGGGACTTTACGAAGCTGGCAAATAGATGAAGGACTCTACGTTGATTTTCAGAATAAATTTTCTTTTAACGTGGACCACACCCAAGAGTACAAGCTTTTTGAAAAAGATTTCAGAAATCATCAAACCGAATTTGAGCTAAGTTATAACACCAGAGAATGGCAGCAGGCCAGAATCTCATACGGCTTTGGCCGAAACTTTGATTTAGATTTTCAACTAATAACGGGCAGCCTGAATTACAAAATAACTCAAGATTTTGCTTTCCAGTATTCTCTTGTACGCCTGATGTATGATCCTGACCCAGAGGAAAAAAGCACATGGATTCATGTCTTTCGAGCAACAAATTACTTCACGAATGACCTTTTTATTAAAATTTTTTACCAGATTAATTCCTCTATAGATAAAAAAAATATTCAGGTGCTGTTTGTCTACCGCTTTCAACCTCCATTTGGGACCATTCAACTGGCCTACCAGAAGGGAACAGCCAGATTTGGAGAAAAAGGGACTCAAGGCCACACTCTATTCCTGAAGATCGCCTATATGTTTTAAAGTACGATGATCCTCAATTCTTGGTGCAGCTTGGCCGAGGTAACGATAAGGTTCGATCAAATATGCGTTGATGCTAGTCGCTTCCTAAGAAGGAGACTGTTCAACGGCGAGAGATCATTATTAACATTTTTTTCACAGTCTTCCTTCAATTTTAATTTTCCTTTTAGTCTTTCAGCCTTTGATCTCAATCTTTTCTTGTGATACATAAAAATAAAGGAGATTAGATGATGAAAATCCAGCAAAAAACAGAGAAAACCATCGTAAATCAGAAAAGCAAATCCCTATCCCAGAACACGCAAATAATACAAACCACCACCTGGTCCGCAGGGCCTGGGTGTCATGGCGGTTGTGGAGTTCTGGCTCACATTCAGGATGGAAAACTGATTAAGATTGAAGGTGACCCGGATCATCCCTGGAATCAAGGGCGCCTTTGTGCTAGGTGTCTGGCGATGACTCAGTATGTCTATCATCCAGACCGCTTGACTTATCCGCTTAAAAGAATAGGTAAACGCGGAGAGGGCAAATGGCAGGCGATTTCCTGGGACGAAGCCTATGAGCTTATCGAGAAAAAAATGAAAAAAATCCGGCAGGATTTTGGCCCAGAAAGCGTAATCTTTGCCATGGGGACTGGTAGGGACATAGGACCCTGGATATGTATGCTTGCCTACGCATATGGGAGCCCAAATGTTATGTTTAGCCTCAGTGGAATTGCTTGTTACAGTCCAAGAATTGCCGCCGTGGATACTGTCCAAGGAGATTATTGCATCCTTGATGCAGCTCAATGGCTGCCAAAAAGATACGATGACCCGAAGTATAAAATTCCAGAGTGCATAATAATTTGGGGCTACAATATTCCAGCCACATGCCCAGACAATGTTTTTGGACACTGGATCATTGATCTTATGAAGAGAGGCACAAAAATTATTGCCATTGACCCCAGGTTGACTTGGTTTTCCTCAAGATCGAAAAAATGGCTAAGGCTCAGGCCAGGGACAGATGGGGCTCTTGCAATGGGATTTCTTAATGTGATTATCAATGAAGGTTTGTACGATAAAGAATTTGTTGAAAAGTGGACAAATGCACATCACCTAATCAGAAGCGACACTGATAGACTGCTGCGAGAGAGTGACTTGGTGGAGAGTGGTTCTGATAGTAATTTTGTTGTTTGGGACAGCAAAAAAGAGATGCCGGTAATCTGGGAATCTAAAGAAGTCAAGTATAAATCCGAAGATATAAAGCCCGCCCTAGAAGGAAATTATGAAATCAAGCTTTCAGATGGGAAAAAGGTGTCCTGCAAAACGGTTTGGGCCTTATTTTGTGATGAGGTAAACCAATATCCAGTGGAGCGAGTGGCCGATATCACCTGGGTTCCAGAGAAGGATATCATCGAGGCGGCACGCTTTTATGCTAAAAGCAAACCCGCATCAATACATTGGGGTGTGCCCATTGATATGACACCCGCCATTACTCCCACTACTCAGGCCATCACTTCCCTTTGGTGCCTTACGGGGAACCTCGATGTACCTGGTGGGAATGTGATAGCCCGCTTTGCCTTTGATGCGGTTGCGTACGCTCTGCCCGGGGCCAAAGGAGTCATCAAATTAGACTCTAAAGAAGCCGACAAGAAAAGGATTGGAGCTGACCGATATGGTCCTTTGCGAAAATTCATCTGGCGAGCCCAAACAGATCTTGTTCTGGAACAGATCTTCACGGAAGATCCCTATCCTATTAAAGGTATGTGGATACAGGCTTGTAATCCTGTGGCTGGCATAGGTCTTGATCCGAAGAAATGGGTGAAGGCCCTGAAGAAGTTGGACTTCATTGTTGCAGTTGACCTATTCATGACCCCGACCACTCAGTTGGCCGATGTCATTCTTCCTGCTGCCACATTTCTTGAGAAAGACGGCATCCGCTCTTGGTGGGTTCCCCTTCAGAGTATCAACAAGGCCATTTCAGTAAAAGAATGCAAGCCCGATATAAATATAAACTTCGAATTGGCAAAGAGATTTGACCCAAATTTCCGTTGGAAAAACATTCATGAACTTTTTGATGAAATTATTAAGCCCTCTGGCATGACCTTTAAAGAGCTACAGGAAAAAGGCTGGGCTTTCCCACCAGAAGGTCATCCCAGTGCCCCATATCATAGGTTTGAGAAGGGGCTATTGAGGCAAGACAGGAAACCTGGGTTTCAAACCCCCTCTGGTAAGGTTGAATTATATGCATCATTACGTGAAGAGTGGGGACTGGAGCCTCTTCCACATTATGAAGAACCACCGTTTACACCTACATCTCAGCCTGAACTCTATAAAAAGTATCCTTTGATTTTGTCCACAGGGAGAAGGTCCCCTGTATATTTCCATGCGGAGCATAGGAATATTCCCTGGCTGCGAGAAATTGATCCTGATCCTGTAATTGAAATTCATCCCGATACGGCCAAGTCTCTCGATATCGGCAATGGGGAATGGGTTTGGGTCGAAAATTGGCTCGGAAAGTGCAAGTTTAAAGCCAAAGTTACGCTCATCGTACCTCCATGGATGGTAATGGCTACTCACGGCTGGTGGTTTCCCGAGAAGCCAGGTGCTGAACCATCACTTTTTGGCGTTTGGGAATCGAACATAAATCTGCTCATTCCCATGGGCTTCCAAGGCAAAGACGGCCTGGGTGCCCCAATAAAGCATTTGCTTTGTAAGATTTACAAAGTCTATAGTAGAGAGGAGGGGAAAAATGTCTAGGAAGAATGAGTATGGTCTCTTGATCGACTACGAATATTGCACTGGTTGCTATACTTGCCAAGTCGCCTGCGCCCAAGAATACCATTGGCCGGCAGGGATGGGGGGGATGCAAGTCATTGAAGTTATTCAGAAGCTTCCTAAGGATAAGGCCTATCTTGCCTATATTCCATTTCCTACGGAACTATGCATCCTTTGTAGACCACGTACCAAGATGGGGCTTGAACCAGCATGCGTGAAGCATTGTATGGCAGCCTGTATGAAATACGGCCGCATTGAGGAGCTGGCAAAGGAAATGAGCAAGAAGCCTAGAATGGTCCTTTGGGTTCCACGGTCATGATAATGAAGGCGTTGAAAGGAATAAGACAGAAAATGCAAAGCTATAAGCAATTAGTATGGCTATTATTTTTTGGCTCTCTCTGGGGCCTAAGTGAGGTAGCAATCGGCGGAGCCCTGTTCAGGGAGAATATGCCTTACGCTTCTGTGTGGCTTTCGGCGTGGGCATTTTTTATTATGGCTCTGGCGAGAGGCATTATAAACAAACCAGGATCTTCAACTGCTATTGGCTCTGTTGCTGCCTTATTCAGATTCATTAATGCAGCACCATTCTTCTGTCATCTCCTCGGTATATTTGCTCTGGGTGTAGCATTTGACATGGCCGCCACTCTGTTGATCAAGCGCAATCGTGAGATTTCCCACCGGGAAAGCTTATCCGGTGCGTTAGGCGCTTATGACGGATACGCGCTTTTTGCACTCATTATCACTTACATTGTGCGTTACGAGATTTGGACTGTGGCCGGATCAGCAAAAGTGCTGCATCATATCTTTGTCAGTGGCAGCATCGCGGCCCTTGCGGCTATCGTTACCGTGCCTCTCGGATACTGGGGTTGGAGTTAAGGGTGGGATCTTTGTCCAGCATTGTCCCAGATGGGCCTTTAACGGCGCCTTGTTGGCCTCATTGCTCCTCTGGACTTTGGGACGAATAGCCGGATAGATGGATGAAGTTTGCAGCAAACCGCTTCTGCGCTTATCGTTCTTTAGGGATAGGATGTGGCAATTCCATTAATTTTATCTCGGACAGAACCTTCTTATGAAGAAGCACAGCGTATTTAAGGTTCATTTCAGGGTATAAGAGTTAGGAAATCATAAAAATGCTTTGGGATGTAAGTTGTATTGTCCTTGCTGGTGGCAAGGGATCGCGCTTGAAACGTGACAAGATATTAGAAACTGTTGGCAATAGAAGTCTGCTCGAGCGGGTAGTAAGTGTTATAAATTCTTTTAGCAGTAATATTATTGTAGTTACAGCTAAAGGGCAATCTTATCCTCAGCTTACAGGGCACCCAATGCTAAGAATAGTAACCGATATTTATCCTGATAAGGGGGCTTTAGGCGGTCTCTATACAGGGTTGGTCGCCTCAAAGTCATTCTATAATCTTGTCGTTGCTTCTGATATGCCATTTCTAAACCTAGCATTGCTTCGTTATATGACACAACTTGCTTCCGGCTTTGATGCAGTTGTCCCCCGATTAGGCAATATGGTTGAACCTCTTCATGCAGTGTACTTCAAGAACTGCATACCACCCCTGGAACGGCTGCTTAAGCAAGGCAATCTGAAAACTAGCAACATTCTTCCTTTGATTAGAGTTAGGTATGTAGAAGCTCAGGAGATCGATAGGTTTGACCTTAAACACTTGAGCCTTTTCAATGTCAATACTGAATCCGAACTAGAAAAAGCCAGGGAATTAGCCAGAGGTAACAGGAGTGATGTTGAATGCTGAATTGGCTTTAGAAAATATTCCTTCTTTTCTGATTTCAAAATTTTTCGATCAAGATGTGGGCGATAAACTTCAATTTAGGTCCAGGTTTGATTTTGAATAACACTCATTGGACTTAAAATCCCTCGTTGGTTATCCTACGTGCCGGTTCGAGTCCGGCCCTCGGCATTTCTGCCAGAAAATTGAGATCAGCCTTAGATAAAAAAAGCAAGCAGAGAAAAAGAAAAAATATTCTCAGGCAACTGAACTAGCTAATTTTCCTATTACTTAGCCATTGCCTGTTTCTTTAAGTCGGGAGATAATTTCTCTATAGCATATCTTAAGGCTGTTCTGGGCATTTCTTTCTTATGGCTCATCACATATTCAAAAACCTTCTCGGGCTCATGATTGCTTGCCTCCTTCAGCATCCAGCCATAACCCTTCTGGACCATGTCATCCTTATCTAGCAGGAGGATATCTGCAATCTCAAAAACGGGTACGAGTGACTTTTTCTTGTTGATGGAATAAATCAAAACTACAGCCGAAGCCCGTCGTACCCATCTATTTTTTGACTCAGCCCATTTTTTGACCTTCGGAAAATATTCAGGAAATTGGTAAATAAAGTATCCCAGGGCAGTGCCGCAAAGGTTATCACAGGCTCCCCAGTTTGTAACATATTTTTTCAGCCATGATTCTAAAAGTGGGAAATCCTTTTTTTCAAACTTTTCCCTCAAACGAAAGGCCCAGTCAAAAGCAACCCCTCGCTCTTCTCCAAAGCCCGATTCCAATAATTTCTCACATAAACTGAATATTTCCTGTTTGGGTTTGTCTTTTATGGTTGAAAAATATTTCTGAGAGATTTTTCTGACAAGAGGAGTCTTCACACCAAACAATTTAACCTCTTCTTTAAAAAATCTTTGAATAGACTGGCGGTATTGCTCATTGGCATTTTTTTGTAACTCCCTCCTTATTTCCTGGAGGATCATATTCTTTCCTGACATAATCTTACTTCCCTCTTTGTTCATCCTTATGGAGTCAGTGCATTTCCTCTACATAGGGCTCAATATGAATCAGAGTATTTACGGGGCGTGGTAATCTTTCTTTAATCTTTTCTTCAATTTTCATCGTAATTCTATGGCTTTCCAGAACTGATAGACTTGGGTCAACCAAAATATGTACATCAACACATAGTTCTGCTCCAAGTTTTCTTGTTCGCAAGGCATGCCAGTGGAAAATATCCTTTTCTTCAGATAGGACAGCTTCGATGGTTTTAATAGATTCATGATCAGCAGAATGCTCGGATAGTTCTACTAAACCCTCGTAGAATATTTTACCTGCTATAGCCATAATAATGAATCCGACTACGATGGATGCCACCTGGTCGGCATGACCCCACCCCAATAAACTCACGATTCCTCCGATTAATACTGCAACGGATGAGAAGGAATCTGAACGGTGATGCCAGGCATTAGCATATAAGACAGTACTCTGGGTTGCTCTTGCAATTTTGCGTGTTAAGAAGAAAAGTACTTCTTTTGCTAAAACAGAAAAAACCGCCACTATCAACACCCAATAACCAGGGAAATTATGTTTATGGTTATAGATTGAGACTCCTGCTGACCAGATAAGGCCCAGGCTTACAGCAAACAAAAAAAGAGCAATGAGTTGAGAAGCAATAGTTTCAAATTTGCTGTGGCCATAGGGGTGGGATTCGTCAGGAAGCCGATGAGACAATTTTGTTCCGACTAAAACTACAAAGTCTGTAGCTAAATCTGACATTGAATGAACTCCGTCAGCAATAAGAGCAGAAGATCTAATCCCAATTCCTACAATTAATTTCAAAATCATTAGAATAACATTAACCAAAACTCCCCAGAGAGTGATAGAACGTATTTTTTTCTGCCTCATATCTTTTGATTGGATCATCTTTAATTTGACTGAAACAATTCGAAAGGAGCTATCTTTGGCTCTTTTGTTCTAAAAAGTAAACCTCTATGCAAAAACCACTCTTCATTTATGAAAAACGTATTTCAAAATTATAAGAACTTTTAGACTTTTTTACAAACTTTTCAGAATTTTTTGCTTTTTCAATCAATTAACCTGAATTATTCATAAACATGAATATATTAAGACGGGACATACAGCGATTGACTTTGAAATCAGGGACATGTACTGATTTTCTGAAATCGGTAACGTGTCCCTTGATTTCTCAAAGTTATTCACAAATATCATTTTTCCCATATTTCCTTCATCAAAGGACTGAGCAAGCCTTTCTCATTTCTTCAAGCATCGCTTCGGAATGGTCGACCGCAGAGTTTTTGAGAAAAATAGAGATTGTAATTATTTATACTTTACTGAGCATCCATAGGGCTGGGATGTTTGAGTGGATACTTGTTTACCGGCCATTAATTCATCCAGAGCAATCTGAACATAGTTTTTGGCATTGGCAATATCTTCTATTTTTGTGGAACGAATATCATCAATGGCTCCATTATAAACTAAAACACCATCAGAATTTATGATGAACATATGAGGTGTAGTTTTCGCATCATACAGCTTTCCTACTTTGCCATCTGGATCGAGAAGTAAAGCTGTTGGAGCAGCGTTCTTTTGCTGAGTCAGTTCATTGGCTTCTTCAGGTGTGCAGTATCCTTGCTTACCAGGTGCTGAAGAAATTATTGACAACCAGATAACACCTTTTTCAGTATATCTCTTCTGGAGCTCTTGCATGTTCCTACTGTTGTAAGGTTTTTTAACAAAGGGGCAACCGTGATTTAGCCATTCCAAAACAACAATCTTGCCTTTGTAATCAGACAATGAATGATTTTTACTGTTAGTGTCAGTAGCTGTGAAATCCTTTGCAGGCTTTCCGACCTCCGCTTCAGAGGCTTGTGTTAGCGAGTTCAAGACAACAAAAAGGCCTGCCAACATCAATAATGCTAAAAAGACACCTCGTTTCATGTAAATACCTCCTTTGATTATTTGGTTGATTAATATACATTTAATAGCACTTCAATAAGTAATGCATATTCTTGGCCAGAATTACTCCAGCTTTTTTGTGAAAATAGGACACCCTTAAGTTTCGCAGGCAGTTTTGTTGATAACTTTGACCGTTGGATTTCGACAATGTAGCCATCTCCTGATCTTTTTAGATTTTGTAATGCAGAGTATTTAATAATCCCTACCTGCTCAGGGTAGAATGTTATGGCTGTTAACTCACTTTTAAACCATAAAGGTGGTCTTATTTGAATAAGAATTTGATTCTTTTTGACCGATGCATTTATTTTCCAATCGGAAATTGTTTTGGGTAAGTTCTTGCGTGTCTTTCTAAAATGGTCAGCCCAACTTGAATTAATTTTCGGTTTTTCATTTTTAATTGGCATTTCAATCATTAGATCCGCATGGCCGGGAATGCAGCTGTCGCTACAAGCCAGCCAATCTACACTGGCGGATAGCTTCATATTTGATCCAGATTTGATGTTTTTTGGAGCTGATATTTTTGTAATGAGCAAAATCTCTCCTTCATAGCCATAACTTACATCCGTAGGTGTTACAAACTTTTTAGGATATGGCCATTGAATATCGCCTGCGATAAATCCATCTGGAAGACTCCATTTGATTTTTGTAGGCAATCCTGAATCGCCAGGGTTTTTCCAGTAAGTATGCCAATGTTCATTCATCTTAAGCTGTAGAGCAACACAAAACGATTGTCCTGGCCGGGTAGATTGGACCTCTGAAATAAGTTGGGCATTCACCTGTTCTGACTGTTGAGGTTCCCCAAAAAGCCTTGTTGTGACAGATACTAAAATAAATAATACAAGTTTAATAATTAGATAATGGAAGAGAGATATTCTTTTCCAAAAGGGATTAGATTTCATATTTTACTTTCTAGCTTATCTTTAATTTTCATGATTTTCAATCGTATATTCTTACTTATAACATAGGAATAATCAGAGATCAACTTAATATTAATTGATTTATTCTATTGACAAAAAATTTATATAAGATATATAATTTATATAAATAATAAAGTTGATTAGTCAAGTGAGATTTCAGCATTTTCAAACCCCTCCAGCGCACATGGTTTTTTCATCAATTACTTATAAAAGTGAAGTGAAATAGTAGAGATTACACAAGATTATATTTTATACATTTACATTAGCGAGGAGTTATCCATGATTAAGCTTTCGACTAAAGGAAGGTATGGGACACGATTGATGTTGAATCTTGCACATCATTATAATAGAGGAAACAAGGCTGTTATCCTTAAAAATGTCTCCAAAGAAGAAGAACTCTCCATACGTTATTTAGAGCAAATTATCATTCCCCTAAAGATTAACAAGCTAGTAAAAAGCATCCGTGGAGCGGGAGGGGGATACATCTTGTCCCGGCACCCTTCGATGATCAGCTTGAGTGAAATCATCGAGGCTTTAGAAGGGCCAATCTGTCTTGTTGATTGCGTCGATGATAGTGATTTTTGCAATCGTATTTCAATATGCGCAACGCATGAAATCTGGAAAGAGGCTAACTTTATGCTGAGAGATTATTTTAGAAAAACAACACTTCAGTACCTCATCGAAATTTCCAAGAAAAAGAATCCGGGAGCATAATTTTTCTTCCAAATTTAATATAAAGTTCATTTCAGCCTGCTACACCGGGCCAATATCATCCTCTCTTGACTCTTTTGAACGAAAACCAGTTCATGAAAGCTTTTAAACTAAAGTGTCTCATTCATACTTCCTGTTCTATATCCGAGCAAATCCAATGTAGTATAGGCATAACCCAATTGCTTGAATTTCTCTACAATCATTTCCCTGATAGAGTCTACCCCTCCGCTCATCGCAACAACAACCCTCCCCTTATGCATATTCCAGCATCTCCTCCAGTGCTTTTTTCGCTCCCCTCATGATATCACTGGGAACTTCTACGGAATACAGTTCCTTGTTTAAGGTAAGGTAAACATCGTTTAAGGTTGTTCGCTTCATACTCTGACAAACTTTAGGAGTTCCTGCTGTGTAAAACTCTTTATCAGGATTCTCTTTTTTCAAACGATAGAGTATCCCGGCTTCTGTTCCTATAAGAAACTTCTTATTCTTCGATTCATGAGCCTTCTTTACTATACCCCCGGTTGACAAGACCTCATCTGCCAAATCTATAACAGAGGGTCTGCATTCAGGATGAACAAGAAGGATAGCATCCGGATGCTCTTTCTTTG
>Ga0209979_1002746_pt1 | contig 16395 bp, 10 predicted proteins | sample AnhtaG_FD_183114 | JGI IMG/M metagenome (GOLD analysis project Ga0209979, IMG submission 183114) | Deep subsurface microbial communities from Anholt, Denmark to uncover new lineages of life (NeLLi) - Anholt_01485 metaG (SPAdes) (version 2) | ecosystem: Environmental > Aquatic > Marine > Oceanic...
GTTAAGACATGGTATCTCAATGTAACAAAATCAATTAGCGACGAGCTCAAGAAGATTAAGATGAAGGATCTGTTAAAAGAAGAGATCATACTAAAGATGTAGTACATACATCTCTTCGCTATTCAGGCTATAAGTTCCACTCGAAAGCAAGGTTTTGACCAATTATGCAAAATTCCTTTTTAACCAATCTTTTAGCACTGGGTCTGTTATCCTATATTTTCCATGCCCAGTTTTTTCTATCAGTCCTACTTTTTGCAAGTAAGTGATCTGTCTCATTGCTCTGCTTAGATCATATCCTATAAACCTGCCAATATCGCTTAATGTGGTATATCTACTCAGTCCTGTGAGTATGGCACCATATATTCCAGATCTCTGATTTAGCTTAGATATTGTTTCTCTGAATTCACTATCCAGTTCGATTAACATCTGTTCATATGCTTTTTCAACGACTTTCTTTGTAATATGTTTGGACAGCCAACTTGCTATGGACCCGATTCTTTGTACATAATCTGCTATAGAATGAGTTAAATCGATAAATTTACTAATCGATTCATCAGATATGGTGTAATCGCAGAGTTCAAATCTACGTTTTACAAAATGCTTTACCTCTTTATCTGGTAAGGATATTACCATTATCTTATTGAGTTGTCTATAAAATGGTGATTTTATATCTTCAACTAAAGAACTCATAAATGTAATAGAACTACCACAAAATACGTAACAAACATTTTTTTGTTTTTCTACTATAGATCTCAATCTCTTTAGGAAATCCTCACCCCATCTAGAGCCAATATCCTGGAATTCATCGAGTAAAACCACGAATCTTTTTCCCTTATTCCCACTTAATCTCTCGGCATAATTAAAAGTATCCTCCAATAAAATATCTTGATCGATATCTTTTTGTTTTATCCCTATTCTTATTTTGAAGTACTGTCCAACACTTACATCCATATCTGTTAATTGATAGGCGATATGGTCCATGCTTTTCTTTACGTATTTCTTAATAGCGGATGTATATCTCCCATCACCAGTATGTTCTATATAAGCATCTTTTATACTCTCTGAAAGCAATGAAGCAAATCGTTTTTTATCAGGAATGCCATAACAATTTACATATATGGGTATAGGATCATCTATTTCCTTAATTACTTTAAAGAGAATAGATGTTTTACCCATTCGTCTCATGCCCAGTACGCATGTATTGGACATGGATTTGATATGCCTTTTTAACTCTTTGATTTCATTCTCTCTATCAATGAAATATTCTTCTTCAACAGGTTTTCCAACCTTAAACGGAAGTTTCATGTTTTTCTGCATGAAAAATAGTATGCATTCATCATATATATGTATTTCTACATGTTATAAAACATGTTTTATTGCATGCATGTTTTGTTGCATGAACAAAGATCATATTAATTACCATTTCCTTTAAATGATTGCATCTTTAACCCATAAAAAAGAAAGATTTAATAAAAGATGTTGAAGAATCAATAAATAAGTTTTTTTATTTTAGTATTTTTTTAACGGTGGTAAGTAGTTGTTCTGCATCATGAATGCATAATTCCGCATCTTCTTTTGTTTCTATGAAGTCTAATCCATATAGGGTTTCATGTCTCTCTTTCATGAATGAGTTCAAAGAGTTGACTAGATATGGTGGGATTTTGTTTGAATAGTTTTCTTTTATGTATAAAACCAGACAAATATGGCTTTTTTCTTGGATTCCATCTTTATAAAGTAAGGCTCTTGATGAGTGAAACATGGAGGTATAGCCATAGATGATTGTTGGTCCGTATAGTTCTTTTTCAAAGGTGTTTTTTGCTGTTTTGAGTTTATTTTCCGCTATTTCTAAAGATCTTTTAGCTTTTTTTGGGTCTTGTGGGATTTTTCTTAGCATTCTTTTTTTGTAGCATTCTTCTATGTTCATTCTATCACTGGAATATCTCCAAACAATGCTATTCCGTCTTTTACTATTTCTCTGTAAAAAGGTTTATCTTGGTTTGCATGTTGTCTCCATTCTGACCATTTCATTATTATAAGGTTTATTTCTTTGTTTATTTTTTTTTCATATTTGGATATGTCAATTTTGCTTTTTTGTCCTATAATCAACAGGTCTATGTCACTTTTTTCATCGTCGTTGCCTTGTGCGGTCGATCCATATAGTGTTATGCTTGAGATTGCTGGTATTTTTTCTTCTAGTTGTTGTAGTATTTGGGAGTCCTGTATTTTTTTTATTGAGAAAGCTATTTTTAATTGTTTGAAGAATTGGTTTTCCATATTTGGTTTTATGTATCTTTGATTTCCTTGTCTTTTTTCTGTCAGTATTTTTTGATTGACGAGACTGTCTACGATTTTTTTGGTTGAGTAGATGCTTGTATTTGTTTTTCGCGATAGTTCTCTTAAATGTATTTGTTCATATGGTTTATTGAAGAAATATTGCATTATTTTCATTGAAGCTGTGTTAAATATCATAACAATCGCTATATTTTTTGATACATTTAATACTTTTGTTTTTTTTAAAAAACAATTGCCATATTTTTTGATACAACCATGGTAACAATATAAGAGATGATGGAAAAAATAAGTTTTTGTTCGATTTAATCACACATTTCTATTTTGTCAATAACCATTGATTTTCTCCTATTATTTGACAGGAGTATCCTTGTTGTGCAAATTCAATAATCTCTTCATCCTAAACACTTTGTATATCGTTTTCTGTTACGTGAAATCCGTTCGTGCTTCTCTATTTTCAGATTCAAGGGAGAAAAGGATAATCGGGATGTTTGGATCATATTCAGAAAGTAGGGTTGTAAAACTTCAGAAAAGATTAAATAGTATGTAAACACATATGTTTACGTGATATGATGATGCAGGTACAAGTAAGAGTCCCAAAGAATTTGCTTAAGGTCTTAGATGAATGGATTGAGGAAGGAAGGTTTAAAAGTCGGAGCGATGCGATAAGGATTGTTTTAAGCCAATATGAAGAGCGGGAAAAAACCCGAGGATTCTATAAATTATTGACTAAGAGAAGTAGAGAAGTTAAAGAACATCCTGAAGACTTAGTCCCATTGGAGTAGATGGGATGAGTTATAAGATATTACTTCATCCAAAAGCCAATGCATTCCTTGAAAACATTGAAGTTGAACTCGAAAATAGAATAAGAAAAAAGCTTCATGTCTTGAGTTCTAATCCAGAAAAAGGGAAAAAATTGAAACACTCGGATTTTTGGCGATTAAGGATTGGAGAATATCGTGCTGTTTATGAAGTAGATTACAGTAATGATCGGGTAATCATACTATTTATAGGACATAGGAAAGATGTTTATGATGATTTCTCAAGGTTGTTTTGAGCTATTCTGTGTCACCCTGTTTTCCTCATCACTTATCAAATCCCAGGAATTGCACGAACGAACTCTGGGGTTACCTACAGCAACCTTTACCTCGTAGCATTCTCCCCTTAGATCCGGTTACTTAACAGGCAGATACACGGCTCCAGGGATTGTGCCACTTACGCCCAAATTGCCCCGCTCGATGTTGCTCACTTTACGATTTCCCACACCCGCCAGCCGTTATCCAAAAATGTGTGATTCAATCACACAAAAATAAGTTTTCGGGAAGTTTAACTTCTGGTTTGCCCTATTACTTTTTTTCTCATCAACCATTTTTCATGTCCGATGAATTGACAGTCATAACCAAGATTACTTAATTGAATAATTTCCCTTTCACTGCACACTATTTTACTCTCATAAGTCTCAGAAGAATCCTGACATATTCCCTTCTTTTCTATTATCTCATTAACTATCTTTTGAACTGTCTTGATAGTAGGAAGGCTATCTAACCGTTCTTCTACGTCCTTGATTTTAGCGATTATCCCTTTTACCTGTTTCAAATCAAAATGCTTCTTTTTACCGTTAATAGGGTTCAAATACTGCTGTCTCTCGGCATAGATTTTCCTTAGTTGATCTATCCTTCGATTCCAATATACACAATCTACTTCTGATATTTTGTGACACGTTAGAAAGTTCACGATTTTATCCTCCATCCCATGGTTTGTCATCTGTGTAATGAAAAACTTACGCAGGCAATGTATCCTTATTCTCCCATATTTTCCGTTACCATTACCTATGCCTGCTCTTCGTGCTGCCTCATGAACTGTATCGTTAAAAGCACGGGATGTAACAGCTACGATTTTCTCTTTTCCACGTTTCTTTGTTCTACTTGCAAATAAGGGACTATCATCAGTAACTATCTCACTCTTCTTTTCTCTCCAAGCGAGATACCGCTTCAGCATTTCCACACCATCTCTTGCAAGAAAAGTAATTCTTTCCCCTATAAGCTCTCTATCCTTCTTTGGTATGAACCGTATAGCAAGGGGAATATTCTCAAGGTCAAGTTCCCGTTTAATATCACCTATTTTGAGGTTAAGGGCATCTGTTACACGCATACCCGTCTGAGCGATAAATAGAATACGAAATCCTTCCTCCAAACCCATGACATCTATCATCTTCTTGAGTTCCTCAAGAGTGGGTACAAGATCCTTTCTCTGAGTAACACTGCGATCTCTATAGTTTCGGATATTTATCATCCCGCGTTTACCAAGCACCGCCGTGAAAAAACCACGGATCGCACCATCATAACTGTTAATCGTTTTTGGAGCCAAACCAGTATGTTCGAGATGCTGTCTGAAATCCAACACCAGGTCACGTATCCCCGTTCTATTGTTGGGATCATCATTCTTTAATTCTCTGTCTCTTTGAAGTATAAGTTCTTGTGGGTTTTTTCCACACCATTCACAAAATTTCTTTAGTGCATTCAGATAGATCACACCTGACTGCGATGAAATTGTTTTCAACCAAGTTTCTACTTCCTGAAACTCTTGAAGTTGGTTTTTAGAAAAAGATTTATAACTACTTGCTTCTTTATTCTCTCTCGGGGCTGTGATACTCATACTATCATTGCTCCAGGCTGCCAAGGTGCTCGAACACTTTGGTGGCCATTATTTCAGATCTTTAAATTGTATATTTTCTAAATTATGTTAACAAAATTATAAGGAGTTTTTCCCTTATAAACCCTTGTATGGGTTGACCGAAAGTATTCAATGACTTTGATTATATATTAAAAATCAAATTCGTTTGAAATATGAACGTAATTCAAACATTCGTTCTAACAATGGAAACCGTTCTATGAATCGTTGAAGGAATTGAAGAAGTAGTGAATCAACTGAATTTTGACTCACAGGCGTTATTAGAGATACGGGTATTATGCAATAGTCGTCAGGATTTTCGCTGTTGACTATCTTGATTTCACCCTCGAATTCTGTTTTTTCTTCATCTGGTGCAACTACTTCGACATCGACGGTTTCTGAACTGCCATCTGGTAAGCCGGTTCCTGAATCAGGGTCAAAGCTCCAGTCACCCCAATCTGGCCATTCTATAACCTCCCAGTCAAGCAATGAACCTGGATCACCAATATTTTTAACAGTGAAGTTATCTGTGACAGTAGAACCTGGTTTTACATCTGTCCAACTGAAACTGCCTTCACAATCCAAATCAGGCTCAGGTGTTTCTTCTGTAGTGAACTGCCATATCGGACCTTCGGTTGTCGCACCATACTTATCTGCTACTATGATTTGCCAATAATATGTTGTACTGTAGTTCATTGTCCCTGGATCATATGTGGTACCAGTTTGGTTTTCAGAGACCAGTTCATCAGGCGTTGGATCATTCGCCTCGAAATACACATCATATGTAAGAGAGTCCCCATCTGGATCACTACAATTCCAGCTGAGATCAGCATCGATATCGACATCGGTTTCTCCATCTTCTGGGTCAGGATCACTCGGTGTATTTGGTGGAGTATTAATTATCTCAAAAGTATAATCGGCAGAAACGTTGGTATTACCACTGGTGTCATTTGCCCAGATGAAATAATCATATGTCCCAATTTCAGTATACGTTGTATTATAGTAGTACGTATCAGTACCCGGTATGTTCGTCATTTCCTCGGTAGCAAACATTGGACTTGTTATATCCACAAGTACCGTATCCACAGCAACATTGTCAGTCACAGTCGCAGTAATGTTAACATGCCCACCAGGTACTTGCGAAGGCGGTGTTGCCATAACATTAGTGATTTCAGGAGGCATAATATCTGTAAATGTTGCAGTAACCTCTTTGCTCCCATCCATAAAAATAATTGTTGGAGTTTCATTCCCTTCGAGGTCACCACTCCAATGGTCAAACGACCAATCATCATCAGGTACTGCAGTCAATATAACACCAGTACCATAAATGTATGTATACTGGTCAGGGTCTTTTGTAACCATTCCGTTGCCAATAATCGTAATAGTAATTACAGTAGGGGTTGTACAAAACCATGCAGTTACCTCTTTGTTATCATCCATCGTAATATTTGTTGTGGGAGAGGAGGGGTATGCAACGTCGCCTTGCCACCAATCAAAATACCAACCGGGATAAGGAACAGCAGTAAGTTCAACAACGGTCCCCTCTGGATACAAATCCCAATCCGGGTTCTTTATAACATCTCCTCCTATAATAACTGTAATGTTGAGTGTATAGGTATTCTGAGTGAAAGTGGCTGTAACCCCTTCAGTCATATCATCTTGAACAACGAGGATAATAGGATTATCACTACCAACTATATCACCGCTCCAACTATCAAACAACCAACCAGGACAAGGCTCAGCAGTAAGTTGAACAGTAGTATCAACTGGATACGCTGACCAGTTAGGTTCTTTAATTACATAACCGCATCCAACAATTTCAATTGGGAAAGTATACCAAAAGTGTGCTATAATATTCATATCACTATCCATGGTAATGCAAGTTGGGTTTTCTGTACCAGCTATATCACCGCTCCAAAAAGCAAACATCCAGCATGGACAAGGCATAGCAGTAATCTGAACAACAGTACCAGATGGATATGTTCTCCCAGGAGGGGTTGTATCTACCCAACCACATCCAATAACGGATATGTAAAGCGTGTAATAATCATCAGTAAGCATTGCAGTTGCATCCTTATCACAATCCATGGTAATGGAAGTCGGGTTTACATTACTATCAATAATCGCAGTGCTCTTTTCTTCATTAATTTCTTTACGCTCTGTTTCCATTGGTCATCGGTTAAGGATTTTCCAAGAGGTGAATGCGTCATGAGCTCACGAAGATTGACTATGAGAAAGATCTCATATCAAAAGGAGAATATACTGGTTCTGAATGGATTTTTAATCGTAGAGGCCATATTGTAAAAACGAGCAAAAATAGCGGGTATTTTGCTCATTTTTTGCTTAACCGATGACACATGGCTCTGTTTCAATAACACCACTTATACTAGGCACTTGCCGCAAAATAACATGGTAAAATTTAATTAGTAGTAATGCATTACAGACATATGAAGAAATTAGACAAATATGGTCTTTGGGTGAAGATGTTTGCATTACAAAACGAGGCCCAAAAACGACGATTATCTGCCACATTGGCTCTTGAATTAGGGTGGGGAGGGATAACTACGGTTGAGAATCTTACAGGTATGTCCCATACAACTATTAGGAAGGGAATCTGTGAAATTCAGGATGAGGAGAAATTAACACAACAAGAAAGAATTAGAAGACCTGGCGGTGGTCGGAAAAAAATCGATTTCAAGGATCCAAAAATCATAAAAGACATTGAAGCTCTTATGAGCGAAAATACTGCAGGTGACCCTATGAGTCCATTGAAATGGACCAATAAATCAACATATACTATAGCAGATGAATTAAATGCCAGAGGACATAAAGTTTCTCCAGATTCTGTTGGTCGTCTTTTAAAAAAAAGGGGATATTCACTTCAGGCAAATGTAAAGACGATAGAAGGGAATTCTAGTGCAGAAAGAAACGAACAGTTCAAATATATGAACGAACAAGTAAGAAAATTCATTGAACAAGGAGATCCTGTGATCTCTGTAGATACAAAGAAAAGAGAAACTGTAGGAAATTTTAAAAACCATGGTAGAACATGGGAGAAAAAAGGGCAACCTAAACTAGTCAACGTCTATGATTTCTTATCCCTTGGAATTGGTATAGCAATTCCATACGGAATATATGACATTTTTAAAAACAAAGGATTTGTAAATGTAGGTATTAGCAATGATACTTCTGAATTTGCTGTTGAAACCATTCGGCAATGGTGGAATTTAATAGGAAAAGATCAATATCACAACGCTAAAAATTTATTGATCTGCGCAGATGGTGGCGGAAGTAACGGAAGTCGTAGAAAAGGATGGAAATACTTTTTACAAGAATTTGCTGATGAAATAAAAATAACAATAACCGTATGTCACTTACCACCAGGAACAAGCAAGTGGAATAAGATAGAACACCGCATGTTTTCATATATTAGTATGAACTGGAAAGGCAAGCCCCTTATAAACTATGAAACGGTTATCAATCTTATAGGCTCCACAAAGACAAAGAAGGGTTTAACTATAGTTGCCCAACTTGATGAGGGAGAATATAAGAAAGGAAGAAAATTCACCAAGGAAGATATGGGAAAAATAAGTCTGAAAACTCATACTCTGTATCCTAAATGGAATTATTCAATATTCCCAAAAAGCGATTAAAACTTCCAGGTTTAAATCGACAAGTTATTTAGCGGTAATCCCTAGGTATAACACTTGCTCCTATAAGCAAAACTATAATTGCTATAGCCAATCCTTTTCTATTCTCTTTCATATCTATTCATCCTAGCTAAGTAATAATATATTATAAGAAGTTAGAGTATATTAATCCTTCTTTTTTTTAAATTCAATATAGACGTATTTAAAAATTGATATAAAATTCTATATTCAAAAACTGCATCTCTGAACTGGAACTAGATTACTATTGCTCTGGCTTTGACGGTAACTGACTGATACTTCATCTTCATCGCTTGCTTTATTCCCTGCATTGTCATATACGATTGCTTTTGCCATGCCCTGTTCAGAGACTTGCCATTCATATGGTTCCTCTGTTACATTACCAAGTAGTATATCGTTAAGGTAAAACTCTACCCTATCGATGCCACTCATGGCGTCACTTACAATTGCTATGAGATTCCATTCATTACCTCCTAGACTTTCAACTTCGAGATCAATCGTTGGTCGTGTTTGATCTATCTTGAAATCAAATGGTCCTTTGTCGTCTTCTTTATTTTCAGCATAATCGACTGAGTAGTAATAAAGTTCATATTCACCGTCTTCCGAGACTGTAACCGGGGCATTGTATTCCTCATATTCATCATCAGTATCTAGTTTGTAATAGGTGAACTCTACACCAGACTGCTCATCAGTAGCTTCTAAGATTATAATAACATCACTGACATACCAGCCGTTTTCTCCATTTGGTACAGGAGGAACAAACTCATGTATTGTCACTGGCTCTTTCCCCACGGTAACCTCTCCGTCGATTACCGTACTCGGCAGAAGATCATGGTTTATGTTCCTTATGAGAACGTTCTGTATGTCCAAGGGTGATGTCCCAGGTTTCTGCTGTGCGGTAAACGTGATATTGCAGAAGTATCCAGGATCTGAGGCAACACCCCATCCACCTATTATATAACTGATTTTACCATTGATATTGTCAATAATACCAGGATCGAAACCCGGAGGCTGTCCTCCTGGAACAGGGAGCCAGTCGAAAAGATCCCATACTGCATCTACCCTGTCCGCTTGGATAAGCGTTGGATCAAAGTATATAATATCGATACCGACATCTGTGATTGGTTCACTCGGTTCTACATAGATACCTGCAGTAAATTCCTCGCCTTTCTCTACTTCTTGTGCAGGGGGTTGAATACTAACCACTGTTATGTCGCCGTCAAAGATTGGAACATTTTCCTCTATTCCTATAATTGAATCCATAGAAATTGGATTTCCAATAACCGCAGTGCCCTTTTCTCCATTGGTTTCTTTACGGTCTGTTTCAATATCCCCACTTATACTGGGTATAACACCAGCTCCAACAAGTAAAACTATAATTGCTATAACCAATCCTTTTCTATTCTCTTTCATATCAATTCCTCAAAAAAGACTTATTTGAAACAACTCCTAGAACAATTAATTTCATATATAAACATATCTGTAAAGAGTATAAATAGGTTTCCATAATTATCTATCTTTCATAATATATAACACTCCAGCAATAATTATTTGAAATAAAGGAAAAAGAAATAAAAGAAAAAAACATACGCTTAGCGGAGATATGATTATGAAAAAAACTAAAAAAATTTTAGTCTACGGAATAATACTATTGTTTTTTGGAGCAGGTGTTGTACTGAACATAAATGTAAGTGGAACTAGTGGAGATAACATTGAATTGGATTTTTCATTTGGAGAACCTACAATAGAAAATATAACTATTAACGGAACAACATACGACCGGGTGATGTTGTCAGGTTGCATGGCAATAGGCAAGCAGGCCGGGGCTCCGATGCTTCCAGTGAAATCCGTTAAATTGTTGCTCCCCGCGATGACAACGGTAAACAGTGTTAGTGTCAATGGAGCATCTGTTGAGTTAACAGGTGTTGAGAACCCTGCGTATCCTTATCAGAATCCGGTGCCCTTTGGTTTTGAACCAGAAGATTTTCAATTTAATACTGAACTGTATGCTTCAGATTCATTGTACCCTTCCTCCATATATGATGGATATCATATCGGATACTGCCGTGGATATGCCATCCTGGATATTACGTTGAATCCTGTTCAGTATATCCCCAAAGAGGGTCGGTTCTTTTATTATCCCAAACTCACCGTCACTATTGATCTCAAAGAAACGGGGTATGTAAACCAGTTTTTCCGCAATGATCCAGATGACAAAGAATGGGTGGAAAGGTTGGTGTATAACCCCGAAGTAACAGATACATATACGAGCAATCTGCCGATGTTTGATTACCCCGGTGGGTTATGTGAGCCGAGTGATGATTATGATTATGTCATTATTACGACAACGAAGAATAATCTTGATTACTGGGATACGACCAATTCCACGCCCTATAACTGGGACAGCCTTATGGATAAGCATGAGACTGATGATGGTCTCTACTGTACGCTTGTAACGATACAGGATATCACTGCATGTGGTGATTACCATAGTTCAGACCCGATGTTTAATGACATTGAGGCGCATATTCGTGAGTTCTGCAAAGATGCCTATGAGGACTGGGGAACACAGTACATTTTTGTCGGCGGTGATGATGAGTGGATTCCTGCACGTGAGATGGGTTATGCTTATGAATCCGATGTTGACTCAGATATATATTGGAATCATCTTGACAACACGTTTAATGATGATAAAGATAATAGATGGGGAGAAGAAGGAGATTCTGGATTTGACTTATATGCCGAGATGTACATTGGACGTATCACGTGTGATACCCCACAGGATGTCTCTAATTGGATGAATAAAAGCTTCTACTATGCAGATGCAACAGATGAAGATTATTTGGAGAACGCAGCGTTTTACGGTGGAGATACCACATGGGCATGCCAGGGCGATGATATGATCGATTACAGTGCGATTAAAGGGACGGATGATTGGCTTGGTCCAAACCCGGGTGCCCATGGTGAATATCCTGCAAACTTTGGATTCCAATATGGTTTTGAGACATGGAACAGTACAAACCCCGGTGTTGAATACAATCTTTCTGTTAAATGGACAGCTGAACCTCCCAATCCTGGTTGGCTAGGCGGTAGTGAATCTATTGCTATCGCTGGATTGAAGAATGCTATAAACAATGATCATGTGACGCTGATCAGTGGTGTCGCCCACGCGAATGCGGATAAATCCTTGGATGTCGGTATGAACAGTTGGGAGTCGGATTACCATAATACGAAGCCTTTTTTCATCCACGATTACGGGTGCCACTGTGGCGATATGGATGCGGCCGATGACGGAATCCTCCACTCTATGCTGTTTCACAGTGATACTGAACTAGCGTTTGCCTGTGTCTATAATACCTGTTTTGGCTGGGGTTCATTTGATGATACCAATTCATCAAGTTCATTGCAACAGAAGCTTTTCTGGGATTACCTGTTTGACACCTTAAACAATTCTGGAAGTACTATGAATTGGCAGATGGGGAAAGCAATGGCTTATTCAAAGGATTCTATGGTACCCACTATCGACTGGGGTTATGGGACTTGGAGAGCCATTATTCAAGGTTGCTTGTTATTTGGAGATCCCGCGCAAAGAATTAACCCTTCAACAATGTTGGAACATAATGTTGGTATACAAACATTGGATATAGATGCTTCAATCCCTGTAAAGCCCAATAAGATAATTCATGTTAATGCTACCATTTATAACAATGGTAAAAACAATGAAACAAATGTAAATGTCAGCTTCAGAGTAAATGGTTTACAGGAGAACTCTACCAATATATCGTTGTTTGAAAGTCAGACTACTCAGCAAGTTAGCTTCAATTGGACCCCCTCTGCAGGTTCATATATAGTTACAATCAATGTAACAATTCCTGGAGTCACAGAAGGCAGTTATTCGGATAATGAAAAAAATACGACAGTAATAGTAGGTATCCAGAATATTGATACCAGTGAACTATTCAACACCATCCAAGAAGCAATCAATGATTCCGACACACTCGATGGGCATAGCATTCTTGTACCCTATGGAACCTATCAAGAAAACATTATGATGAACAAGAACCTTTCATTACTGGGAGTAAACAGAGATACCACGATTATCAAGTCTAACGAGTCTCTCAATAGTGTAATACAAATCCAAAATATGGATTCAGTGAACATTACCCATCTTACCATCAAAGACGGGACTTATGGAGTTTACATTGAATCCTCATCAAATATTACCATCACCGATATTACAGTGTTTAATAACACTGCTATAGGTGTATATCTAAACTTGTCACAAAATATATCTCTTACCAACAATGAAATATCTAACAATACCGTAGGAATCAACGTGATTAAATCTTCAAACAACAACGCATTAACTGAAAATGACATCATGAACAACACCAAGGGTTTAACAATAGACTCTGGAAGTAATAACAACTCAATTTATCATAACAATTTCGATAACGCTCAGAACGCTATTGACGATGGAAATAATAACTCGTGGGATAACGGTTATCTCGATGGATTTCGCATCTGTGGTGGTAACTGGTGGTCTGACTACGATGGGAGTGATGAATTTAGCGGTCCTGGGCAGGATGTTCAAGGAAGTGATAGTATTGGTGATACTTCTTACGATATTGATGGTGAAGGTAATAGTCAGGATTGGTATCCATTGATGGAACAGTGGACTGGTATGTTGCCTAGCACCACTATTTTTGTTGATGATGATAACACCGGGGGTCCGTGGGATGGAACACCCGAACATCCGTATCAGTACATCCAGGATGGTGTCGACAATGCTACAGTTGAAGGTGACATAGTTTTTGTATATAACGGAACTTACAATGAGCAGGTAACGTTGGATTGGCAGCAGAATATTAGTGTAATTGGTGAAAATAAAGAGACAACCATAATTAATGCTTCTGGATATACCGTAATTATTACAGGTACATCCAAGGGGGTTAATATAAGTGGATTCACCATTAAGGGGATATATATTGATAATTCATATTACAACACAATCTTTGGGAACAATATCATAAACAACAATTACGGCGTTTATCTATATATTTCATCTAACAATAATATCACAGGGAACATTATAACAAATAACAATAAAGGCATCTACTTTTACATATCTTCAAACAATAACGTCATAAACTGCGATGTATACAATAATACAGATAGCGGTATCTACCTCCATTATTATTCAGACAATAATATCATAAACTGTGATGTATACAACAATAGATATGGCATCTACCTTTACAAGTCTTCAAACAACAACGTCATAAACTGTGATGTATACAACAATAGCTATGGCATCTACCTTGACCAGTCTTCAAACAACAACTTCACAAACTGCGATGCATACAACAATAGCTATGGCATCTACCTCTTTTGTTCTTCAGACAACAACGTCATAAACTGTGATGTATACAACAATAGCAATGGCATCCGTTTCCGGTGGCCTTCATACAACAACGTCATCACTGAGAACACCTTTACAAGCAACAACAATTACGGTGTCCGCATGGAGGACTCATATTCCGATGACAACCAAATTTATCATAACAACTTCATAAACAACAACAATGGAGATATACAAGCGTATGATGAATCCGATAATATTTGGAATGATAGTTATCCTTCTGGTGGGAACTACTGGGATGACTACAACGGTAATGACATGTTTTCAGGTCCTGGTCAGAATATATATGGCAGCGATGGCATAGGTGATATACCGTATAATATATCAGGTGGAGATAACCAAGATAGATATCCTTTGATGATTCCATGGGGTACATATCCCCCCGAAAAACCAGCCACACCATCAGGTGAAACACAGGGCCAAACCGGAACGTCGTACCCCTATTCCACAAGTGCAACTGACCCTGATGGTGATATGTTAGAGTATGGTTGGGATTGGGATGGAGATGGCACGGTTGACGAATGGGATGACAACGATGGTAGCTATTATACATCTGGAACGCCGATTTCCACATCTCATGCATGGGAAGCCGATGATACGTATTATGTGAAAGTGAAAGCAAAAGACATCTATGGTGCCGAAAGCGTTTGGTCAGATCCATTGGAGGTAACTATGCCATATAATGGTAATTCAGAGTCGCAGATTACATTACCAGCAATACACAATATTGAAGATTTTCAACTAGAGGAGATCAGCATAGGGGACTTAAATATAGGAGAAGATGTCATCGGATCAGTATCAGAGGTTCTCGACGATGCACAATATCGTTATGGAGCGAAGATCAAAAACGTAGGTTCTACTGACATCCAAGGATATCTGAGTACGATAGTACGTTATTTCGATGAAACATCGGAACAGTGGATTACTCTTAATGACCCTGTGAATGAGACCACACCAAGAACAATTAATAGTGGCAAGCATCTCGCTCTTGGCCCTATTTTCAAAGGCAGGGTGCACACTAGGGCTCTCACAAACGGTAATGGTAACTATCGTGTCTATGCGGTGTTTGGAGACAGTGACGGAAATATATTGAAGTGTGCTGACGATACCTATTTGGTAGTGAAGTGTGAGTTTACAGTAACAGGTCTATAACAAAGATAAAAGAAATTTCTATTTGGCATATAAACATATATCTTCCAATCATTGCTACATTTATTTTAATGATATTAGCCGTAGCTATGGTGAAGTAAGCAACTGGTGGCACATATCGCATCTATGTCGCTTTCAGAGATCCTGATGGCAACATCTTGGTGACTGATGATCAAACACAGTTGGTAGCGACCTACGAGTTTGACATAACCTTTGACTAGTGTAACAACATTGATCCTCACTAGCCCTGTCCAGCTTCAAGGGCATAAATATCCACGCAATGTCGTTCAGAATGCAGGTCCTACACGAAGACGTTCTCTTCCGTAAACCACCTATTAAAAATCTGCCAATGAACCGTCCAATACGCGGGACCTATACTACCTGATGATTCCGTCCAGTTTTCAGGGCACAACTGCTTCCCATATATAAAACCTTGTCCATTTTCCGGGGCATAACTTCTTTCCAGTTTCCGTGGCTTTCTATCGTATAGAGTAAGGCTGAGCTGTTGCCAGCTCTTCCTTCTCTCATAGACTGTACGTACAGATTTCCTGTATACAGCCTTCTCCGCAATTGCCCCAATTACAGGGAGCGAGGTTTTATCAGGGTCATTAGGGAAGTAAGTTTATACCCTGTTTTCAAGACATAGTTTGAAATTCTTATTCTTGCATATCCTGATTTCTTTTTCTCTATGAACGTCCGAACTCTTGTCCTTATCCAACAGTCCAATCTTTCAAAGAGTCTTTTGACATTTCCGATTTTGAAATAGTTTCCCCAACCTCGTATTACACTGTTAAGTCTTCCAACCATTTCTTTTGGTTTTACTGGTTGTCTTCGGTTCGTTGTTGCCCTTATTGAATCTTTGACTTTCCTAATTGCTTTCTTCCCAGGAGTAACAAATAATTTGCCACCCGCTCTTTTGAAGTTAAATCCCAGAAACCCAAAGCTTTCTCTATTTACATTCACTATCTTCGTCTTCTTCTTATTCAGCTGCAGTTTTAAACCAGTTAAAATCTCTTCAACCTGTTTCATTGCTCTTTCCGCTTTCTCTTTTGTTTTACAAAGAATCACAAGTCGAGCAGCGCAGGGGAATTTCACCCCCACGCCCTCACAGATCCGGACATGAGCCTCTCGGCTCATCCGGCTCCTATCGTCTAACCAATTAGTCACTGGATCAACTGCCAATGTGCAAACAATCTT
>Ga0209979_1002747_pt1 | contig 16393 bp, 16 predicted proteins | sample AnhtaG_FD_183114 | JGI IMG/M metagenome (GOLD analysis project Ga0209979, IMG submission 183114) | Deep subsurface microbial communities from Anholt, Denmark to uncover new lineages of life (NeLLi) - Anholt_01485 metaG (SPAdes) (version 2) | ecosystem: Environmental > Aquatic > Marine > Oceanic...
GTATTTGCCGACCACCTCTTTCACGCAATTCTCCAGCTCTACTCCGTGGCCTCCCACCTCCTTAAATCCGGCACTAATGACAATGGCTCCCTTGACTTGCTTCTTGCCAGCCTCCTCCAAGATAGAGTAAACAACTTCTGCAGGAACAATAATGACTGCTAAATCCACCTCATCAGGAATGTCTGCCAGCCTGGGATAGGCCTTTACGCTCCAGACAGATTTCGCTTTGGGATTGACCGGATAAAGGACTCCCTGAAAACCAGCACTCAGGATGTTGCGAAACACAGCAAGCCCTATGCTACCAGGTCGGTTGGTCGCACCCACCACGGCAATCGACCGAGGATTCATAATGAATTCAATGCTTTTTGTCATCGCATCCTCACAATAAGTGCATTTGTGCTATGTAAAGAAGAAGAATAATGTTTACTAAATCAACAGTCAAGACTTTACTCAAAGGCCGAGGATAAAGCAAAATTCGCATTAGACGGATCAAAAAAATATATGCGCTTTTCCAAAACAGAGATCCGATAAGGCGGGAATCTCTTTCTCGTCAAAAATCACGGCGATTAAAGTTTGTGAATTGGAAATATATTTGCCTTAACTGCTTCTATTGTCGCCTCTACTACAGGCACTACCATTTCGCGCTGTGTCTGGCTCACAACAAGCGCTCTGTCTCGCAAGCCCCCCTGCCAGTCCGTACTTTCAAGCATAACACCCCCGACGGCGTGGTCCATATCACTGCCGGTGAGGATACTCCAGGCTAAAGCCCACGCTCTAACGGTGTTGCTGACATTGTAACCACCGCCGCCGGTTGCAACGATGGGCTTATCAAAACTTAACAGATGCTCGATGACCTCGGCATAAACATTGTTGGTCAGATACAAATGTGCAAGTGGGTCCCCTGCAAGAGCATCAGCCCCCAGCTCAAAAACAATTACATCAGGATTATATGCGCCAATTAACGGCAGAGCTATACATTCAAATGCCTTCATATACACTTCGTCGTAAGTCCCGACCGGAAGAGGGACATTTACGCAGTAGCCCTTGCCTTGCCCGCTGCCGATTTCATCCTCGCGCCCTGTCCCGGGAAACAGCGTCCCCGGACTCTCGTGGAATGATATGGTCATCACGTCACGGCGGTCATAGAATCCATACACAACACCGTCGCCGTGATGAACGTCCACATCAAGATACAGAACTCGCTTACCTTCTTCAGCCAATATCGTGCAGGCTAAGGCCACGTCATTGATATAGCAAAAGCCGGAGGCCTTTTCCGGCCCCGCGTGATGGAATCCGCCTGATGGATTAAACGCCACCTCAGCAGAGCCCGATAGAATCAGTTTCGCCGCGGTAAGTGTCCCTCCGGTAGCCAGAAGAGCGTACTCATATAATCCCTCGAAAACGGGACAATCGCCGGTGCCTATTCCCATATTCAGTGCCTCGGTATCCCAACGGCCTTTTGCAGCGGTTTTTAATGCGTGCAGATAACGGGCCGAGTGAAACTTCTTCAGAACGAGCCTCTCGGCAGGAACCGGCGGTATTTCGCTTCTACAATCACCGGTAAGCAACCCCAGAGATTTTACAATCTCCCGGGTTTTCTTAGCCCGGATTGTATTAAACGGATGCTCCGGCGGATAACGATACTTTTCCAGCTCCGCCGAATAAATAAAAACAGCTTTTTTCGTTGACAAAATTACTCCTGCTTTGGATAGACCAGAAATATTTTACCCATGTATCCGGTTAAATACTTTGTTAAACTTTTCCTTGACGATGTCTGAACATATTTATACTATACTACACTTGAGCGCAAACGATTTCAACGATAAACTGCAAGAATATGAGGTTGTCCTGGAAAAGATACTATATGATTTTCAGAAACCATCGGCTGAAGGTATAGATAAATTATTATCGTTAAAATAAACCCCGTAAGACCTTTGGTCTCTTACAGGCTAAAAGGAATAACATGAGAAACAAAACTAAGGGACAGATAGAAGCGGCAATAAGCGAGGCCATCACAAAGTTCAAGATAGAAAATATAGGAAAAGGGCCTAAAGAGGTAAAAAGTTATATCATTGAGGATATGATGGTCATAAGACTCAAAGGGGCCTTAACTATCTCTGAGCAACAACTAACTAAGAGTCCCGAAGGTACCGCACTTGTCAAACGCTCCAGAGTATGTCTTCTGGAGAAGGCGCAAAGTGTTTTGGCGAACCTGTTACATAGTTTACTTAATGTTGACATCGTCAGCTTTTATGTGGATGTTAACCCAAAGATAGCGGAGATGTTCATAGTCTTGGGTTTAAGTAAAAATGTAGAGGCAAACTTTCAAGTTGACAAAAACTCCACTTGATATTATTTTCTTATTATGATAATTTAGAAAAACAGCAGGACTTGGTAGATTAAGTAAGAAGCAGTCCCTAAAAGATTTTTCGGGGAAGGCTTGTTAGGGAGTAGACCAATATCTGGCTCTTTGAAGCCAGATATTGGTCTTTTTTTTATAAATGAAAGTCAGAGCTAAGGGTCAGGTAGAGGCACAGATAAGCGAGGCTGTCACAGAGCTGGAAAGAGCTCAGGTGGGAACAGAACCCAAAGAAGTAAAGAGCTACATTATTGAGGACATAGTAGTTATAGAATTAAAAGACGTCCTAACACCTATTGAGCAAGAGCTTACCAAACATCCTGAAGGTGTTGAACTTGTTAAACGATGCAGGGCTTGTCTTCTGGAAAGGGCACAAAATATCTTTAAGGAAATCATACATAACTTATTGAATGTTGAGATCGTCGCCTTTTATGCGGATATTAGCACCAAGGTAAATGAAGGTTCTATAATCTTTACTTTATCTGAACTTTATCTGAAAATGTTGAACCGAAGTTTAAAGAAAAAAGAGGTGATTAAAACATAATGAAACTTGTTACCACAAAAATGCGCTTTTCTACTCAAGGAAATTGTGAAATTATTGACTTAACTAATAAGGTGAAGAAACATCTCAAAGGTGCCAATTTAAATTCAGGCTTAGCAAATCTATTTATTCCGGGAGCTACTGGTGGGTTAACCACCATGGAATACGAACCCGGATTAATCGATGATCTCCGGAAGACGCTTCAACGCATTGTCCCCGAGAAAACAAAATATTTCCATAACCTGAGCCATAAAGACAGAAATGCACATTCTCATATTCGCGCTTCTTTAATAGGTCCTTCCTTAAGTATTCCGTTTGAAAACGGCACTTTACAGTTAGGTAAATGGCAACAAATCGCTTTCATCGATTTTGATAATCGTCCTCGGAAAAGAGAAGTTATCTTACAAATAATAGGCGAAAGATGAAACCAATATTACAAGTAGCGTTAGACTTTGTCGAGTTAATTCGTGCGCTCAATTTAGCTGAAGAAGCAGTTGAAGGTGGAGCAGATTGGTTGGAGGCAGGCACACCCTTAATAAAAAGTGTTGGGCTGGATTGTGTACGAGAATTAAGAAAGAGATTCCCTCATCATACTATTGTAGCTGATATGAAAACAATGGATGTTGGAAGGATTGAGGTAGAATCGGCTGCCAAAGCAGGAGCAGATATCGTTGCTGTATTAGGTGTAGCTTCCAATTCTACTATTAGGGAGTGTATTCAAGCTGGGGAGCACTATGGTGCAAAAATAATGGTAGACCTTTTAGAAGTGCCTGAATTCTTAAAAAGAGCTAAAGAAATCGAACAGATGGGAACTGATTATTTAGGCCTGCATACTTCAATTGATGAGCAAATGCAAGGGAAAATATCTTTTGAGAAGATTAGCCGGGTCACTCAAGAAGTAAATATCCCCGTTGCTGTAGCTGGTGGAATAAATTCGGAAAATGCGTCCAAGTCTGTAGAAGCAGGAGCAGCTATAGTTATCGTTGGTGGAGCAATAACCAAGTCTAAAGATGCGCGGAAAGCGACTCAAGAAATAAAGAAAGCTATTGACCAAAAAATCAGTATAAAGACCAAACTTTTCAAAAGGGTTACTGATGAAAATATTCGAGAGGTCTTGGAGGAAGTTTCAACAGCGAATATCTCTGATGCTATGCACCGCCAAGAAGCGTTGAGAGAAATTTTTTCTATTGCACCAGGAACAAAAATGGTGGGCCAAGCGGTTACTGTGAGAACATATCCGGGTGATTGGGCTAAACCAGTGGAAGCAATCGATGAAGCTGAAGAAGGAGATGTAATTATGATTGATGCTGGCGGAGTATGTCCTGCGGTATGGGGAGAATTAGCCAGCCATAGTGCAAAAATAAAAAATTTGTCTGGTGTGGTGATAGATGGAGCAATTCGGGATGTAACGGAAATTCGTCAGATGAAGTTTCCTGCCTTCGCCAAAATTATAACACCTACCGCTGGTGAACCTAAAGGTTTTGGAGAAATTGGTGTACCAGTAAATATTAGTGGAATAAGAATTTTCCCCCGGGATTGGGTTATTGGCGATGATGATGGAGTGGTAATCATACCTAATAAAAAAGCAACAGAGTTCACTAACCGTGCAATGGATGTGTTGGAGAGAGAAAACCGTATAAGAAAGGAGATTCAAGAAGGAGGGACATTAGGAAAAGTAACTGAACTACTGAAATGGGAAAAGAAATAAATACAAGGAGAAAAAAATGGAAGCACAATCAATGAATAAGAAAAATCAAAGAGCAGCAGGCATCGACACGAGATCGTCAGAGGAAGGGCATAAGAGACCGGGACAGGCTACGATCTTGGTCGTTGATGATGAGAAAGCTATGCGGGACTCCTGCTGTCAGGTATTAACCGAGGACGGATACCGTGCAGAAAGAGCCGAGGATGGGGATAGTGGTTTGCAGATGATAAAGCAGGTGAAGCCTGACTTAGTCCTCGTTGACCTCAAGATGCCTGGAATGAGCGGTGTGGAGCTTTTGGAGAAGATCGGAGATATCGATCCAAACATTGTTCCTGTAGTCATCACTGGATATGCCAGTACAGAATGGGCTGCGGAGGCAATAGAGCGCAACGCTTGTGACTTTCTGCCCAAGCCATTCACCCCAGACCAATTGAGAATTACCGTTAGAAGAGGGCTGTCTCAATTAAGCGATGAGAAAAAAACGGGAGCTAAGTTAATCGATGGCAAAGCAGTGGCAAGAAGGGTGAAAGAAGAGGTAAAGGAAGAAATAGTCAAGTTGAAAGAGAAACATAAATCTTTTCCTCTTCTTTTAGCGGTTCAGGTGGGAGAGAACCCTGCTTCGGCAGCTTATTTGAAAAGCCAGAAGAAAGGGTGTGAAGAGGTTGGTATCAATTACCAAGTTCAGCAACTACCCCAAGAGGTTAGTGAGGAGGAACTTATTCAGTTTATCAAACAAAAGAATCAAGATAGCAAAATAACTGGGATTATCCTTCAGATGCCTTTACCTGAACAGATAGATGCTGAAAAGGTACAAGAAGCAATCGACCCTTCAAAAGATGTAGAAGGTGTGAACCCACAAAATATGGGATTGCTAATGTATGGCTGGCCAGGACTTGTCCCCTGTACTGCTTTAGCAGTGATGGAATTAATCAAAAGCACCGGTACTTCCATCAAAGGCAAACAGGTAACCCTTGTAGGTCATAGTTCACTTGTAGGCAAGCCTTTAGCTCTTCTTCTTTTATCTTCCCCGTTTGACTCAGCTACCACGACTGTTTGTCACATCGCTACTCGAGATTTGGATGCACATACAAGAAGAGCAGAGATACTGATCGTGGCTGTAGGCAAACCCGGTTTAATCAAGGCAGATATGATTAAAGAAGGAGCAATAGTTATTGACGTAGGGATAAATCGGGTTGAAGGCAAAATCGTTGGCGATGTTGTCTATGAAGAAGCGAAAGAAAAAGCTTCTCTGATTACACCTGTACCCGGGGGTGTAGGACCCGTAACGACGGCCATGCTTTTGAAAAACACAATTGAGGCTTGGAAAATCCAGTTGGATCCTGATGTTAGGTGGAGAAAAAAATGGAAGCTAAGTTAAAAATATTAGAGGAAAAAATCTTAGACGAATACTTGAATTTAGTTCAAAGAGTACAACCCGAATTAGAAAAACACTTTTTCTATGACGTGATGCCACCCTGGGAAGACTTCAAAGAATATAGGATGGAAGAATTAGCACACGAGAATAAATAAAAGGGGGAAGCCTTAGGAGATAAGAAGAAAGAAACATTTACTGAAAGAATGGTTGAATGGCTTACCATAATAGCAGAGGCAAGACTTCAGAGGCAGAGGAATAAATCACCAAGTAGCCATTCTTCCGGAACTGGCAGATGTTTGCGTTTATTGTACAAAGTGTTACGGGTTGTGCCCAGGTGGGTGGATTGTAATTCAAGCAATGACAATATAGTAAAGACAGGTATAAATACCAGAGTGAGCGGCAAAATAAAAATTGATACCGAACGATGTAAAGGCTACGGCTTATGTGTAGAAGCATGTCCCAAAAATGTCATTTCAATACCTAAACACTCCAACAATAACGGTTACTTTCCTGCAGAAGTAGTTAACATTATTTATTGTTTCGGTTGTGCTTTATGTGCTATTATGTGCCCGGATACGGCAATTGAAGTATATCGTGACATCGATACAGTAACTGTCGAATCGGAGAAGAACGATAAGGTGAGTTTAAGTACGCCGCGATAATAATACGTTAGTAAGCACTCACTGAAGACAGGTACCAAAGGTTATTTTATTGTTCTTGCTTTGTCAAATCGTACGTAATGTTGTAGACCTGACCATCGAATTCGGGTTCACCTCATAGCCGGAGTTGCCGAAAATAGCCAGCATTGGTTTACTCGCATGTCAAGCCCAACAAGGAAGCGATATTTTATTCGATATGGCAAGTAATTGCAAAGTTTTGTGATATTACTCCCTGTACGTTCATAACTTATTATTTGTATAATAGAGCAAAAGCACTTAAGGGCCGAGCCTATGAAAAAATCAGACTCAAAAGATTTGGAACAAATTCCCGGCGTGGGCAAAAAAATCGCGCAGGATATCGCAAATATCGGCATTCACTCTGTCGGCCAGCTCAAAGGACAGAACCCCGAGAAACTTTATCAGAAACTCTGTGATTTTAAGGCAAGTCCGGTTGACAGGTGCATGCTCTATGTACTGCGTTGCGCGGTGTACTACGCCTCAAACACCAAACATAACCCACAGTTATTAAAATGGTGGAATTGGAAAGATAAGAACTATTGAGCTTTGTGCTATTAAAGCAACATCGGGTGGCACTTCCAAAACAAGTTTGGGGGTGTTCAAAATCAAACTGGTGAGATAAACGTCCAGATTTTTCATTTCTCACAATGTGCCACTTCAGATGGCACCATCACCGGCAGTCGTACTGTGAAGGTTGCACCGGAACCTTTTGTGCTTTCGGCGCTGATAGTCCCGTTGTGTTGTAGTACGATTTGACGAGCTATGGCTAAGCACAAGCCATGACCTTCTGAGTGGTGAGCAACATCCGGGTCGGAGAACTCCTCGAACACGTATGGCAGATAATCAGGGTCGATACCTTCCCCCTGGTCGCTTACACTCAGGCACACATCCCCGTTGCCCCTGGAAATACAAACCATTATACTCCCATCCGATGGGCTAAAGCGGATTGCATTATCCAGTATCGCCGTAACTACCCTCTTGAACCCCTCCTTATCGAGGCAAACTGTTGGGCCGGCATCGAATTTCTCCTCTATCTTGACCTTCCGCTCTGCCGCTTTCGCCGCAACCTCACAAATCGCCTCACGGACAACATCACACAGATTGGCCGGTGCCATATTGAATTGTCGCTTTCCGGACTTCAGCAAACTGAGTACCATCGCCTTCTCAAAGAGGCTGTGCAGACGCTCGGCGGCATTATACACCATTTCCGCAAAAATCTTTTGCTCTTCAGCGTCAATATTCTCCTCAGACATCAACATCTCAGCCGACGCGATAAGACTGGTGAGCGGCGTACGCGCTTCGTGGCCCAGCAGCGTCAGAACGTTAGTCTTGAACTGGTCCACCTCTTCAACCGACTTCAGACGCAAATAGACCCGTATCTTTGCCAACAGCTCATCTTCCTCAAAGGGCTTAGTGATATAGTCGTCCGCACCGGCCTCATAGGCTTCAACGCGATCCGATACCATTGTTTTGCCGGATACCATAATAATCTTCGTATGCCGAAGCCGCGAGTCCGCTCGTATCTGCTGACACACTTCTCTTCCGTCTATACCCGGCAGCATATTGTCGAGCAAAACAATATCCGGCTGGAAATCCGCTGCTACCTCCAGAGCCTGCTCACCCGTCGAGGCCGTCTTGAGCTCGTACTCTCCACCCAACAGCTTCTCGACAATCTCGATATCGACGATATCATCATCGACAGCTAAAATTTTGTTCCGCGGTTGCATTATCCTATGTATATCGGACAGAAACTTACACCATTTTAGATGTTTTTTGAACCCGCAGTAGGACCATTTTATCGGAACATATTCTCAAGACTCAGGCCGCCCGCGCACAGAATATCCCCTTCAACATCCGCAGCGTATTTTGCCCTGTTGAAGACGTGTAAAAGTTGTCATTCTGAACGAAGCGCAGCGAAGTGAAGAATCTCTTTCTCGTTAAAAAATCAAGGCCCCTTCACGCAGCTACAGTGAACTCAGACTTGTCCTTCAGCGAAGCGAAGGAATAACACCTGTGAGCCTTTCAACAAGGCAAGTGTATTTGCTAACATACTCTCCGCAATCCCTTCGGCTAATCTTATTTTCTCAGCTCGGGAGTATCCGGCTCAATGTGAACGGTGATATTAATCGGGCGGGTTACCTGCTCATCCAGAGCATTTTCCAGACTTTCAGCTATTTCGTGGGCGGCGGCTATGTCCAAATCCGGGTCAACAAGAATATGCAGGTCCAGAAAAACTTCTCTGCCGACCGTGCGTGTCCGCAACTTGTGCCACTGCCGAATCGAAGAATCGGAGTTGATTATATTTTTTATATGCTCGATTGTATCCGCATCGATAGCACTTTCTGTCAGCTCATGCAGGCAATCACCAATTATACGAACACCAACAAAAATTATCATCAGGCCAACGGCAATAGCAGCGACCTGGTCGCCATGTCCGAAACCAAATTCCAGCATTATAAAACCTATCACAACCGCTACCGAACTTAAAGCATCGCTGCGGTGATGCCAGGCATTGGCATAAAGTGCGGGGCTATGAGATTGAATCGCGATTTTTTTAGTGGCTCTATAGAGCCATTCTTTAGCGGCAATTGAAACTATTGCAACTATGAGAACTCCGAGCCGAGGGGTGGTAACTTCGTCTCTGGTTATGGCCATAGTGGCGTAGTAAATCATTACTCCCCCCACAAGAATTAAGACTAATGCAATTAACCCGGCTGAGAAAGTTTCCGCTCGCCCGTGGCCGTAGGGGTGGCTCTGGTCAGGTCCTTTCGAACCCAAACGCACGCCCAATAGCACAACTGCATCAGTGGCTACATCAGAAAGTGAATGGACCCCGTCGGCTACCAGTGCCAGCGAACTTGCTAACGAACCAATGACGACCTTGACAACTGCCAGAGCAATATTTACTGCGATGCCAATATATGTGATAGATTTTATTTGCCTGCTGGCGATTATTCGTTTGTCGTTGCGCATCAGATTCTTAACCCAACACTTCCTTGCGTATTTTCAAAACCGCATCCACATATTTTTGAGCAGTGCGCCGGTCTTGTGCCTCAACGATAACCCTCATCACAGGTTCGGTATTACTGGCTCTCAGGTGTAACCAGCCATCGTCAAAATCGAATCTACAGCCGTCGGTTGTATCGAGCTTTGCATCAGCGAAAGTCTTTTTTGCCGAATTCAAGATTTGTCGCGCCTGCAATTCATCTGCGGCGAATTTATCTTTGCTCATATAATAGCCGCCTATCTCACCGACTAATTGGCTTATCGTTTTTCCTGTCTCAGCCATTAACTGTAGAACAAGAACAATACCAACAAGACTGTCGCGGACCGGCCCCACTCGCAAATCAATCACACCTCCGTTACCCTCTCCGCCGATGATACAATCGTGTTCGAGCATCGCCGCGGCAACATTGGCTTCACCCACAGCAGTACGAATAACCTGACCGCCGGCTCTCTCAGCGACATCGTCAATCATCCTCGAAGTCGAAAGATTCGTAGCCGCCTTACCCGTTTTCTTGCTGAAAATATATTTTGCCGCCAGAGCAAGAGAATACTCCTCACCGATATAGTTTCCGTTCTCGTCAACAATTGCCAATCTGTCAGCGTCCGGGTCCTGAGCAAAACCTATCTCGGCCCCTTCGGTTTTTACTATTTCACAAAGGCCCTTTAAGTTCTCGGCAGTCGGTTCAGGCCCGTGAGCAAACAAGCCGCTCGGTTCATCGTTTATTGCAGAAACTTCACAGCCAAGTTCAGCTAACATCTTTTTAGTAACCCGCCCCCCTGCCCCGTTGACGCTGTCCAGAACAACCTTGAATTTTTTTACAGCGATTACCCCTCTGTCAACTATCGCCAGAACCTTAGCAACGTGAGTGGTATCGGTCTGCTCGTTGGCAGTTACTTTGCCGAAATCAGATGAATCTACGAGCCCAAAATGTTTATCGAAAAAATACCGCTTGATTTGTTCTGCTGCATCGCTCGGCGGAGCAACACCACCGCTGAGCAATAATTTTATGCCGTTATATTGGGCCGGGTTATGCGAAGCCGTTACTACCACCCCACCCGCACAGCCAAGCTCCTTCAGCACAATGCTTACGCTGGGCGTGCTAACAACACCCAAATCAATCACGTCAATCCCAACCGTACACAATCCTTCTGCTACAGCCGACAAAAGCTTCTGACCGCTGGGCCGCGAATCCCTCCCGACACAAACCGACAATCTCTCCTTTTGTCCCGCGCAGCTCTCTTCTAAAAACGTCCCGAACGCACAGCCGTAGTCAGCAGCAACAGAAGAAGTAAGGTTTTCCCCTACGATACCTCTCATCCCGCTTACACTTATTATTAACTCCTCAGCCACATCGAAAACTCCATTTGCCCATCACAATAACTCAACAATTATGTCATTGCGAGCGTTTTTTCACCGTCATTACGAGCGTTTTCTCGCCGTTATTACGAGCGTTTTCTCACCGTCATTGCGAGCAAAGCGAAGCAATCTCTATTATATTTAGCCTGCGGTTTCACCGCAGGTCCCTCCAACAAGTTATACCAATTCTATTTATTGATTGCCGATTACCTGACCTTGTCATTCCTGCGAAAGCAGGAATCCAGGCCCTCCCAGTTAGTATAATGTACAATTTTTTCGGCAATTTTTAACTATAATTGGTATTACAAGCATCGAGCATCGAGTATCGAGAATCGACTATCGAGAGTTAGTCCAGCTTGCAGACATAAATCTCATTCACGAACTCAAGTTTGCCGAGTTCTTCAATCGCCTTTGCATCGGGTTCTTTATCGAGACTGACGGCAAGAATAGCCTTTCCCTCTGCCGGTTTCTGTCCGACGCCCATCGTGCAGATATTGATATTATGCTTACCGCAGAGTGTTCCGACCGAACCGATGACGCCGGGCTTGTCGTCGTTAAAGATAACCAAAACCGACCCCTGCGGCGTCATTTCTATATTGAACCCATCGATTTCAATGATTCGCAGCAGCGTCCCACCAAAGACCGAGCCGGTCACCGTGCGTGTAACCTTATCCGTAACGACCTTGGCGCTGAAACTTGCAGCCACGTCCTTGGCATCGGTATTTTTGGTTTCATATATACTTACGCCGCGCTCTTTAGCCAGAACAGAAACATTGACCACATTCAACGGCATATCGAAATGCTTCTGCAGCAGCCCGATTGCAAAATTAAAAGTAACCAACTCAACAGCCATTTCGGCAATCGAGCCACGATACTGCACTGCAATATCCCTAATTTGGCGCGGGGCAATAGTGCTGACAAGGGTCCCGATTCGCCGGGCAAGTTCTGCATACCGGCTTACAACCGGCGGCATCGTCCCGGTAGTAGATGGAGCGTTTAGCGCATTTCTGACCGGACCGCCTTTGAGAGCATCAACAAGAACTTGGACCGCTTCGACAGCAACTTCGATTTGAGCTTCTCTGGTGCTGGCACCTAAATGCGGCGTAACAACGCAATTCTCAAACTCGGCAAAGCGCGTATTCTCCGGCGGCTCCTTAGGATAAACATCAAGAGCAGCACCGGCGATACGCTTCTCGGCAAGGGCATCATAAAGTGCATCTTCGTTAATAATTCCCCCGCGCGCGCAGTTGATTAACCGAACAGTCGGCTTCATCTTCTTTATCTGTTCTGCGCCAATCATATTCAGCGTCTGCTCATTCCTCGGCACGTGAACGCTGATAAAATCGGCCTCCTTGAAGATCTGCTCCAGGCTATCGCTTATTTCAACGCCGATTTTTCCTGCATCAGTCGGCGCAGCTAACGGGTCAAAGCCCAATATCTTCATATTGAAGCCTTTCGCCATTTCTGCCACAGCCATACCTATCCTGCCCAACCCTATCAAGCCGAGCACTTTGTTATTCAACTGGTTACCCATATATTTTTTCCTGTCCCAGGCCCCGCCTTTTAAGCTTGTGCAGGCCGGCACAACGTTCCGGCTCATCGCAAGTATTAACGCCATCGTATGTTCAGCGGCGCTGAGTGTATTACCGCCGGGCGTATTCATAACTAAGATTCCTTTTCTCGTGGCTTCCGGAATGTCGATATTATCGACGCCGACACCTGCCCGGGCGATTGCCTTTAGCTTACCCGGATTACTCAGGACTTTTGCGGTAACCTTTGTTCCGCTTCGGATGATTAAGCCATCGTGCTCACCGATAATCTGTGCTAATTCATCTTCGCTTATACCGGTCTTAACGACAGCCTCAACACCGTCTGTTGAATTAAGCAAGTCAATCCCTTCCTGTGCAAGCTTATCTGTAATCAGAACCTTAATCATTGTCCAACTCCAAAATACTTTTTCTTTTTACGAATGAGTATTTCCCTCTTGTCATTACGAGTACCTTTTTTGTCATTGCGAGCGAAGCGAAGCAATCTCTGAACCCAAATTTCGAGCTCACATTGTAGCCGGACTTCTAAGAAATAGCAAGCACAGAAAAGTGATAGCGTCCAACCCCAAAATATTTACCCCTCGAATCCTTTTGGGTGGCCCTTCCCCGTTTAGCCCCCAGGCCTGCCCTGGGGGTCTTCTTCCTCCAAATTTATTTGGGGGGTTATTTAACCGCGTTTTTTCACACGGAGTTTTCAACTGTTCTCATGGCAATCGATGCCAGATTAGGATAGGTCTTCAGAATACCTTCAGGAACAAGCTGATTTTCCCCGCTAACCAATGCCTTCAATTCAATGGCGTTGGCAAGTTCAGCACCACGATAATGATTGTTGGCGATAACCGTCAAAAATTCAAAGGCCTCGACCAATCTCTCGATTCTTTTCTTTATTCCGGCAAGTTCATCGCTGTTGTAATAGTAATCATAAGTTTCATCTCTTCCGGCTTTGCTGAACCATTTCTCTCTATTTCTGCCGTGCATTCTAAAATAGCCATTTTTGCCAACAGTGCAGTGTTGCATATTGAACGAGTCCCAGCTCGTTGGATAATCAAGATTACAAACCGAGACACCAAGCTCCTGTAAGAATCCCAACGCATCTTTTTCCTGCCACGATTTATGCCTCACCTCCACAGCCAGGTCAAACGCATCGCAAAAGTTCTTTACTATCCCGGCCAAATGCTGCCGGTTGTCCCTGCAATCAGCAAAGTCATACCTGAACTGAACCAGCAGATGCTTTAATTTATTTGCCTCTAAGAACGGCTCAAAACCTTTATGAAAATACTTTACCATTTCAGAATCAATCTTACCTTTGTGCGTAAAGTCTCGATGCAGCTTCGCCGTAAAGAAAAAATCAGCCTTTTGGGAAGTTCTTTCCAGCCACGCCTTTGTAGTCCTCTCAAATGGTGGCCGGTAAAAAGTACTGTTAATTTCAACACAATCAACAAATCTGCTTACATATTCAAGCTGGTCAACTTTCGGCTTGGTATAAACAATCCCCTTCCAGTCCCGATACGACCAACCTGCTATCCCTATATAAACCTTACCCACCAATTATATTCCTTAATCTTGTCATCGAGCGGTTCCGGCACATCCGAACAACCCGACAACCTCTTCGCATTAATTAATAATCACTAACCGACAATCAATTCTACTGCACAATTAAAAATTCAAAGCTCGAATTTAAACTACCCCACCTCGGCCAACTCATCCCACCGAGTGGTATACCTCTTCGAGCGCCTACTGAACTTCGTCCGCCATGGTTGACTTATCCCCTCCGCCGCCCACCTCAATGGCTTATGTAACAACCTTGCATTGACAGCGTCAACCGCCCGCATCAATCTTGTCGATTTTTGCCTGTCAGCTCCATCAAATAAGTTGCCCTGCACATTGCCTTCAGGTACAAGCTCGCCGAGAATAACACCGGCTTTATTAAATAAAAACCCTTTTCGGTACAATCGCTCTACACTCCTCTCCGCCCAGCTAATCAGCTCAGGCGTATAGCTCGTAGCAGTCGGGAATTTAACTGCACGCGAATTAAAGTATCTCCTCCGGGTATCAACAAAGCGGCTTGTCATCACAAAAACGGTCATCGCCCCGGCAGCCAAACCAGCCTCTCGAAGTTTCTCACCAGCCCTCGAAGCATAACTTGCTATTGCCTCTTTGAGTTCTTCAATTGTCTCTACTTTTCTGCCAAACATTCGTGACACGGTAATGCCTTTTTTCGTCGGCGGTTGTTCCTCCAATTCATAGCATCTGATGCCGCGCAATTCATAGACCGTTCTAACACCTGTAACGCCGAAACGCTGCCTCATCCACTCCACATCCACCCCACGAAGGGCAAGTGCAGTATTAATCCCTGCTCTTTTCAATCTAATACAGGTCTTTATCCCAACCCCCCAGATGTTCTCTACATTGGTCTGCGCCAGTGCCCCGTCGATATGGGCACGCTCCGTAAGTTCAAACACACCGGCGGCTTTGCACGACCTCTTGGCAATCCTGTTGGCTATCTTCGCCAGCGTCTTTGTCTCTGCGATACCAATTGAAACCGGCATGCCGGTCCACTGTTTCACGGTTTCCCTGATTCTCCGGCCGTAATCTGTCAGATTATCACCCAGACCCGAAAGATTCAAAAACGCCTCATCGATGGAATAAACCTCAATCTCAGGCGCAAAATTGCAAAGCGTTTCCATCACTCTGCGTGACATATCGGCATAAAGACTATAGTTCGAAGAAAGCGCCTCCACGCCGTGTTTCTCAGCAAAATCTTTGACCTTAAAAAACGCTACTCCCATCCCGATACCGAGTTGTTTGGCCTCATCCGACCTCGATACCACACAACCATCATTGTTGGAAAGCACCACGACAGGCCTGTTTTCCAAATGTGGCCCAAAAACTCGCTCACAGGAAACGTAGAAATTATTACAATCAACAAGGGCAAATATATTTTTCATAATGCGTGGATAACGTTAGTTACGACCCCCCAAACCTCAAACTCTATCTCCTCATTGATTTCCTGACTCTGATACGCCTCGTTTTCAGCTTCAAGAGTTAATCTATTCTTACGTATTCGGATTCTTTTAACGGTAAGTTCACCGTTGACAACAGCTATAATTACATTCTTATCTCTCGGTTCAATACTCCGGTCAACAACCAGCAGGTCTCCGTTGTGAATCCCCGCTTTGACCATCGAATCCCCCGTAACTCTGACAAAAAACGTCGCCGCCGGATTCCTTATAAGATGTCTGTTCAAATCGAGCTTGCCTTCTTCGTAATCCGCCGCTGGAGAAGGGAACCCTGCCGGCACCGTCGCCATAAATATCGGCTGTCGGCATTTTGTTGACCGGTCCGGCTTATAAACTATCTCTACCTTAGTTTCCATATCCTCATACTATACACATTTCACTGCTCAAAATCAAGCATACTTACGCCAAACTGAATTTGAAATTTGATACCCACAAACATACCCCGCGAATATACTACCCCCCCAAATTTATTTGCGCGTTTATGCCGTTATATTTAGCCCCTCAATTTATTGAGGGGTTTTATTCTTCCCAGGTTTATCTTGGGGGTCTTATTACCCCAAATTTATTGGAGGTTGTTTAGCCATCGCCGGAACGGCGACGCCCCAATGTCATTCCTGTGAAGCTTCTGCCTGCCCCTGCTCCCGCAGGGGTAAACTTGTCCCCGCGAAAGCGGGGAGCAGGTAACAGGAATCCAAAATCACAAATCGTCAATTACTGCCCTCCGTCTTCAGCCTTCTGTTGCTTTCCGTAATAATCAATTATCATTTATCATTGAAAAAGGGGGCTTATACCGAATCATTCGATAT
>Ga0209979_1002749_pt1 | contig 16384 bp, 17 predicted proteins | sample AnhtaG_FD_183114 | JGI IMG/M metagenome (GOLD analysis project Ga0209979, IMG submission 183114) | Deep subsurface microbial communities from Anholt, Denmark to uncover new lineages of life (NeLLi) - Anholt_01485 metaG (SPAdes) (version 2) | ecosystem: Environmental > Aquatic > Marine > Oceanic...
CGTCGCTAGGGTGACCAAAGGGGTTATCGGCACCTGCTGAGATAACGGCTAGCTGTGGGTTGACCACAGCCAGGAACTCTTGACAGGTAGAAGTATCCGAGCCGTGGTGGGCAATCTTGGAGACTGAAACACAATAGACACAATCCAGTAGCTAGGTGGGTGACTACTGCCTCACTTTGTCAGCCGTGATGATAGGTAAATCAATAATCACAACATTCCCTTTGCGCTGGAAGTACGCGTTGGGTAAGAACCCTAAGGGGGCGATCATTATTGGGGCGCTTAAAGGCGAGCGGCTGTCGAATTGATCTTACGTCTGCCCAAGAAATGGAGTTGGCTCTAGCATGCCAATCACCAAGTCCCGAAACGGTTTAGGTCTTGCCACTGGTAAGAATCGAAGAGTCATCAGATAAACTCAATTCCAGTGCTCTAAGTTTATCGCGTACGTTATCTTGAGCCTTTCGTAACTCATTCAGCGCTCTAAGCAGAGCGGTAGTCTTCTCTTTGACCAGCTTATCTTTATCCCAGAGCGGTTTGGCAATAGCATACACCCTATTCTCGCCATCTAGCCAAAAATCTTCGGGTAGCTCCTTCCTACTGGTCAGCACAACATCGTCTCTGAGCTTGAGAATCTCTGTCACCTCCCCACACCAAGTTGCCGAAGGCGGCTGTTCCTGAATTCCAAGCACCAGCAGGTCGCAGGCTACCACAACGGCTAGTAGTCGCAGGAATAACCAAACGTCTGGCTTTGCCCTCTTTGCCATTTTGACTAGCTGCCGGGCATTTGCCACTCTATTATCCAAGTCACTACTAATATCTTCACTTGCTGCGAGCCCCATCAGTAATTCAGCATTGTATACTATCTCCATAACCCATGAAATAAACGCCTCCAAATAGATGCCGTAAGCCTTATCCCATGATTCTTGCGCCCTCCACACCTCAGCATCGGGATGTAACTTTTTCAACTGCGTAAATAAACTCTCTCCTTCGACAGGTAGTATTGCTTTGTAAGGTCTGGGGATTGTCTCCCAGTGTTGCCCGTAGACCTCCAAGTATAGTCGGCTGACCTCTTCAGGCTCAGCGAGCTCCCGTTGTAACTGTGTCCACCAATTCCCAAAGTAGAACTTGCGCAAAAGCTGGTCAACTGATGAGAATTCAAGCTGCCTTCGCCACTGCTGCAACAGCCCTGAGAATTTTTGCTCCTCTTCATGTTTTGGTCTTCCGTATAAGTAGTCTTGTCTGTAGTGGCGTAGAATGTCATCTGCTGTAATCTGGCCTGCCTTAACAAGCAGTTCCGATGATATTTCCTCTAACACGGGGAACTCTCGACCTACCAGGCGCTTAATGGCTTGATCATCACAGAAACTAACAGCTGTATCGAGGGGGCAGGTTGTGAACCATTGCTCCACCTCTACCACGCTCTCGCTGCGGCAGTGCAAGATGCTACGCGTTACATCTTGGCTGCAGCCAAGACAGCGAAGCACCAAAATACTCAGGCGCTTTTCATAATCGGTTGGTTTTTCCATTTTCGGAACCAAACGGAACTATTGGGAATCATAAGGAACTGACGCATGGTTCAACCTAGGGTAACCTAAGTATAGCATAAACAAGCGTTATGGGCGAGGAGCTAAACATGGAGCGAGTTTTCACCGTTAGCGAAACTGCGAGGGAGCTTGGCCGGTCGGAACGCTGGTTAAGAGAGGCAGAAGCCAAAGGCAAAATCCCAAAAGCTAGGCGCGACCTCAACGGCTGGCGTGTCTACACCGAGGAGGATGTCGAGCGGCTGCGACAGCTCCTCGTGCCTACCCTCAGTGCGGAGCAAAGTCGCAAATGAACTCCTGTTTGCCGTGGTGAGCCAGCTATGAAAAAGCACAAGGAACGCAAGGGCAAAACGCTCAAGGTAACCGGAATCGAGAACATCCCAGCACCGGACGCTGATGAGAGGCTGTCCCGTGCCATCGACATTTTACTGCGGGCAGCGGCAAGGGATACCTCGCAAGCAGAAGACAGCCCAGATGCTGATAAAGAGAAGCCATCCACTCGTGGCACTCACGAGGCTGCCGGAAATGGAGGATGTAATGATGGGGAAAAACGGGACTTATAGAACCTCAGATCTCTACATAGCTACTTGGTTGCTAGCGAATGGATTAGAGCTTCTGGATATCGACCGCAGCAATCGGCAACGTTCCCACTTTATCTTCCGGGATAGGCCAGACCGGCTTCAGTTAGTGCATGAATTTTTATGTGGGTCAGCGATAGGGAATGTCGTTGACTTTGTTTTTTATATGAGGAGGGCCAAGAGGCTACTTTACTCTAGGGAAGTCTAAATGTCGCATGTAAAAGAGGAACGGTTATGCCACGCAAGCGCTGGATAAAGCTCTGGACCCAGGAGACCCTCTACGGCACTACATCGCAGGAACTTGAACTGGATGAGCAGGCACTCTGGTTCAAGTTGTTAGCCCTTGCTGGTGACTCCCCAGAACCTGGTAAGGTCGAGATAGCACCAGGAATACCAATGACCGATGAGCAAATAAGCGGCATACTAAAAGCGCCGCTAGATATATGGCTCAGAACAAAAGAGAAACTCCAGCACCTAGACATAGATAAAATATTCATCAATGAAGGCATCATCTACATCAGAAACTGGGAAAGGTACCAGTCTGAGTACGAGAGAACCAAGAAGTACCGAGGCACCATATTTCCTAAAGAGAATGCTACACAAAAATCTACACCAGAAGCCAAAGTAGAAAATAGTGTAGAAAAACTACAAGAAAATGTATCGTCAATACCAGACCAGACCAGACCAGACCAGACGACTATATATACTACTACCGCTAGAGAGGAAAATCTGGCGAAAATAGCCAAACTTTATGAGGACAACATTGGCAGATTAACTTCGGTTATAGGGGAGAGGCTTAAAGATATAGCGGATAAATACCCGGCGGGCTGGTTTGAGGAGGCACTAAAAGAGGCGGTGGGACTGGAGCACCGCAATCTCAAATACATTGAGGCAATCCTGGAGCGGTGGCGCGCTGAGGGATTTAAAGCACCGAAAAGAACAGAAGGAGGGCGCGGTGAACAACCACGAAAAAGGCCACAGCAGGAGAGGAAGCGACCTCTTAAGTATATCCGGGGGTCTGGCGAACCTGGGCCAGAAGATAAAGAGGATATGCCCTGATTGCGGCGAGGAGTTTGAGGCTACTAACTTGGGGCCGGCTACTGCACGATACTGTCGAAAGTGCCACGAGGAGAGAGATAGGCGAGAGGAAGAAAGAGAGCGAGTCGCCAGAGAAGCACTGGAGCTCTCCAGGTATCGTAAGATGATTGCCCTAGCCCAGATACCGCCAAAGTGGAGAGAGACGACCTTTGCTAACTCCAACCCTGGCCTTAACCCTCGAGCCTTCAAGATAGCCAAGCGATACGCGGAGAAGTTTAACGCTCAGTCCCCGAGCCTAATTTTCTACTCGCCAGGTAATGGGACTGGAAAGACCCACCTAGTCGCTTGCATCTTTAACCATATCCTGCATGAGAAGAGGCTACCCGTCCTCTTCAAGAAAGCCCGGAACCTCATGCTTGAGATTCGCCGCACATTCTCTGATAGGGGAGACCTGACCGAGGCCGATATCCTAGATAGGGTGCTTTCGGTGCAGCTCCTAGCGCTGGACGATGTTGGGGTTGACCCACCGAGCCAGTGGCTTCACGCCACGTACTGGACGGTGTTTGACAGACGGCTGGAGTGGCAATTACCGGTGGTAGTAACTACCAACAAACCTTTTGAGGCTCCCCCTGGGCAAGAATCACTAGCTGACCGCATCGGTAATGGTGCCGTCTCAAGGTTAATCGAGCTTTGCCAGGGTAACGTTATAGACATGACCGGACCAGATTTGAGGTGAAAAAGCCAGCCTGGGCTAAAGTTACAACCAAAGTTACAAAGATGAAGGAGGCAACCAATGGAAAGGCTAGAATTAAGGTTTACCTACGAAAAGGAGACCAAGAACACTATCCGGCATAAAAAGGAGCTTGGTGAAGAGGCCCACAGCAGCCGGGATATTGCCGTTGGCACTCTCTATGTCCAGAAAGAGGCGCTGGGGGAGCCGGTGCCACAAAGGCTTAGGGTCACTATTGAAGAGGATACTAATGGCAACTGAGATTAAGGTAGCCAGACCAGGTGTAGTCCTGAAAAAGAGGATAGCCAGAAAGCGTAAACATTGTGTAGCTTGTCGCTGCCTTATCTCGAACGAGGGAGGCAGGTGAGATGAAAGCTGCCCTTTACGCTAGGGTATCAACAACAGACAAAGATCAAAACACGGAGGTCCAGCTATCGAAACTCCGGGACTACTGCCAGGAGATGGGGTGGATTGTTTACCGGGAGTATGTTGATGAAGCCTCGGCTGCTGACTTCTTGGGAAGAGTAGGCTGGAAACACCTGATAAAGGACGCCGCGCTACACAAGTTTGATGTGCTGCTCGTCTGGAAAATAGACCGCGCCTTCCGCTCCGTTATTCATGCTGCCAATACCCTAAACATGTTGAGGGGTTACCGGGTGGGCTTTCGGAGCTACACGGAGCCATCTATTGATACCACCACCCCCCATGGTGAATTTATCTTTAATATTATGGCGGCAGTGGCTGCACTCGAGAGGCAAACGATAAGTCAGCGAATCCGGGCCGGGATGGACTATACAAAACAGCACAGAACCAAGTCGGGTAATAAAATAGGTCGGAAAAGATACGATGTGCCCTTTGCAATTGTTTGTAAAGCCCTACAGGCTTGCTGTGGCAATTATTCGGCGACGGCAAGGTGGATATTTGAAGAGACCGACATAAAAGTTAGCCCTGGGTTTGTACAGACAAGGGTGCAGCGGGAGGATAAAACACTGGAGGACATTTTGGGACAGCCTTTGCAAAGCCTTGCCCCAAAATCGGGGCAAAAATAGCTAGCAAAAGAGGGCTGAGGAAAGACGTTTGCAAACCAAGTCTTTTGTGAAGGGGAAACCCGGAGCAGGAGTAATTAAAAATGGAGAGGAAAGAGCAAGGTCTATAAAATGACGCAGGTTACCCCCATACGTGACTTAAAAGGATACCTTGATCCGGAGCAGGTGGAGAGGCTCATTGGCGCTACCACCAATCCCAGGGATGCCCTGCTTGTCCGCATCCCGTGGCGAACTGGCATCAGGGTCTCGGAACTCATCGGGATAAGGGTATCTGACATAGACTTCGTGAGCAGAGCCATCGTCATCAAGGTGCAGAAGATGCGAAAGCGGGACGGCAAGGTGGTTGAGAGAAGAAGGGTAGTTCCTATTGACGAGGGCACTTTGGGCATGATCAAAGAGTATCTTGAGTGGAGAAAGCAGTTCCCTTACAGGGGTGAATTTTTGTTTCCAATTTCACGACAAAGGGTTGACCAGGTTTTCTGGAAGCTGGCAAGAAGAGCAGGAATAAAGGAGATAGGCGATCCTGCTGTTTCCAAGCATAGGAAACTCCATCCTCACCACTTGAGACATTCCTTTGCTATCCACTGCATAAAGAGGGGCATGACCATAGAGCGGTTGCAGAAGATTCTCGGGCACCAGTCTCCTACCACAACTAGCGTCTATCTCCAATATTCAGTAGCTGACTTGCACGAGGATTATGACCGAGTCTGGGAAGAAGATGAAACAGCAGAGACCACGGATTAAGAAAGCAAAGAAAGAGCCAACCAGGGAGAGAAAGCCTAGGAATCCTCCGCAAATAACCGGATTATGGGGGCGGGGTGCCAGTCTGTATAGGCCTGGACTCTTTACAAAAAAGTATTTTGAAAAGCATGGGGAAGCCTGTGCTGCCGACATTTACTATGACCTCAGCCGGGAGATAGAATGGCTAAACAAGGAAAGAATTGAGCTAGGCGAAAAGCCCTTCCAGAGGCCAAACTACTCCAGTTTTGCCAAGTATTTCCACTGGTTCAAATTGCTGGGCCTGGTGGAACCGACAGATAGGCGTGAGCCAGCTATTTATGATTTCCTAGAAGAGCGAGTATTCTATAAGCTAACCGATAAGGGCAAAGTTGAGGAAGAGGCGTGGCAAGACCCCGTTAGAGCAGCACACCCGGAGTTTGGCTAAACCAATGCTCAAACTCCAAACCGATTTTATCATAGAGTGTAGTCCAACCAGTCCAGCTCAGTCCAGCCTGAGTCCAAGTGGGTACAGTTGGCTACAGTTTATATAGCTACAGTGCTTTACTTTATAGCTGAAAAGTGGCTATATTTCCTATTAAGTCTCAGGGGATAGTTGGGGATAGTTCTGGGGATAGTTGGGGATAGTTCTGGGGATAGTTCTGGGGATAGTTGGGGATAGTTGGGGATAGTTCTGGGGATAGTTGGGGATAGTTCTGGGGACAGCTTGGGTATAGTTTAGCTAGGGACAGTGGGGACAGTTTTGGGGATGATTTAGATAGGGACACTGGGGATAGTTAGCTACATTTCTGTAGCCCTTGACAAAGTATCCCTATAATGAATTAAAAGAGGATGGAGCAGATTAACAAGAGCCTCCAGTCCTTGGAATCCCTGCCTGGTTGTAGTCATCATTGGACTTCACCCGGCGGATAGTTCTGTATTATACAGCAGACCTTTTGGCTATTGTGCCCTCAGGGTGTCGCAGCATATTTAATCCTCTATTTGCCCGGTTCGTGAGCAAGGAAGTCTAAGAACTGCTATTGGTGCTTCCACAGTAGCCAACTGTTCATCTTCTCCATCCAACGCAACACATAATCACCATGCAACCTTTTACCACGAAGGGTTACTTCTATCTTTGTATCGCTCCAAAATTTCGTATCATACATTCCATGGTCCCAAATTCTGACCTTACCGGCCCCATAAAGGCCTCTGGGTATTTCGCCTTCAAAGTCCCCGTAACTTAAGGCATGGTCTTCAACCTGCTTTGCAACTCTACGGACTCCCAGCTCTTCGGGCATGCCCTTTGGCACCGCCCAACTTTTCAGCACGCCATCTCTTTCCAGCCTCAAATCATGGTGTCTACCAGCTACCAGTGCTTCGTGCTCATGGACTACAAACTTGCTCATGTATCCTTTCTTGTGCTGGCAATGATAGTCTCAGCTACCGTGACCTAGCTCTCATCGAAATAGGGCCAGCTCTAAACATCCCCGTCTTGCCCAGCATAGTCCAGCGTAGTCCAGCCAGAGTCCAGATTCAGTCCACCCTTGTTGACGTGTCCTTGACACTGTAAATGAGCTAGAGGTTGACAGTGTCTTTTACACCCACTTTTACAGGCACTTTTACACCCACTTTTCCGCTTAAAATGGTGTCAATTTAGCCGCAAACAACTCCCGGCAATCAGAGTGCTCACAAGGCCATTACCACCGGCGCCACGACTTGCCCCACGATGTTCCCCTCGGTCTTCCCCCTAATGTTCCTGTCGGTCTTGCCGAGGATGTTTACCTAAATCTTTGGCAGGGCGATGAGGGCTTGGCTCAAAAGCCTTACCAATCTTGCCGATTAACATTGGAGCTTGCCAAGCCAAAAGTTACCAGAATATAGGCAAATTCAATTTTAACGCCTTTATTAAAAAAGTAACTACTTCTTTTTCTTTTCTAAAGGCTCTTTTGTAAAGCATACTTATTGTAGCAGATATGAGATTTTGAGTAAATCATAATTCTGCTAGCACCTTAACAATTGAATAAAGCCAAAGCTGGACGCTTGCCTAGTGTAGGGCAAATAAAATGCCCTAGCCACGGTTAAGAGAGCTAGGGCAAATCTAGCCCAAAGGAGCTGACCAATGGCACTAGACTATAGCGAGTATATCATAGACGAACCGTATCAGCAATACGGTAATGGCTACGACCAGCTAGCTGGTGAGTGGCTTACCTATTATAAGGTAGCGACAAAGTTTTGCCACAAAGCAAGGTATGAGGATAGAGAGGACTTACTACATACCATAATCCTTAACCTAGCTGTTGCTGGACAGAGTAACGGACACAAGCCAGATAACCCCTCTTGGATGTATCGAATAGCCAGCTTTACCGTAGCCCAATACTGGCGGGACTACTACAAACGGGTAAACGGTATTGACTGCGGGCACTGTAGCAATCCGCAAAGGCAGAAGTGTAAACGGGATAACCTTTACTCCGAGTGTCCAAAAGCTATCAGGATTGAGAGCCTATCAAAGCCGATAGTGAATGGGGACGGGCATATCAGCGAACTAGGCGACTTGATAGCCGATGATAAGGCGATAGACCTTGCCGAGTGGCTAGACGATAAGACCTTTTTACTAGGTTGCCCGCAAAAGCTGATAGACATAGCCGAGAAGATACGGGACGGGATACCACTAAACAACAAAGAGGACTGCTATGTAAGGCGTTTTAGACAGAGAGAGCAAAAAAGGTTATTTTAAGCGACGGTTTTTACCCCATTTGCCCAAATATAGTAGTGGAAGCACCGACTAGGCTAGCGGGTAGCAGCTAGACGGTAGCTTACTACTAGGGTAACTCGGTAGCCTTGCCCACTACCGAGCAAGCCCAAAGGGGGGAAGGACAATAGAACAACTGAATATTGAGGGCAAGCGTTCAGGCGATGGCTTTGTAGCCCACAAGGCTATGCTGGTAAGTGCCTTGTCAAGGGCGTTAGCTGATAGAGTAGTGCTAATGGACTTGACCATAGGACGCAAAGGCTTACTCGGATACCTCAAGGCTATTGGCGGTAGTAACATTGTCAAGGTTACTCCGTCAAACGGTAGTGCTAGCGGGACGCAGGCTACCAGTAAGAGGCTTAAGGTTATCTGCGGAACTAATACCAGTTACCTAGCCGATGGTGAGTGGATAGGCGATAAAACGCCTCTTACCCTTTGCGATGTTAGGGTAAGCCCGTCTAACTCCGTCAAGCCCAATGTAGGCGTTAGTGAGCTATCGGAGGCACTAAACAAAGTCTTACCGTTTACCGCAAAGGACGATAACCGACCAGTGCTACAGTGCGTCAACTTTGTGGCAAAGGACGGTAAATTGACGCTGGTTAGTGCCGATGGTTTTAGGCTAGCGATAACTAGCCTTGACTATGATGACGGGGAAGGGGAAGCCTTGATAAACCGTGATGAGCTTAAGGGCGTAGCCAATGCCTTAAAGCGGGCAAAGCGGGTGAGGGTTAGCTTTGGTGGTGAGGATGTTACCATACCGTCAAGCCTCATTATAGACACGGAGCTAGTCCGCTATAAGTGGGTAAGCGTAGGTGGTAACTATCCCGAATATCAGAAGCTAATTCCTACCGAGTTTAACTGCTATGCCTCTTTTGACACGGTAGAGGCAATCAAGGCGGTCAATTCACTCAAAGCCTTGTCGGATAAAAAGGACTATCCGATAGACTTGACCATAGGCGACGGTAAGACAGTTATGGCTAATCCCGATGATAAGGGACAAGCCGAGCTAGTAGCCGATACCGATGGACAAGGCAAGGTAAGGCTAGACGGTCAATACCTTGCCCAAGCTCTTAAGGCTTGCGGTGGTATGGTAGAGTTTAAGCTCACCAATGCCTATTCGCCGACACTCTTTACCTCAAACGGTTATCAACTGGTGGTAATGCCAATGATGACCAATGAGGCTAACGAGCAAGCCAAACAGGATAGGGAAGCTAAAGCCGAGCAAGCCGAGCCTAGCGGGGAAGCGGAGCCAGTAACCGATGAGGTTGCCGAGCCTGTAGCCGATGAGGTTACCGAGCCAGTAGCCGAGAAGCCCAAAAAGGCAAAGCGTAGCCGAGCCAAAGAGCCAGTAACAGCCTAGTAGAACGCTTACACTCAAAAACAAGAGCCACGCAAGAAGGCGGGGGTAACCCCGCTTTTTTGCTTTTTTCAGGGGTATTCGCTCCCCTAGCGTGGGAACGGATACCCCTCTTTTTGTGGCTGGAAGGAGGTAGCATGTCTTGGCTATATGACCACCGAGAGCAGCTTGACGGTTATCAGCTATATGCCGAGATTGCCTATCGCTTGAGACCCCAAGTGTTGCCTGATGACAGGGATGATATTGAGATGGAGATAGTCCTCAAGCTCAAAGCTGAGGCAGACAGGCACACCGACGGGGTAACGCTAGGCTTCCTGTATGCTGTCGCCAGGAATGTGGTGAGGACTTACTGGCGAAAGAAATACCGGGAGCGGAGGAGGTTCTGTCGTCTCTACGAGGGAGATAAGGGGCTGATGATAGCTGGTAGCTGGAAGCTAGTCAGCTACGACCCCGACATAGAGGCTAGGCTTGACGCCAGAGCCAAGCTCAAAACCTTACCTAAAAGAATGGTAAAGGCAGGGTTGAAGAGAGCGGAGGGCGAGAGGCTAGACAATGCCGACAAGCTGTATCTATGCCGTCAGAGGCATAGGCAATCTAAATACAACTGGTCTGACGCTGAAAAAATTGAGCGGATGCGACAACTATATGTAGATGAGGGGTTACCCTGTGTTGAGGTAGCCAAAATTGTCGGCAAGGGTCGGTCTACAGTTCAGCGCCAGCTAAACAAGCTAGGAGTAATACGGAAAAGTGGCCAAGGAGTAGGCTAAAAATGCCTGACCTGAAGGGCTAAGTATGCCCAATTTCACTAAATTGAATAGCACGAGTACGAGGGAGTCGGGTAATTACCCGACTCCCTCTTTTTGTTATCAGACTGCACATTTCAAGCTTTCGTGCAATGAATGCGCTACTTATCTAATACGCGGATAGTATCAGCACCCTGAAAGGTGACTCCGGCCGCTTTACCTGTTATTGTTACCTCCACTTGCTCACCTACTTGGAGTATCTCTTGTACGGCAGCTCTATCGAACTTGACCATCAGGTCAGGTATACCATCGCCGTCGTAATCGCCGACCTCAGTTGGCTTGGTCAAGGCTGGAACTACCTCGTTCAACATGACGCTGGAAACGTCAATTTGACCTACATCATAGTCCGGCGGCAGCTCGATATAGACCGTGACATACTTCCCTTTGCTCTTAAGGTTGAGCGTGTCTGGGTCGAAGTCTACGGTTGTAGCCGTTTGCAATATGAACTCACCTCCAGTAAGTTCATCATCTGAAGTAAAGGTATCCTCAAACTCACCATCACCGTCAGAATCTACTTGGACAGTAACTCCTTTCTCGCCTTGAGACAAAGCATCCCAATCAATAGTATACTGATGCACTGCCCCAGGTGCTGTAGGAATGTCAATAGCGGTAAAGGTAGTGCTCTCTCCATCTTCAACAACAGAACACACCGTTAATCCGTAGGCCCCTTCACCTGTGCCCGTTACTTCGTAGCGATAGGAATCAGATGGACAAAGTATCACAACTGTATTGGTCTCACCATCATAATCTGAATTCAGGACCCTCTCCTTTATCTCCCCACTTACTAAGCCTGTAACATTTTCTTGTGAATCATAAACTCTTAGCTCGACGGGGCTACGCACAAAGGAGACTAATAGGTCAAAGTAGACCTTCGCTGCGGGCCCTAACTGCTCCACAGGGGCATCCGGATAAAACTTTGTTTTAGTCTCATCAAATATCAGTGACGGTTTGAGTGTTATGCCAGCAGTGAGCCCCAAGACTGCTATACTCATGTCATCATTACCGCGGACTTCGATACCTTCAAAAACTTCAACAGGCTCAACAGCATCCTCAGGGAATGTTAGCGCTGTGACGGGGCATGAAATCCCCATTGGCCATGGTTTACTAGGTTCGAACGGGGAAAGCCAAGTCCTTTTTTGAACCCAATCGCGTGATATGAATACATCTCGCCACATTGATACTCCAGTATCTCCGTCGTGAATATCGACTTCGCAGCCACCTCTAAATAATGCAGCGTAAGCGGTAATTTTTGAGATGATATAAATATCTTGGCCGTTTCCATCGACCTTAACCCAGTTGTATGAAACGGTCATACCAGCCGTATAACCTAATCCCTCAACCGGTGCAGTTTTCTCTAGCGACTCAACAACGACCTGAACCGTATCAGCGCCTGTAGCTCCCTTATCATCCTCCACCATCAAGGTAACATTGTAAGTTTTAGATTCGTTCATTGTTCCCCTAAAGCGATGTGCCTCTACGCCAGGTTTTCCTGAACCCCTCACTTTTGTGCCATCATCAAAATTCCATTCGTATGAGACTATTTGTCCAGTAGAGCCTGAACCGTTGAAGGGGATTCGCTCGCCTGACTTAATACTCGTCTTGTCCACCTCAATGCGAGCAGCTAGTTCCTCCTTGGTAGTTCCACTTACCACATTGGAAAGGCCAGACCAGTTCCTCGCTTCATCGGCTGTCTTTAAGGCAAAGTAGTAGGTCGTGCCGGGCAAGAGCCCACTGAATCCCATGGTCTCAGTGTATCCTGCAGGTAGAGGATGCCCTGCCGGTATAGGAACGCCTGTTGCTGAGTCCCAGTTAGCTTCCGTTATCGGTGAAGTTGAACACCTGAGGTCATAATACGATGCTCTACCGGTATTACCGTCGTCACCAGGTGCTGTCCAAGTTAAGGTGATTGAGCTGGCTGTCGCTCCACTGACTTCCAGGTTAGTCAGGATAGCAGGCGGAGCAGTATCACCTGGCGCTGGCTCTGTCGTAAAGCTCCAAGTATAGGCCTCCACTAACGGATTGCCAGCTTCATCGGTAATATCAGTGCTCAGAGTAGCAGTGTACTCGTGGTCGTAATCCAAGTTGGCATCAGGGGTGAAGGTAGCGGTGTAGGTATTGCTGTCATAAGTAACATTACCCGACACCGCACTCCCAGCCAGAGTGAAGCTCTCGGTAGTTAGTGTGGGGCTATCCATCGGCTCACTGAAGGTAGCTGTTATTGCTGCATCAACAGCCACATCAGTAGCGCCATCCTCGGGTGATACGCTGGATACAGTGGGTGGAGTAGTATCCGGCAAGCCGATAGCATAAACTTTTTGACCTCCTGTAACATAAATAGTGCCGTCTCCTCCCAGAGAAATGTGACCATCCCACCGCAATATAGACAAAGGTAACGCCCACTTTTCCTCTCCATTTTGGTCAAAAGCCTTCAGTGTGCTGTATGGGCTGCCAAAAAGACCGTAGATTATTTCTTCTTTGTCTACTATTAACAGTCCCCCTCTTCCTATACCTGTTATGGGCCAATTTCCCAAATCATTTCCTTGAGAATCGAAGCCAAAAAGTACGGTTATCCACTCATAACCACCAGTAAGATAAAGATTGCCCGCTGAAGAAATTGTTAAAGGCCCCGAACCATAAAACTTGTTGCATTTAGCTGGCCATTCTTCCACGTTTGGATTTTCGGGGTTAATGGCGTGAAGACAAGGTAGCATACCTGCGTCTTGCAATGCCCAAAAGTCCTTTTCCTCTCTCACCATTACATATATTGTTCCGTTATCTCCAATGGAAGGAATTAAAACTTCTGGTTGGCAGTCAAAATGTTGGCAGTCAGGTATAAATTCTCTTTGCCATTTTTCAGTTCCATCGGGGTTTATAGCATAAAGAGTATCCTTGTAGCCAAAATAAATCGTACCATGAGACCCAATTGCCGGGGCGCTCCACCCGCTGCCCAAATACTCAAGGTCGTAGACCCAAAGAGTGTTCCCTGAGGTTGAATCTAAAGCAATTAGGGAAATTCCTGCGGTACTGCGTGCTAAAGAATAGATTATTCCATTATCACCAATTACAAGACTTCCGGGAGTCAGGTCAGTAAATATTGTCTCCCACTTTAAACTCCCGTCTGGATTAATTGCTATTATTGCTCTGTCAGTCGGAACCGAAACATATATTGCACCATTAGGTCCTATGATTGGTGTAAATACCATGAGTGATGAAGAGTAACCCAATGGGATCTCATAGTACCATTTTTGAATACCATTGGGATAAAAGGCATACACACCTCCTTTACCATTGATTCGAGCTTCGAGATAAAGAACGCCAGAGGAATCAATGACTACAGGATAAAAATAGTCGCCTTCAATGAATACTTGAACTTGCGGGTTTTCTGAAATCCCGGGACCAGTAAAAGGACTCCTCCCTGAGTGCTGAGCATCGTGCTGGAACATGGGCCAGGGAGTTTCGGCTGAGAGTGGTAACCCCTCAATGTCAGCGCCATAGAAATACTTAAGTATTTGTTGATAATTATAGTCGCCATGAGGTGGTGCCAGTGCATTTGCTTGAACTTGCCCCATGCAGCCTCTATTGTACGGATTTTTCGAGGGGGGATCAGTACACCAACCGAGAGTTGTTTGTGTAATATCATCTCCACTCTTCCCCTCATTATAGGTTACATATTCTGCTGTGTCCCCGGTGCCGCTAACGAAGAAAGCGCAAATGACTTTCCCAGTGTACTTTAGTACTATATCTCGTGTATCCTCGACAGCACCCCTGTACTTGTCTATCACCGTAATGGCAGGGTTATATACTTGGTCCCTTTCATCGTCATAGACATCAAAATCAGCGCCGCTGGGATGCTCTATCTTGTACATTGCAAATGTTCTTGAGGCCACAGCCTGTACCTTCATAGACTCATAGGGAGCGGCACCATTCTCACAACCCACTACCACAGGCAGATAATCGCTTTCCAAGTCTAGTGTGAGAATAGAACCATCGCCGTATGTGGCTGTCTTCACTCTAATCGAGATAGACTGCGACTGGCCCTCAGCCAGTGCAGGATTAGAATCAATACCTAGCAAGCCACCAAGCATCAGACAAACAAGGGCAATGCCGATGAGCTTGCTGGTTGCTGTATTTTGTTTCATACTCAGAACTCCCGTTCAGGCATTCTCAGCGAGGTTGTGATTCTAGCTATAGTATAGTCCTCCGTTACTGCTTAAGCAATACTTCGGCTAACACCATTGTCTGAGTGGAGAGGCGTCTTGTGAGCATTCGCAGTAAACAAAAGCCATTCAAGAATGAGGAAACCTGTACTGGCACTGCACAAAACGCTACTTTGTTAAGTCGAAGAGCGTAGGTAATGAGATATTTTCCTACAACACACGCGGCAGATTCCCGTTTTGTTTGAGCATCCTATGAGGCGATTGTCTCGTAGATATGTTTTGTCAGACACTTCTCCTTGACTGCAGGACATGGACGCCGTATGATGTCTTAGGAGGAATATCTTCGTAGGAGGTATATACCATGGCGAATATTGTGCGACGTGTTAACTATTACTATACTGAGGTCCCCAATCGGGCTGGAGCGGGTGCCAAGGTCCTCAATGCACTCAAGGCAGGGGGCGTCAATCTGATTGCGTACAATGGTTTCCCGATAAGCACACGGCGTGCTCAGCTCGTCTTCGTGCCAGCCGACCGGGATGCCTTCCTTGCGGCAGCCCGTCAGGTGGGGATTAAGCTGGTGGGGCCGAAGATTGCTTTTCTGATCCAGGGTGAGGACCGGGTGGGCGCTGTCGCCGATATAGTGAGCAAGCTGGGGCAGGCCCGGATTAACGTCACGGCTATGCAAGCCACCGCCGCTGGAGAAGGGCGCTACGGAGCTATCCTTTGGGTCAAACCGCGCAACGTCGGCAAGGCTGCCCAAACACTGGGTGTGTCCTAAAGTATAGATGACTGTAATCTCAGGTATCTTGTCCGGTATTTCTGCTAGTGGCCACTGTGGTGACCCGCGGTTGAGCGAAGCAGTCTCGGCTAAGATGCTAGCTGGTGGCTAGATGACGCTCAGGTAGCAAGGGTTACACATTCTGAGTTTTTGTTAACTGGCTTCTTCCCCCCAATGCCTGCACAGGAACATGCGATTCACTACATTTCCTACTCCTTTAACTACCTGACACCCGAGAACACGCTATAGTCTTGGATTCCGTCATTGAGACTGTAGCCCAGGCCACCCCATGACCATTTCTTCAAAGTCACTTGACTTGTACCACTGTATGAGTTCGTCTGCGCTTCTACCTGCTACAATGTCAATTTTCATTTTCCAAGCAAAGCTTTGCAGCGGTATCGCTGCTGAGTCGAGACCCATTAACTCAACAAGCTGCTTATGTTCAAGCAATGGGGAGTAAAATGTTGTAATTACAATGTCAGGGTTGAGGCTAATATCTTCCGGAGTAAAGTTACTCTTTCTGTATTTAAGATAGTCCGCAGTGTAGAAGAACACGAATTCCCCTTCCAGTTTACCCCGCTTGATGCTTTTAGCTTCATCACAAAATGCACCTGTTCCTTCCGTATCAGTGGCTGCTTGTGCTACAGCTTGCCTTACATGCTCCAGTGTGACACGCACAGGATTGGCTGGCTCCCAGCGAAGCGATGTAGCTTGCGACACTAAGGAGACTTCGAATGCGTCCAAAATCAGAAGTTCCTGCAACTTTTGTTTCGTATTTGCGTCTAGAAGTTCTTCAACCGGAAGCAAGTCCACATAATCAGCTATATATTGCGTTGCTTTTGCATCGAATTCAGCTATTCCCAAAGTATCCAGAACTTGCAAGCTAGTCAGCG
>Ga0209979_1002750_pt1 | contig 16383 bp, 16 predicted proteins | sample AnhtaG_FD_183114 | JGI IMG/M metagenome (GOLD analysis project Ga0209979, IMG submission 183114) | Deep subsurface microbial communities from Anholt, Denmark to uncover new lineages of life (NeLLi) - Anholt_01485 metaG (SPAdes) (version 2) | ecosystem: Environmental > Aquatic > Marine > Oceanic...
CCCCCTATCACCCTCTGCTATTGCTACCGGGATGTCTTTGGCTTCAAGTTTTGGTGTCCCCATACTGACCCGAATTTTAGCCAGCTTGCCCTTTTCCCTGTGAATCTTGGCTTTCCTGATACCAGCTATCGTTTCGATTAATATCTCCTGAGCTTCAATATCAGCCAACCCCCTATTTACCACATATTTAGCCAAGCACCTTAATCCATTGCCGCAGGCTTCAGCCTCAGAGCCATCGGGGTTAAAGATGCGCATTCTAAAATCAGCAATATCTGACGGCAATAACAGCAGCAAGCCGTCAGCGCCGACGCCGAAGTGACGGTCACATACCGCCCTGGCTACCGGTGACCAATTACGGTTGGTATCGCTGGTCTCCACCAGTATAAAATCATTTCCAGCCGCCTGTAGCTTGGTAAAATTCATGGTTACCTCAACACTTCTTGGCTACAATTCTCATCCAGAAATCCGTTGGCTCCATTTTATAACTGTCTCTAAATTTGGTTTGCTCCAAAACATTCCTGATTTTACCCTCGTACTCCTGCCTTCTGAACCCGTGAAGTGCCATAAGTCTTCTCAAAATCCAGTAGCGCAAAGAGCCATACTTCTTAACTACTTTGCCGGCCTCCTCTTCAGGAATGTCTGGGCACCCATCATATATCCACGCCTCTTTGCCACTTTTTAAAACACGATAACTTTCATTCAGTACCTTGACTGGTTTCCTCCAGTGATGCAAGGAGCCCGTGCTAACAATAAAATCAATTGAATCATCCTCAAAGGGAAGTTCAGCGGCATTACAAAGTTTAAATTGAACATTTTGAACATTTTTGGCAGTTTGTACATGCTTTGTTGCGATTCTCACCATTGCTTTGCTTAAATCAATGCCGTAAACCTTCAAATTTGGTGCCCGTTTAGCAATCTCTATCGATAAATAACCAGTGCCTGAGCCTAAATCTATAAGGATTCCGCTTTCTATTCTATTGATTACCTCCCGAGCTATTCTTTTCTCTGGCTCTCTTAGAATTTTCGCCGGTATGGCATTGTAAATTATAGCGCCAGGCAGCGGTATTGCTTCCGGAAATCTATCCTTTATAAATTTCATTAAAGCCACTTTACCCACCTCTTACAAATTTAGCCAGCGAGGTTGCGATTTGCGAATCTCCCTTACTCTGTATATCAAACCACTTAATTCTATCATCTTTCAACTGAAACCAGGCATATTGATGCCTGGCCACCCGGTGGGTTTCAAACTTGATTTGCGCTATGGCAGCAGCTAAGGTTAGCTCACCTTTAAGAGACATACCAATTTGCTTGTAGCCTATGCCTGACATAGCTGGTAGATTAAGGTCGTAGCCCATATTTACCAGCTTTTCTACTTCACCTACCAAGCCTTGCCTTATCATCTGGTCAACCCTTAGGTCAATTCTACGATATAGCTCTCCCCTGTCGGCGGTTAAACCAATTATCAGGGTATTAAAAGGTGGTGCTTTCTTATATTGAAGCTGGGAAGGGGGAGTCTTGGTGCCTCTATGCACCTCAAGCGCTCGGATAACACGGCGCACATTATGCCGGTCAATCCTCTGGGCGGCAATTGGGTCAACCGTCATCAGCTCGTGATAAAGCTTGTCCTTGCCGAACTTGGCTGCCTTCTCCTCTAAGCTGTGTCTAAATTCCAGGTTAGGGGGGACTTGGGGTATTCCCCAGCCCTCTAACACTGACCATACATACTGCCCACTACCACCGACTAATAGGGCCAATCTGCTACGCTGCTGAATGTCCTCGATAGCTCTGTAGGCTAGCTGTTGATATTGAGCCAGGTTAAAATCCTCGTCAGGATTAACTATGTTTATCAGGTGGTGGGGAATAAGAGATAGCTCCTCCGGGCTGGGTTTAGCCGTGCCAATATCCATATAACGGTATACCTGCCGGCTATCAGCGCTTACTATCTCGCCATTAAGAGTCTGAGCCAGCCGGATAGCCAGCCGGCTCTTACCTACCCCGGTAGGACCAACTACAGCCACTACCACTAGATGATTCATTTTAGGTTTCTATTTAGTAACCCCATCCCCTTTTATATTTCCTTGGCAACCTACCCCCTTTATCCCCCTCCCTTACCAGGGAGGGGGAAGAATAGGTTTTGAAGGGGATTTTCACCCCACAAAAACATAGTTTTTGTGGGGACCCCGATTTTTCGCCCCTTCAAACTTTCCCTTTTAATATGGGGAAGGGGAAGTTAGCTATATAAGAGGGGCTAAGCCTCTCTTTGACCCTCCTTTAGTATTTAGTCCTTGTGAAGTAAAAGGTAATTTCCGAAAAGGCAAAGCTCATTCAAACTTCCCTTTATAAACAGCCTTTAATTTCTGAGGTCTGTTTGACGATGCTCAAGAATTGGGGTGCTTTCAGGCTGGCACCACCGACCAGGGCGCCATCTATCTCGGGTTGGTTTATAAACTCAGCAGCATTGTCAGCGGTGACGCTGCCACCATAGAGAATACGCATCTCCTGGGCAAGGTCTTCATTGTATAATTTGACGATATTCTGGCGGATAAAACCGATGGTCTTATTTGCCTGCTTGCCGGTAGCTGCCTTGCCGGTACCAATAGCCCAGATTGGCTCATAGGCTATAATCAAGTCATTAGCAAAATCTATCCCGGCTAAAGATGACCTTAACTGCCCGGCTATTACCGCCTCGGTCCTGCCCGCCTCATTTTCCTCAAGTGATTCCCCGATACACAGAATGGGCTTCAGTTTAGCCCTTAGCGCTGCCCGAATCTTTTTATTGACAATCTCTCCCGTCTCATTAAAATACTGCCTGCGCTCAGAGTGTCCGATAATAACAAATTCACACAGGTCGGCGAGCATTAGCGGTGAAATCTCCCCGGTATAGGCGCCCTTTGCCTCAAAATATAGGTTCTGTGCCCCCAGTTTTATTGAGCTGCCCTTAATTAGCTCCCTTACCGTAGCCAGGGAAATAAAGGGGGGACAGATTACCTTGTCAACATTGGCTATCTCATCAAGCCCCGGGCGCATTTCATTAACCAGCTCTGCGGCTTCACTTACCGTGGTATTCATCTTCCAGTTACCGGCAATCATCGGCACACGCATTTTAGCCTCCTTAATCACCTCATTTTGTCATGCTCCTGCGAAACAATACGATGCCAATGGCGAAGAAGGCTACTGTCCAGCCAATAAGCCAGTAAAGGTCGTGGCTGATGTTGCTCAGGGGCACCCCGCCATTAATGACATAGCGGCAAGCATTCATAGCATGGAAGAAAGGAAAGACTTCGGCAACTCTGGTAACAGCCGCTGGCATCTGTTCCGCCGGAAACCAAGCACCAGATATCATAGCCAGGGGGACAATGAAAATCCAGGGAACCCCTGATGCTTGGTCCTCGGAACGGGATACAGTACCCATTATCATCCCAATTCCCAGACAACAGATTCCGGTGGTAAACAGGATAAGATAGGCAAGACCAAAGTTGCCAATAATGCTTAGCCCCATCAAGAACCCGACGCCGAGATAGATGGCAGTGGAGATAATTATTACTGGTATAAAGGGTATAGTATAACCAAATATAAAGTCAGAGGGTCGGGCAGGCGTGGTCATCAGGCGTGGCAGGAAGCCCCTTAGCCTGTCCCTAACCATTATGCCGCCAACGGTGGGTATCAATATCATTAATCCGTAAACAGACATGCCTGGTATAAACCAGTTAATAAAGGGGTTAGCGATGTTGGTTTCCTTCTGTACGATTTCTATATTTACCGGCAGGCTAATGTTCAAGAAGTCAAGGGTCACTTCCCGTATCACCGGTATGATTCTCTGGGGCAGCGTTGGGTCGGCTTCATTGTAAGTCAGTATCAAATTCGTGGATTGATCTTCGGTAATCACCCGACTGAATCCATCGGGAATAACTAAGTATGCCGGTAATTCACCGTTGCTGAGTGCTTCCTCGGCTTGTGATGTGCTCTCATAGGTAGGGGATTTTATTTCCAGCACAGGAACGTCATCGAGGATATCAATAAAGGTTTGGGAAATCTGGCTCCGGTCTTCATCAACTACCCCCAATGTTACCGGTTCGGCGGTCTGCCCCCCGTAAGCGAAACTAAAGATGAGAATAAAAGCCACTGGCATTCCGAGGAGAAATCCCAGCGCAATGGGGTCCCGATATAGCTCCTTTAGATTCCTCTTGCCTATTTCCCAAAATCTCAATCTCTGAGCTCCTTTCCGGTAAGCTGGATGAAGACATCCTCCAGGCTTGGCTCCTCCAGCGCCGCAGAGCGAATGGTAGCACCGTTTGAGTGGAGATAGTCGGTAAGCTCTCTAAAATCCAGGTTCTCGTCAGATATGCGCAGTTTTTCATCAGCCTCTTCCGCCTGGGAGTATCTGGCTTTCAGCCCCTGCATAATCTCAGGCGTGATGTTGTCTGCCGAAATAATCATGGCGGGGGTCTTAATAAGGTTAGCTTTAAGTTGACTCGGGGTGCCCACAGCCACGATTCTACCTTCATCGATAATGGCTACCCTATCGGAGAGGAAATCAGCCTCCTCCATATAGTGAGTAGTGAGCAGAATGGTCTTCCTTCCCTTTAGCTGGGCAATGTGCTCCCACGTTGCCCTTCTCGCTTGTGGGTCAAGTCCCAGGGTGGGCTCATCCAGGAATAAAATTGAGGGGTCGTGCACCATGGCCATGGCTATGCTCAGCCTCCTCTTCATTCCCCCCGAGAATTTGCCTACCCTATCTTTCCCCCTCTCCGTCAAACCCATGAGCTTCAGCAGTTCCCCGGAACGCCTTTTTACCTCATCGGAGCTCATACCGTGAGTTTTGCCTATTAAAGTCAGATTTTCCCAGGAATTGAGGCGTTCGGAAATAGCAGTTTCCTGTGGTGAGACGCCGATGGTCTCCTTAACCTTGAATGGTTCCTTGATGATATCATGCCCCATTATTTGGGCTGTGCCCTCGGTGGGTTTTAGCAGGCAGCATAGCATGTTGATAGTGGTCGTTTTCCCGGCCCCATTGGGACCCAGGAGAGAAAATAGTTCCCCCTGTCCAATCTTAAGGTCAATGCCATTTACGGCTACCAGGTTGTTGAAGTGCTTGGTGAGCTTAAAGGTTTGTATTGCCTCCATCTATTCTAGCCCTTTCAGGCACTGAATTTGGTTAGCTTGAGGGCATTAGCCATTGCCAGAAGCATTACCTGTGTGGCTGGGAATCGCCCCAGCCCGCCGGCAGCACAAGCTGACTCGGAAAACTCCCCTACCCTATCGGGGCGGCACCATTTAGAATATAAAAGAATGGGCACCGGGTGCCAGCTATGCCCTTTAAGCAGGGCTGGTGTTGAATGGTCACCGGTGACCACCAGAACGTCAGGCTCCAGGCTCATTAGTGTGGATAGAGCGTTATCAACCTGCTCTATAATCCTGACCTTCCTATCAAAGTCGCCATCTTCACCAGCCGAGTCAGCCTCTTTTATATGCAGGAAGAAGAAATCATAATTAGCATAGTTCCGTTTCAGGGTGGCAAATTCATCTTCAATGCTGGTCCCCGTCTCCAGGACCTCCATGCCAACTAGCTTAGCTAGCCCCCGGTACATCGGATAACTGGCAATAGCGGCTGGCTTCAGTTTGTAAATCTCGCCCATTGTCGGAAACTGAGGTCGCTGGGAGAAGCCACGAAGGAGAACCATATTGGCGGGGTGCTGCTTAGCTAAAATTACCTTCGCCCGAGCTACAAACTGACTGGCAATGCTGGCTGTCCTGCTAGCTTGTGGGTTGAGGGCGGTGATGACCCTTGGCGCTACCCCTGTCTGCTGGGGGTCAGAGTCGCTAACATCCGGGGCAAGTCCCTCTCCCCGAAATACTACGATAAAACGGTGCTCATTTACCGGACGAACCAGAATTTTAGCCTTGTCTATTACCAGTCCATCCAGTAACTGACACAGCTCAGTAGATTTAGCAGTGGAGATACGACCTGCCCTGCGGTCAGTAACCAAGCCGGCTTCGTCCACAGTACAAAGGTTGCCCCGAGCGGCTACATCTCCTGACTCAAGGTTGAAATCTATCCCGATTGCCCCCACCACACCCCGACCAATGGTAAAGGCCAGAGGGTTATAACCAAAAAGAGCCAGGTGACCTGGGGCGCTGCCCGGAGTTATCCCCGGGCTCACCGGGTCGATAAGACCGCATATAGCTTTGGTGGCTAATTGGTCAAGATTGGGCGTATTAGCTGTCTCTAGCTCTGTCTTACCCGTTTGGGGGTCGGGTAATCCGCCTAACCCATCAATAACCAATAATACAATCTTGGCTGGTGAAGGTCTGGTAATTGTCTTTATTAACTCTAAATTAGGTAACAATCTCATAGATGAAGCCCTTCTTGATTATGAGCTTTTATTCAACAGGGCTTCCACTCCTGGTAATACTTTACCGGCTAGAAATCTGAGCGAGGCGCCACCACCGGTAGAGACAAAGGTCATCTTACTAGCTAACCCCAACCTGGTTACTATTTCAGCCGTAGAACCTCCGCCAATAACAGTAGTGGCATCAAGATTAGCTAAGAGTTCAGCCATAGCTTGCGTTCCCGTGGCAAACTGGGGTATCTCATATATGCCCATAGGTCCGTTCCAGAAAACTGTTTGGCACCGTTGTAATTCTTCACCGAATTTTTTTATAGTTCGGGGACCTATATCTACAATCCTCAAATGGGGCGATATGTTGTCTATAGATACAGTGTTGACTTTAGCTTCAGCACTAACTTCATCAGCCACGACCACATCAACCGGTAATAGCAAGCGCACCCCTCTTTTGGCGGTGTCTGCCATTAACTTGGCTGCCAAATCCAGCCTATCTGGCTCAATCAGGGACAGACCTACTTCATAGGATTTAGCCTTTAGAAAAGTGGCTGCCATACCGCCACCAATTAGAATATAGTCTACCTTACCGATAATATTTTCAATCATGTCAACCTTGTCACTTATCTTGGCTCCACCGAGAAGGGCGGCGAAGGGGTGAGCCGGGTGGTCTAAAATACTACCCAGGGCTTTAATCTCTTTCTCCAGCAGCAGGCCAGCTACTGCCGGCAGATATTGAGTAACGCCGACTATTGAGGCATGACTTCGATGGACGGCACCGAAAGCATCATTAACATATATGTCAGCTAACCGGGCTAGGGCTTGAGCAAAAGAGGCGTCATCTCTTTCCTCCTCAGGATGGAAACGAATATTCTCCAGAAGCAAAACATCGCCATTCTTTGATTTTTCCACTGCCTTCTCCACCTCGGAGCCAATACAGTCTTTAATAAACCCCACTTGCCGGCCTAAAATCTGCGACAGACGCTGAGCCACAACGGCTAATCGCAGTTTGTCAACCACCTTTCCCCTGGGTCGACCCAGGTGAGAGCATAGGATGACCTTGGCTCCCCGGTCAATAAGATATTTAATAGTAGGCAGTACGGCTCGGATACGACTATCATCAGCAATAACCCCTGTTGCCTCATCCAGAGGGACATTAAAGTCAACCCTGACCAAAGCCCTTTTATTATTGACTTCTATGTCCCTGACCGTCATTTTATCCATTTGTTGGCCCTGGGTTGAATCTAACAGTTGCCTCATCCTAACAGTGTGGGTAAATAATTGTCAAGCTAGCACCGCTATGGCTAGTAACAGAAGTATATAGGGCTTTAGGTAGCAAATTGAGCCCAAAGCAGGATTGTTTATCTTGACCTCTGTCTCAGTCCGTGCTACATTTTAATAACAAATAATTTGTCCCTGTAGCTCAGCTGGACAGAGCGGCTGCCTTCTAAGCAGCGGGTCGTGGGTTCGAATCCCTCCAGGGACGCCACCAAGCTAACTAGAGCCACTGCTTTACCCAAAATTTAACCCAATGTAGCCCAATGTTGCAAACATTTCCCTAACCATGATGTAAGCTGTCAGTGTAAGGAGAATACATTGGCTACTATTTCCGATGCACTGGCAGCTTATCGTATCTGCGCCCAGGCTGAGGGGAAAAGCCCCAAGACAATTCGTTGGATTATGTCAAGTGTGACCTACTTCGGCGAATACCTAGGTGCCAACCAAGACGTCAATACTATCACTGCCAACGACCTGAGAGGGTTTATCATTGCCCTCAAGCAAAGGCCCAAACTGAATATATCCTTGGATGAAATTATCGATGCGGTGAAGCGAACTGGCTACGCTGTCAGAGCTGCTGGTGAGCTTGGCTGCTCAGATGCCTACATCCACCAGCGTTTAAAGCTGGCAGGTATGAGCCTCCGCGAAGTGCTTGAGTCTCGTGACAGGAGGGGGTCGGGCGAAGGTACTGAGTAGGAGTATAAACAGCCGGGCCCTGACAACTGCGAAATAGATACGAGCATGGCCACAGTATTTAAGCAATGCAAACTTAACACAAGTTCAGCTAGGCTGTGCTAAGATGAAAACCTATCTTACCCCATCGGAAGTAGAGCTAATGGAGGGGGAAGCTGGCAATCTGCGTGACCGGCTGCTGATACGGCTTCTCTTTCGCTTGGGGTGTCGGGTATCAGAACTGCTGGCAGTGAAGATCAGCGACATAGATTTCCTCAACCACACAGTTACCATTCAGCACTTAAAGACCCGTATCAGATTATCGTGTCCCACCCGCAACGCATCGTTGGCCAGAGGCGATCGGTTTTGCCCTGGATGTGGTAGTAAGGTTGATCAAGCTACTAGCCGTCAGCAGCAACTTCGACGTATAAGAATGCTACCCGTTGACTTCTATACCATTGAGTTACTGAAGGAGTATTTAAGTGCAAATCGGCAAAGGAATGACAACTCGAGACTAGTATTCAGCCTTAATCGACATCGGCTGTGGCAAATAGTGCGGAACTGTGCGAAAAGAGCTGGTCTTCCAGATTTGCTGAATCCAGAAACTGGCAGGGTAAGAGGAGTTAGTCCTCATCGCCTTCGAGATGCCTTCTGTGTACACGCTATGAAACTGGATGACTCGGGTGACGCGTTAAGACTGCTTCAGGAACATTTAGGCCATGCCAGCTTCAATACGACGGCTAGGTACAGGAAGGTTGCCGGTGAAGAACATCGCAGGTGGTATGAAAGTCTTTGGAACGGGACTGTCTAGTCACTGCTTATAGGTAACATTCCAAGCTATTGTGCGCTATGGATAACCATGAAGTATACATTCCAAGGCCAGGTTCTCAAGCAATCGGCTGTTTCTGGATTGGGATCAGGGGAACCACTTGGCTGAGAAAGCTCCTTCTCCATTTTCTTTGGGCTAGACTTGCCTGGCAGTTCAGCTTTGCCCGAACGCGCGCCACAAGTTCCCGTGTGCGGAACGGCTTTCTCACATAGTCATCTGCACCGGCAACCAGAGCCTTCTGCAATGAGGTTACTTCACACCTTGCGGTAAGCATGATGACGGGAACGTTAGAGCGCTGCCGTATAAGGTCGAGAACCTCAAAGCCGTCAAGCCCGGGCATCATAATGTCGAGGATAACCAAGTCTGGACTACGCTCCTCCAGTAGAGCCAGCGCTGAGCTGCCATCAGTGGCTATGCCGACACTATACCCTTCCAGCTCAAAGGTACGCTTAAGTATCCGCAGCATCTCTTGGTCATCATCAACTACCATCCCACCAACCGGAGGAAATCTCAGTGGCGCTTAAGGTATTCACATATTCCCCAAAAGTAAAAGAGCCACAATGGACAACCATATCAGCTTCTACATAGCAAACTTGGGAAGTATCCCACTCGGTGAGTCTTATTGGTATCTTCTGCTTTAGTAGTGAACCTGATTTAGCGCCACCTTTTGACCTCAAAAGGTGCAGCACCTCCCTTTGATGCTTGAGCTTTCTATCTATGGTGGCTGAACTCATCCCTTTCAGTTTTGAGGCAACCTCATCAGATACCCTGAGCTCGCCAAACTCTCTTAATCTATCCACCTCCACTTCCAGGAGGGGCTTAAGTCGCTGACCACAGGGATAGTCAAATATCTCCCCCACCTTAACTAGGGGAGCCCTAACCTGACCATCATAGCCTTCTTTCCTCTTTCTCCTCACCTTAGGTCCCAGGTTTACTCCTGGCTGTATTTTCCTGAAGACACATTTTCTTGCCTGACCGGTATTGCGGCAATATTCATCCAGAATCTGGGACTTCTCCCCCTTGGTTTTGGCTTTTAAGTATCTTCCCCTTAATACCTTGAGATACTCGTTCCTTGAGTGCATATCCATCCTTTCTATGTAGCCTGGTCTCACCTCCTCTGAAAGTAATAACCAGGCTACATCTTAACTAATTCCGGTTACATTTTAGATGATTTAAATCGCAGTCTTGACAAGCCGTTGCCGAAGTAATAGTCTTGAGCCAAGGATGGTCCCCCTACAGAGATAATCTTGGGGGATTGTCAGCTCTTTAACATGCCACCAAAAATTTGCTGAACCCTTATGTAAGACTTTACTTGGTATGATGGAAGAAAATTGTAACTAGGTGGGTGACCGAAGGAGGGTGTAAGAGATGAAAATTGAGGGAGGATACGCAGGGAAAATATTGGAAGTAAATTTGACAAATGGAAAAATAGAAAAGAACGAGATGGATAAACAATTAGTTAAAGATTATATTGGCGGCAGAGGATTTGCCGCCAAATTACTTTACGATCGCACATTTCCAGAACTGGAACCTCTATCCCCTTTTAATCCATTGATATTGGCAACAGGTCCACTTTCGGGGATAGCCCCGTGTTCTGGACGAATCACAGTCGGTGCTCGTTCGCCGCTGACAAAAAGTCATGGGGACTCGAATGTAGGTGGGGAATTTGCCACCGAACTAAAGATGGCAGGTTATGATGCAATTGTTATAACAGGAAAAGCTGAAAGGCCAGTTTATATACAAATTGTTGATGACGAAGTAAAAATAAATGACGCAGGATTATTATGGGGAAAGGATACTCTTGAAACTACTAGAGCACTATTGAAAGAGTTTGGCGATAAAAAAGCATATGTGGCTTGTATTGGGCCTGCGGGGGAAAATTTAGTCCACGTTGCGGGAATTTGTGTAGATTTGAATCGCTTTGCGGCGAGAGGAGGGATGGGGGCCGTAATGGGTTCAAAAAATCTTAAAGCTATCCTCGTGCGAGGTAAAAAAGGTATAAAACTAGCGGATATTGACAGTTGGAAGAGGATTTTTGGGGAAACATTAGATCTATACCGATCTGAACCGACCACACCAATAGGGCGAGAGATCGGGTCAAACTTCTTGCTCAAAGCTCACAATGCGGCGGGGGCTATGGTATGGAGAAACTGTCAGTATAGTGGCGATGAGCTAGGTGAAATAACTGGTGAAAACTTAAATGAAAAATATGTGACAAAGGCCAGATCTGGTTGCAGTTTGTGTAACATTGGGTGTGCAAGGCATACTAGGATTGAGAGGGGGCCGTATAAAGGGGTTGAATTCAATGGTCCAGAATATTACACAGTAGACTCCTTGGGCCCCCGTGTTGGAATTGATGACTTGGAAAATGTGCTCTATAACAGCCAATTATGTGATAGGCTAGGACTCGATGCCACTTCTGCTTCAAGCATTATCGGATTTGCCATGGAATGCTATCAACGTGGAATAATTACCAAAGAGGATGTAGACAACTATGAGTTGGATTGGGGGAACAAAGAGGCTGTTACCGAAATTCTTAAGAAGATGGCTTATCGCCAGGGGATTGGTGATGTATTAGCTGATGGAATAAGGGCGGCAGTAAAAAAGTTTGGTCCTGAGTCAGAGAAATATGCGATGCATATCAAGGGATTGGATATACCACCCAAGGACCCAAGGGCGGGGTACACATACAATATGAGATACGCTATTTCCACTAGGGGGGCTGATCACCTCAGGTGTTCTGGTGTAAGTGCCAAATCTGGAGAATTTGCAGAAAATATTGATGGTATGCCTCCAGAGAAGTCTATGAAAATGTTTGTTAGGCTGGAGAAATATGTGACGGAAGTTAATCTTTTTAATGTGTGCAATTGGGCTTGGTCAGCCTATTCATCTAGTCTTGAAGTTATAGAAAAAAAGGAGAAATATCTCCTGGAACTATTCAATGCAGCAACAAGCTTGGATTTTACTCAAGAAGACATAGATAAGGCTGTGGAGAGGACGATACTTACAGAACGAGCTGAAAATGCGAGCTACGGGTTAAGAAGAAGGGACGATTATTTCCCTAAGAGATTTACTCAAGAGCCACTTCCTATCAAAAGTGGGGGATTTCATCCCCCTATCGTAGATTTTGAGGAAAGATTAAATTATTATTACAAATATAGAGGACTGGATGTTGATACTGGTATGCCCTTGGAGTCAAAATTGAGAGAACTTGGGATGGACAAAGTTGCAGAAAATTTAGAAAAGCTCAGAGGTGATTAGAACATGAAAGGAGGAAAAACGAAGTCATTAGTTTTCTATCCGGACAGGTGTTTAGGTTGTAGAATTTGTGAGACAATATGTGCCGTCGAGCATGCGGGAATGATAAATCCTGAAAGATCTAGAATAAAGGTTATTAAGAATGATGAAAAAGGATTGGATGCGGTAGGTGTGTGCGTACAATGTAAGGAGGCTCCTTGTATAGCTAGCTGTTCAGTGGATGCCATCTTAAGGAATAATGATTATATAATAAATATTGACAAAGAGCTGTGCGCGTTATGTGGGTTGTGTGTTGAGGCTTGTCCTTATGGTGGGATCTCCTTAGATGAGCAATCTGGGGAGTTTATCATTTGTGATCTATGTGGGGGAAATCCTGCGTGCGTAAAATGGTGTCCTACTAATGCAATTCAATACACTCAGCTGTCCGAAGGAGAGAACAAGAAAATATGGGAAGCTCATTTATCAATTTTACGAAGTGTTGAAAAGACGGAGGTGTTACAATGAAAAAAGAGGACATCGATAAGAAAATATTAACAGAAAACTATTGGCTTACAGAGTATAATTGGCAAGATAGGATAAGAAGCCAATTTCATCTACCAGAAAAAGTGCAGATACATGATGCAACCTTGAGGGAAGGTCAACAGACCCCTGGAGTTGTATTCAGGGAGGATGAACAGGTTAGAATTGCTCAGGCTTTGGATGATTTGGGGGTGTCCAGGATTGAAGTTGTTCCGATGATGTCAGAGGAAGATGTGAGAGCGACAAAAAGGATAGCAAACATGGGTCTTAATGCTCAAGTGTTAGCGTTCGTGAGCTGGAGGAAGGAAGATATCGACCTTGCGGTTGATTGTGGCGTAGGTGGTGTTCTTCTTGACTATGTAGGCAACCCATGGCAGGGAAAGGCTTTTTGGGGTCTCGAACCTGAAGAGATTATCAAGAAAGGGGTAGAAGCAGCAATATATGCAAAAGAGCGCGGATTGTATGTTTCTGCCCTCATCTGGGACGACATGAAAGTTCCTGAAGATTTCTTGAAACAGCATTATACCTCGATTGTAAAAGATGGAGGAGTAGATACAGTAACTCTAGCTGATACGTATGGTTTCTCATTGCCCTGGACAATAAAGGATATGGTAGAGAAAATTAGGAGTTGGGTGCCAGGTACTCCAGTTGAACTGCATATACACAATGATTTCGGTCTGGCAACAGCTTTGTCTCTTTCGGGCGTTACTGGCGGGGCATCGATAGTTGACACTACGATGCTTGGTTTAGGAGAAAGATGTGGAAACGCCCCCACGGAAGAGGTGGCATTGGGTTTGGAATTACTTTTGGGCGTAGACACAGGAATCCATTTGGATAAAATATACGAAACGTGTGAACTTGTTCAGAAGATTTCAAAATTCTCAGTAGATCCGAGAAAACCGTTGATTGGTCGTAATGCTTTCAGATTCTCTTCAGGATGGATTTGTTGGATGCTGAAAAAGGCAGAAGAGGCGGGAAGAATGCAAGGGATGCTTCCGTTTAAACCTGAACTCATTGGGAGACCTGGAATAGAGACTGTCATAGGTAAATCATCTGGAAGAGCGTCGCTGAAGCACAAGTTGGACGAGCTTGGAATTTCCGTTTCCAGTGAAGAAGACCTAGAAAAGATCTTAGACAGGGTATTGAGTGAAAGTAGTATAACAAAAGGAATACTTGAGGACTTTGAGGTCAGAAGAATCGTAAGAAAGGTGATATCAAAATAGCGGTCGGATAGTCCTATGCCAAAGAATGCTTATATAAAATGGTTTTCGGATATAAGAAAAGGGGATGTATATCTTGCTGGGGGGAAATGCGCTAACCTAGGGGAATTGAGAGCCATAGGTATTCCGGTTCCTGATGGATTTGCAATAACTACTCAGGCTTATATAAAACTCATCCAAGATACAGGTATAAATGATAGTATCAATGTGATAATGGAGAATCTGCAGAAGGATTTATCAAATATGGATAGAATCAATGAGGCATCGAAGAGGATACGGAGTATTATCGAGCAAGCCAAAATTCCAGATGAAATAAGTGAGGAGATCAAAAAGGCGTATAATGAACTCATTGGTAAGGGAAAATTCATCAGTGCTGTCGCTGTTCGCAGTAGTGGCACACAAGAGGATTCAGCCGATGCGAGTTTTGCCGGGCAATTCGATACCTTTCTGAATGTCAACGATGAAGAGGCACTATTGAAAACTGTTAAGAAATGCTGGAGTAGTCTTTTTGGACCAAGAATAATTAAATATCGTGCCGTTATGGGAATAGGGTATAGGAACGCGGGAGTTTGCGTAGTTATTCAGCAGATGATTAATCCCAGAACGGCGGGGGTAATGTTTACACTGGATCCAGTCAGTGGCGAAGAAGATAAAATTTTCATTGAGGGGAATTGGGGTCTTGGTGAATCATTGGTATCGGGCTCGGTGACACCGGACAGGATTTTATTGAAAAAAGAGCCTCTCGAAGTGATAAGGGTAGATGTATCTGTAAAAGAAGTTAGTACTGTGATCAATCCTAATGGTGGAATTATCCAGAGGAAAATTGTGGATAAAAAAAAGAATAAGCCTTGTTTGAATCAGAATGAAGCAATATACTTAGGCAAGCTGGCAAAAAAGATCGAAAATCACTATGGGACTCCACAGGACATTGAATGGGCTATCTCAAAAGGACAACAATTTCCAGATAATGTATTCATACTTCAAACAAGAAATGAGACGGCGTGGTCGAAAAAAAAGAGTAAAAAAGAGACCATGAAAGCTGAGCCAAAGATAGCCAGTCAATTAAGAAGCTCTTTCAAGGCTGGCTGGCGGCTATGATAAAAGACTTAATACGATAGTGGTGATGATATTGGATGAAAGAGAGAAGCTTTGCTTGAGAAAATTTAGGTAGTGTAACATTGGGATGACATTTCTCTGGGGCAAGGAGATTATATAATGGGGAGTAGTTTGAAAACCAAGTGGGAGGTGATACATGAGGTAACTTATAGCATTCAGCAGGCAAAAATCTTATTTATAGAAAGGGAGGTAAATTAATGAAAAACAAATTATTAGTCCTTGTGTTGGCGCTTATGCTGGTTACCAGCTTAGTTATTGCTGGCTGCATTCCAGCTGCGGCACCGGTCGAGCCAGTGAAGCCGATAAAAATAGGAGCCCTTGTGCCTGTTACTGGGGATTTATCTCATTGGGGGGAAGGTGTAGTAGCTGGCCTAGAGTTTGGGTTCGCGGAGGTTGGCTGGGAGATTGCCGGTAGACCGATAGAACTTATCGTTGAAGACGACGAGTCATGGGACGAGGTTATGGCGCTGACGAAGGCGAGAAAACTGGTGGAGGTTGACGGGGTGTCTATCCTTATGGGACCTATCGCCTCCTCATCGTTTCTGGGAACGGGGACCTATATTGACGTGACGAAAACACCTACTCTAGGCCTCTGTTACCGAGGTGAGTTTGAAACATGGGAAGAGCCCACTTGGAATTTCTCCGCCCATGGAGCGATAGCACAACGTGGCTATGCCTTAGGCCAATATGCCTATGAAGTATTGGGCTTCAGGACAGCTACCACTATGGGTGCCGACTATGAAACTGGATACCAAGGCACAGGCAGTTTTTCTGACGGCTTCTACGACGCCGGGGGGAGTGTAATTCAACAGCAATGGGCGCCACCGACCGAGATGGAGTGGGGTCCCTATAATGCAGTCGTGGAGGATGCCGATTGTATGGCGGTACTTCAGTATGGGGCTACTATGCTGTCTTATGTAAAGAGTTGGTACGAATTCGGCTTCTGGGACAAGCAGCCGCTGTTGTTAATTAGTCCCTGCAGCGTATTCGAGAAGGATTTGGCCGAATTTGGTGACTGGACCGTAGGTTTGTATTCGGCTACAAGCTACGTTAATACCCTTGATACACCAGCCAACAAAAAATTTGTGGCTGATTACAAAGCCATGTATGGACGGCAGCCGATATTTCCCGATATCTGGGGTTACGTGTC
>Ga0209979_1002752_pt1 | contig 16365 bp, 13 predicted proteins | sample AnhtaG_FD_183114 | JGI IMG/M metagenome (GOLD analysis project Ga0209979, IMG submission 183114) | Deep subsurface microbial communities from Anholt, Denmark to uncover new lineages of life (NeLLi) - Anholt_01485 metaG (SPAdes) (version 2) | ecosystem: Environmental > Aquatic > Marine > Oceanic...
CGTTTGCGTTTCAGCTTTCGGACCACATCATCTACACTTAAACCAGCTGTTTCTCTGGCCCATTTGAGTATATCAGGATTGACAGGAATCAGCTCACTCATATCGTCACCTCCACAATGGTCATGGTATCATTGCCAAAAATATCCACCACCTTGACCGCCAACTTGCGCCGCCCTGGGGTACATTCGTGAAAGACGCTGGTCAGTTCCAGCGAGAGGTCTTTTTTGGTGCGGAAGGATTGCCACTCGTTCTCAAAGATGAAATCCCCCGTCCAGCGCTCTTCCCATTCGCCGCTATCCTCGTTCTTCACACGGACGATCTCGCGCTTGCTCTCAAAGTTGAAATCCACCGCCCAGTAATCAATCCAGTCCGTCCACTGCTGGGTGAGCACCTCGCGGCTGACGATGCCGTGGGCGTCCTTACTTACCTTCACGATCTGACCCCGTTCCACCACAACCTTGCTCCTTTTGTTCCTGAGCGATGCTTCGGCGTTGGCAATCGAATCCTGCGAATAGAACACCGAAAAGTCGGTCAGCTCGACGGCCACAGCGGGCAGTGTGCCTTTCTTGCCTGCCCGGACGTGCGGCTTGACCTCGATGTATGACACATCGTGGAAGACCACCTGGTTCTTTTCCACTGCCCGCTTGTCGAACACCTCGGCGGGGATGTACTTGGGAGCGATGTCAATGCCTTTGGCGCGCGCTTGGTCCAGCACGTTGGGGAACAGCCCCATCTCGAACTCGAATCCCAGAATGTCCACGCGGGTGATGTGCTTCTGGCGACATTCCAGGATGACCTCTTCCACAAAGAGGCGCGTCACCGGCAGGTTGACCGGCCCCACCGCCACCAGCCGCCCGGCCTTTTGGCCGTGGAAGGCGGCAAAGCCGTCGGTCTTTTCGGCGCGGTAGGCGCGCAGGATCAGGTCGAGGAAAGCGGCTTCCTTTTCTGCCAACTGCTTTTGCTGTTCCGCTTCGCGCAGGTTGGGGTTGACGCCGATGTAGTGCTGGCGCTCGTACTTGCCCAGGTTGAGTATCTCAAAGGCCCGGTAGTTCTTGCCATCGGCTTTCAGTTGCCGCTGCACGCCGATCATGCGCTTGCGGGTGGTGTGGATGGCGAACTTGCCCAGGTCAGCGACGATCCACTTGCGGCCCAGCTTTTCGGCCACGGCGGCGGTGGTGCCGGAGCCGCAGAAAAAGTCGGCCACCAGGTCACCTTCGTTGGAGGATGCCTTGATGATGCGTTCGAGCAGGGCTTCGGGCTTTTGAGTGGGGTAATTCAATCGTTCTATGGCTTGAGAATTGAGTGGATAGATATCATTCCATATTGTTTGAACCCTTTTACCCTTATCTGGGTCCAGATACTGTATTAACCGGGGTGTACCTTCAGAGGTAAATACGATTTTATTCTCAGCCCAAAGCTTGTCAATGGTAGCTTGAGAATATTTCCAGGCATTGCCATCGGGATAGTATTGTTTACCATTAATAACTCGCAATTCCTTGTTACCTGTTTTCGCGCTCATACTGATAAGTTGATAATGCCTACCATACTCATCAGTTTTTGAATAATGGGATTTCAAATACTTCTCGGATTGATCCATATATGCATCATTCCAAGTATAGGTTTCTGCTTTTGTGTAAAAGAAAATTGTGTCATGGATATTACCAAAGCGATTAGCGTCGCTGTGCGTCCAGATGCGTCGCCACACTATTTCATTTCTGAATCGGTCTGCCAAAAATATTTCTGTTAATATGCTGCGTATGTAATTATTCACCCTCCAGTCACAATGCACATAAATACTGCCATCCTGGGCCAGTAAATCCCGCATCAGTACCAGCCGCTCGTAAATCATCGCGATGAAGCTGTCCGCCCCCTTGCCCCAAGTGTCGCGGTAGGCGATCTCCTCCAGCATGTTGGGCTTTTTGGTGAAAGTGTCGCCGCCGATCTTGATGTCCATCTTGAAATCCGCACCCACGTCAAAGGGCGGGTCAATGTAAATCAGCTTGAGGCCGCCCTGCCGTTCAATCTCCTCGCGCAGGGGGCCGTTCTTCAGGCTGGAGAGGATGAGCTTGTTGTCGCCCCAGATGAGCTTGTTCGTCCAGCCCTTGAGTTGGCGTCCGCGGGCGTCCAGGTCGAACAGGCTCATCTGCAAGCGGGTGTCCTTCTCGGCACGCGGCTCGTCCACCTGCTCGATCACCTGAAAGGGCAAGACGATATTGCAGACCTCGCTGGTCTTGCCGTTCCAGACCAGTTCCACCTCGCGCTTGTCTTCAAAGAGCAGAAAGCGGTACTTGTCGGGCAGGGGTTTGTCGGCTTCGAAATAGCGAATGATCTCTTGTTGTTCTTGTTCGGTTAGTCGTGGCATGAGAGTTCTCTCCTTCCTGTAATTCTGCAGCCCGGTGTCAGACTGAGGGGCAGATTGGAAAACATGACGACCAAGCTCACTTGCTAGGCGGGTTGGCAGCGCACCCTCGCATACAGTATGACCCACAACAACGATACCAATTACAAATTCGTGCCGCGATTAGCCCAGCCGGAGACGCGGCGCAGTGGGGCGAGCGAAGCGAACGGGATTGGCTCCATTGAGCAGTTAGGCGGACGCGTTGTCGCGAAGCGGCAAGCGTCTGTGCTATCTAGTGATTATATAGAATGTCCATTATTGAATACAGCCAACTTGTACGCTTGGTAACCTTCCGGGTCCCAGTACCAGTTTGGTTTTGTCCTTCGTGACTGGAAAACCGCCAGAAACAAACAAGCCGAGCCTTTCCTACCTTTCGAAAAGCTCGGCAGTACGTCATGCATACAACCACCTCCTATCGAAGCAACAAACCAGAACAGAATCCCTGCCAACGCAAGGAAGCCTTGGGCAGCTATTGAGAAACTTCGGCGCTTTCTGCTGCTACAGTGAACTGATCGGCGCTATTCTCTTAAATGTATCATAGCACGAAACTAGGCTTTTGTCAACAACACCAGCCACCGTGCGGTTGACGCAGGTGGCTTCTTTGCTGTCTCCTGCTTTGCCCCCTGTTCTTTGGGGGATACTCCGCTTCAGCACCTCCGGTCACCCAGAAGCATTGGGAGCCTGCTACATGGCCCGCTGGCGGTTACCGTTCGACTGAGCTCACGACGAAGCCACGACCGGACTTCCACCGGCTAGCAGTTGACAGCTTCAGGACACACCAGCGAGTGGTTATCTGGCGCCATCTTCCGGCCAAATTATCCTGCCTCGTTGGGAAGAGGGTTCCAGAACAACTGCAGCTTTCCGTTTTAGCATCCGTGGCGATGGGTTAGGGGACAAACGCAACCATTCGCGCACAGCATCAAACGGATCCTGACCCTGCTTGCAGGCGATAGATCGACCGATGCAATCAACCCGCCGGCCTACAAAGTCCAGTCGGTCCGGGGACTTGCCGAACTTCGGGTCACCGAAGTCGCGCGGTACGTTTCGACGTGGCGGAAACTTTCTGTCGGCATGAGCACGGTAGAACGTCCAAACGTCGAAATCTTTCACACCGCTTTTGCCGTCCACATAGTGTTGAGCCGCGCCCTGACAGAGCGTAACACATATAACTTTGCCCCGATACAAGCCGGCGAGACTAGCATTCCGGGAGAAAAGATCTTCCCTGTCTTCCATCGCGACCTGGGCCAACCGCTGTAAATCCGCATCCTCAATACGTAGATAGGATCTGCCCAATACTTCCTCCGTCCAGATAACGGCCTGGAACTCACTCGCCGCGCGGCTTGCGCAGTGAGGCCCAACTTTCCCCGATATGCCCCAAACCCACCGCAACCATCAAAAGCGCTCTCAATAGCGCTGTCGGCTTGTAGGGTCAGGGGATGGCGCCTAGAACTTAGGTAGGGCAGCCCAGTTTGCTCTCCGTTTCCTCTGAGAGTGCCTCAGTACCTCTACCATATCCCGGTTTCCATCCCCTGCCACCTCGAACCGTACGTGAGGTTTTCCCTCATACGGCTCTCCGACAGCCTTCTTCCTGAGGCTTTCATAGTTCCCGTCACTGCTGCCTTGTCAGCCTGCCACATCAGGCCAGCACCAATTTCAGTCTCTACTTGGCACACAGACTTAGTCCGCGCTGACGTTCTCGTGATTTCACCTTGGGTGTTGTTGTCCCGCATCCTGTGCGGACATGCACCGTCACTTACCGTCCCGCTTGGCACGGCTGAAGCAGGGTCCCTTCCCTCCGATGAGGTTATGTTGTCCTCACCATCATCAGTACTATGAACCCCTCCGACTTCTCACCCGGCTTCCCCCTGGACTTCACTTCCTCAGCTTATACCAGCGGTTACGGTAGATGTGGGCCACCGACCGAGTGAGACCTCTCCTGTTCCGTCGTCTACTTTCACCACATCCCGCTCCCCCTACGCCGGGGAGTTCTTCACGGCTGCTCTTCCAGGTTCTTCGCCGTTTCCAGGGCCTTCGCTCTCGCTGAAAAGCTCGGCTCTCCCTTGTTCCCCTTTCGGGGCTAACATTTCGACGCTGCTGTGCGAAGCTTTGCTTCGCCATTCACTTCATGTTACGGGCTATGGCTTTGCTCCCCTTTCTCCGGGGGTTACATCGCTTCAGCACATCCGGTCGCCCGGAAGCACTGGATGCCTGCTACGTGGCACTCCGTAGTGTACGGAGTACACTGCCTCCTGACAGTTACCTCGGTTGGACTCGCACCAACTAGCAGACGACAGCTTCAGGACACACCAGCGGGGGTTAGGCCGGTTTCTCCGACTTAAATCAAGCCTCGACCTTGAGACCTGGCATATGGGCAAAGAATCTCTCAGCTCTGTCTATTACCATTTGGCTATGACGGACGTTTGCGATGAATTGCTCAACACCCTGTTTGAGTGCGGCGAGCAACTTCTCGACTTGGATTGCTTTGGCATCGCGGCTGCCCTCAAGATCTATTAGTTTCTGTAACTCCTGTTCATCAGCAGTACCCCAAGCGTAGAAAATCTCGCTTGCTCTGCCTTCTCGGCTCAATCTTGACTCTGCAGAGTACGAGTGTATGAGCGAGCACCTAGCCGCATAGAGGTCTATAGCCGTGCATGACAGTTGAGAATTGGGCAGTAGATAGGTCTCTACCCACCTGATGAAATCACTTGGCTGTACGTCTTGGTGGTTCTTATCCCGGTCGAGCCACGCCATTATATCTATCGTGGCGTAAGTGAGCATTAGGCTTGGAGTTATGAATTGGTTTTTGAAGCAAAGCTCGATAGACGAGATTAGGTATTGTGCTTGTGTTTCAAGTGTGCTGCTTGACATGCTGGTTCTCCTCCTGGCGCGAAAAGCGGCCTAACTATAGTTGTGCCATATGGCAGGTACCTGTAAAGCGTAGTGCCACCTGCCGTCAATCTCTGCAACGTTCAACAGCTCAAACTTGCCAACCTCGTGCATGGCGGTGGCTAGCAAGAACTGGAATGCCTCTTGGACTTCGGGAGGCTAGGCGTCGAGGAGGGAAGCGAAGGATTGGAGGTTGGGGGGAGATCGTTGGATATGTTCCTCATGACTTCTTATCCCGCCAACAGTAGGCTGTGATCACCGCACTCTTTCTCTATCGCTCGGCTCATACTTCAATGTATTCTCTCTTCTCTTAATCACCTCAGCCATATTCTTGAAAAAGTCTTGTTCAAAGCGGTCGAGAAAGGCAGCGGTACGAGCCCTGCTGCCTTCGTTTTCGGGAAACATAGATATGCCTTCTGCCTTGGCTGCTGCGGATGCTTCATCAGAGAGCTGATCAACAAGTTCCCACATTGCCATTGCCAGAGCATCATCGTAGTGCTGAAGTGCCACATCGATCAGATAATTACGTATCATTATCCTTTCATCATCATCGCGCCCACGCCCAACACTCCAGATGAGTCGTGCCAGCGCCCGCTTATCGGTCTGTATTCCAAACACTAGATCAACAAGTTGGATAAATCCCAAATGTGAGACCATCGCGTTTGCACAGCGGCCCAGGATTGGCCCCTGACACAAGCCCATAAGGCGTGTATCCGCTGTCACAAAAAGGGGTTTGCGCCGCGCCTCCATATCCAAAATGAGACGCGCCAATATGGCAGCTTCGTGGTTGATGAGCACTGGTGGTTTCGGGCTTCTATAGTATGGATCGAAGTCAGCGGCATCCTCATATGCACTGTGCAAAGCTCTCTGCACTTGGTCATAACAATCTTTCTCTTCATCAGATTTGAATGAGAGTGTGATGGTTCGGACACTTTGCTGCTGCAAGTACTTTGCTAGGCTGTGTTCAGAGCCATACGGGGCTACCTTCTCGAGGAATTTGGCGAATGAGATGCGCTCCTCGGTTCTACCCACCCAACTTGCATACGCTGCAATGTAGACATTGGTGCCCTGCGCACTGCATATCAGAATATGACGACGTAGTTTGTCAACGTTCTCAAGCCCTTGCCTGCGCACCTCCTGCACTGCCAATGCACGATGGGTAACAATCTCATTCATAAAATCTCCTGTTATAGAGATAGCGATTGTACTCCCAGCCACCTCTGCAACATCCTGCATTCTAGAAATTGCATCAGCGTATAAAGGGCTGTACGGATGGCCATCGACTATTGCTGGCATTAGAACATTGGCATCCAAGTACACTATTCCCGGTGTCAGGAGTACCTGCTCCGCGGTCGAGCGTGCATTGTTTAGAATCAACTCTACGCCAAAGGCCACTCTTCCCACGTCAGCGAGTAGCTCTGCCTCCTTATCGTCTGGATGTCTGAATAGATCAAAGATGGCGTTGGCCACAGCCCTCGATTTATCAAGTGAAACATCTTTTGCAAACCTTTTGATTAAGGCCTGAATCTGCATCCAAGCCTCAAACGTACTCGACCGATGTCCCCCCGCAAAATGAGCTCCCAGATCCCATCCTCGGGCCATAAGGAGTCGGTTCACTATTTCCACGATCAATCTACGCAATCGTTTGTCTGCATCAACGCCCTCGCGAACCTTAAGTCTGTGCGTTACACTTTCAACGAGGGTCTCCAGCGCGATATCGAAGGCTCGCTGACTATCCAGGTGGCATATCAGGCTCTCCTGCTCTTCAGTACATAGACCCTGTGCCATCAAAACATTGACTGCCTGCATGACCAAAGGGGCGAGCTGACTGTCATCCAGACTAAGGTATTTCTTAACTGACTGAATCAAAGCCTTTCTCGTTGTGCCCTGAGGACCCGAATCAATAATTGCTTGCGCAACAATACCCTCGACTACAATTTCCCGTAATGGTTCTGCCCTTCTGCCCAGTTTCAGGCGGGCATAGCAACTGGCGAGGAATCGTCTGAGGCTTGGGATGGATTCGATTTTGTCGGGGGCCTCGCGACGCAACGTCCTGATCTCACGTTGAGCCGCCCTAATGCTTTCCCAGAGGGATTCGTGCTCATTCGTTGGATCGTATTCAATAACCTCAATGTTGTATTCTGCGAGTTCAGCGCGAAGGCCCGGATCGCAGTCGGAGGGAAGGAGGGCCAAGTGAAGCTGTGGGTAGGGTTGGGGTAGTGTGTCACGCATTACCTGAAGCACCCGGTTGATTGCCGGGTCAATGAATGAATATCCCACAAACAAGCAGTGATAATTCTTAAGAATATGAAGGAGAAAGTCTTGGTAGGAAGGATCGTCTTTGGTTCGACCATAGTCGTTGCGATCCAAGACCATCGTTTGAGGAATCTCTGCACGCCCGTGAATTCTTGCAATGTACAAGTCGGTCCAAAAGATTGCCTGCCTCATTGACGAGTCACCAAGCTCTACAAACTGTGGGGCTTTTAGAGTGAGGCCTGATTCCACCTGTGTTTCAAACAAGCTGTAATAGGCATCATGGAGGGAGCGATCATAGTTAGTCGTAACGACAGCACTAAAGGGCAGAGCCATTAGGGCACGAAGTTTGTTGGGAGAGTAATTTGGTGCAGAAGTGAAAGGCGAGGCAAGCTCACGGTACTTCTCACCATTCGGAATCTCTATACACGCCTTATACAAGTCGGCTGCTTCTAAGTAGTGGCATGTCTTCAGCCGTTTACACATTAACACTGCTGTCTCTTCCTCATAGCGGCCTGCGACGGAGGCCAGATATTCAAAATACTCCAGCCATGTAGGAAGACCTGCCCTCTTCCCTACACCAGCCCCGGCGAATAGGCAACTGCCTCGCTGTTGCACAAAATCAACTATCCTTGGAGTGAGTTGCTCTCTTGACAGAATGGACATATTGACTCCTCTCCGCTGTGCAAGCCCGACTGTGATCATATCGAAGGGCTACCACACTCCGCATCCCATCCGCTTGCGGCTTCGGGGTAGCAAGTCCCCCTCGCTGCTGCGCGGCCAACCCTCTCCGCTCAGGCTACCCGCGGATACAAAACGCCAGCCTCAGGGCATGTACAGCTGCAGCGGAATGAAGTTCTAACAGCGCATAGACAAATCCGGGCGTCCTCGCAAACTAGAAAAGCCGCCCCCCACTTGCCCAGGAAACAGCTTTGTGCTATCATATCCGCAAGCCTGTCTCCTGGGTCGTTCAGGAGTAGGTGTTGGGATTACTAGAGCGGTGGCTCGGTAATCCCTTTTTTGTTTGGCTGCTAATAGTATACCCGATTTCGCCTCGTTTGGCAACACCCGAAAAGCCACCTGTGCGGTTGACGCAGGTGGCTTTTATCTTTGGCAGGAGGTGTGGCGGCCGGGATGTTGTCCAGCCGACAGGAATCACTAAAACGACTCATGGTCGCCTCACGACTCTCTCCTTGTCTTTCTACAAGGCCTAGGGTATAATAGTCGCATTGAAGAGAACCGGATAGCGCTTTGGATTGCGACTACTACATCCTTTTGGTTGCTTAAGCTAGAGGAGGTGATGACCAGGCAAAACGTGAAATGGGCCGACTAAGCACAGGCCGCAGGACGACCGCTAGGTGAGCATCAGCGAAAGGGAGGGGACAAGAACAAGATGAAACGCGCATTCGTATCCAGCAGAGTTCGGCGCCTGCTTGAGGGCGCCAATGCGCCGGGAGTGCATCGCCAGACCATCCTGGTCCTGGTGGTTCTGGTCGCCAGCGCCGTAACGCTGGCAGCGGGGGTCGGGCCCAGGCCTCCCGGCGTGGGCGCGGCACAAACGTCCCAGACACTCGCAGCCGAGTGGACCTTCGAGGGGCGGGTCTACGAAGGGAACTTGGGCGAGGAACCGCCCAACTCGCAGCCATTGCAGGGCGTCACTGTGTCGGTTTATGGCTCCAACGGCCCGTATCCCGACACCGGCACTTTCATCCGTAGCACGGCCACTGACGCCAATGGCTGGTATGGTCTGACCGTATACGACTATGATGGCCCCTACGAGTTCTACCACATTCGAGAGACAGACCCAGCGGGCTACATCTCTGTTGGGGCGACCACTGTTGACGGGGCGGTGAGGGAAGACAACTGGATTGAGTACGTCATCCCGCTGGAGGGCAAGACGCTGACCGGCAACAAGTTCTGGGATAGGGTTCCGGCGACGCCCACTTCGACCCATACCCCCACGGCCACCCCCACCGGCACGGTCTCACCCGCGCCAACTGCCACCACGACGGCCACCCCCACCCCCTCGCCCACGCCCTCCCCAACGCCAACGGTGTGCCCCTACCCTGATGCTGCAGGCGACACCTTCGCCAGTGCGACGGCCATGACGGGCGCCAGCGTTGAAGAGTACATCTGTCCTTCTGGTGACCATGACTGGTGGAAGTTCAACGTCACAAAACCTAGTCACTTAAAGATTTACCTTACCGGCAAAACGATGGGCGATCTCCCATATAACTACAATCTTGAGCTCTACGACCCCCAGGGCGACTTAGTAGAACACTCGCGACGCTGGGGTGACGCAGCCGAGGACATTTGGCTCTTGGCCCAGAAGACCGGCTGGTGGCGAATCGAGGTCTGGCCAGCTCAGGCGTGGGATTGGCAGCCCTATCTGCCCTACGTCTTGTCGGTTAGTCAATCCCTTGTACCTGACCTGACAGTGAGCGGGCTGGAGATTACCCAGGCCACTCAGGATAAGAACAACAGCGTGCCTCTGGTGGCAAACAAGCCGACCATGGTGCGGGTCTATGTAGATATCGGCGACGTATCCGGGCCAGTCAGCCCGGTTTGGGCTGAACTCTATGGCTGGCGGTCGGGTTATGACGGCATGTCACTGCCTGGTTCTCCTTTGCGACGCGCGGCGTCGGTTAAGAAGTGGAAGTCTCTCACCGATCAGCGGATGTTACCCATCTATAACGGGCTGGACTTCTTACTGCCTTGGTCATGGGTTACCTCTGGATCACCGCTCTACCTGCGCGTAGTCCTGAACCCCAAAAGCATTCCAGGTGGAGGATATGCTCCTATTCCCGAGGGCGACACAACCAATAATACGCTGGAGCGCACCATTAACTTTCAGCCCACCAAGCCGCTCCATCTTGTATTTGTGCCCATTAAGGCCAGCGGCAAAGTGCCCAAGAACAGCGAGGCTTTCACTATGGCATCGTGGCTCAGGGCGGTCTATCCGCTAAGCAAGGTCGTTCTCGGGTTCAAGGCCGGGGGTCCGCTCGGGGTAAACTACGACTTCACCAAAACCAAAGGCGGCTCTGGTTGTGGCCCTGCCTTTGATAAACTGATGGAGGACTTGCTCCAAATCTATAACGGCTGGAGTAATCTTCCTCCCAACACTCACCTCTATGGTTTTCTGGATCCGGCCGTGCCCCACAGCAATTTGGGCTGTGGGAAGCGGCCTGGCAACGTCTCAGCGGGCTTTGCGTACACCACAAAGCATATCTATCTTATTGCTCACGAGCTGGGGCATAATTTTGGTCGCATGCATGCCCCAAATTGCATGACCTCTAACGATCCCAAGTGGCCAACGAAAACCAATCCGATGGGGATCATCGGTAGAGTCGGGGTGAGACCACTGACTGGCCAGATCTATCACTGGTTTAAAACGACCGACATTATGGGCTGCCAAGATCCAGCGTGGATCTCGCCGTATACCTACAACGCGCTCTTTGACAAACTCAAGAGCCAGTCCTCTACAGCCGCGCGGACCAACGGGACGGAGGAGGTTCTGTACCTCTTTACCCAGGGGCGCATAGAGGATGGCGTGGTAGAAGTCAGCAGGCCCTTCTATCAGGATCTGCGGCCACTGGGCAGCCACGATGAGCTGGGAGAAGGGCCCTACAGCCTGGAGCTACAGGACGCGGAGGGCCACGCCTTGTTTGTCCGCCACTTTGATCTGCTGGATACCACTCCCCATGGTGACCACGACGCTGATACCGGCGCATTTCATGAGATCCTGCCCTGGCAGCCGCTCACGGAGCGCATCGTCATCAAGCGTGAGGAAACGGAGCTCTGGTCGCTGGCCGTCAGTGCGAACCCGCCGCAGGTTACGTTGCTTAGTCCCAACGGGGGCGAATTCTGGGGTGCCGATGGCTCCCGAGCTATCACCTGGACAGCAAGTGACGCCGACGGCGATCCGCTGCGGGCTAGCCTACAGTATTCGGTTGACGGCGGCGAGAGCTGGCAGCCGTTGGGTGTCAACGTCGCTGGTAACTCGTACACGGTAGACGCCGCATGGGTGCCTGCCAGCGAGCAGGCACTGGTGCGAGTGCAGGTCACGGACGGAGTCAACACGGCTTGGGACGTGTCGGATGCGCCCTTCACGGTGGCAGGTAAGAGCCCGCTGGCGATAATCAATTGGCCGCTGCCCGCCACCCAGATCGTGCCCAGCGATTCTCTTTCTCTTGAAGGATGGGTCTACGATCCGGATGACGGGTCCCTGAGCGGCGAAGGGCTGTCTTGGAGCTCAGATCGAGACGGCCTTCTGGGCACTGGGGAGAACGTGTTGGCCGTCTCGCTTTCGCAAGGTTGGCACGAAATCACGCTGACCGCAACGGACAGCGACGGCCAGACGGGGACGGCCAGCGTGACCGTGTTTGTCGGCCACCGGGTCTATCTGCCCATCATCCTGAAGAGCTACCCGTGAAACCTGAAGGATGGTCTTGGGCAGCGGCGAAAAGCCACCTGTGCGATTGATGCAGGTGGCTTTCTCTTGAGTAGAAGTTTTGTCTCCTTTGAAGTAACAAACCTGACCGTGAATGCTAGGCTGGCTTACCCTTGACTCATCGTGTTGCCTGCTTGTTCTAGAATCTCCTCAATCTCACGGAACAATGCCTCCTCCGCCTCCTGTCGCTCTTTGAGTTCCTTTGCAGCCTCCTCTGTGACTAGCTTGCACCGGGGGCACCCACCCACGTCGTTCAGGACAAAACCACAAATGCCACATATCACCCGCTCAGCCCCAGCCCTGCCCAGAGAGCCGATGATCACTACCAGTTGCTGGTCGCGGTACTTGTCCAGATGCTCGCTCAGGTCTAGGTCGCCCAGCCGCCAGCCGCCGCTCTCGCTCGGATAGCGCAGCGCTCCCCGTGGCACCTCGGCACCGGTTTCTAGGGCGATGGCAGCCAATTCGTCGGCGTTGGCTGGATGTAGGGACTTGGGATGTTTCATTGCCATTCACTCCTCTTGCAAGAGCTACTGGACTCTTCTCTCAATAAGGGCCAACATCTTCGGATCACGCGCTATCAAGGCTTCCTTTCTTGCTCGAGTCAGAGTCTTGATGTAACACTCTGCCTGACATGCTGAGCGATAGCTGAGATCGCCTATTGAGAAGACCAGCTCCACGGGCCGGCGCTTTCGAGTCCACTGAGCTCCTCTTCCTGCCCTGTGGTCGGACAATCGACGATCCAGGTCACAGCTTATACCCGTGTAGAGTGAGTCGTCGGAGCATGATAGCATGTAGACGCAACACCTTTTCTTGTCTTCTTCCATCCGCTGCTTTGCTCCTTGTTCGCCAAGGGATACTCCACTCGCCTGGCCTGACTGCCAGGACAGGCAGCACCTCCGGTCACCCAGATGCACTGGCTGCCTGCTACGTGGCCCGCTGGCGGTTACCACGACCGGACTTCCACCGGCTAGCAGTTGACAGCTTCAGGACACACCAGCGACTTGTTAGGCGCAACCCGCCTCCGAGACTGGGACAGCACTCGGATGCTAGACGAAGCCGTAACCTCTCAAGAGTTCTATGATCTCAGGGTCACTTTCTTGGGCACGAATAACTTCCGCATCTGGCTGACCAAGTGAATTTGAAACAATAAGCTGCTGAACGGCATTGAAACGCCATCCGTCATCGTGGTGGTTTAGAGCAACAAATCGAAGGAAGTTTGTCGCTTCAGATGGGTGATTCGCTAGTCCATAATTGACGAAACCAAGCCACTCTTCAAAAGGAATCCCCTCCAGCCTCTCAATGATTTTGTCGGGGTCATCATTTTGCTGCAAGCTTTGGAGGCCCGCTGCAAGGTCTGGATGAAATGCCCAATCCCATGGATAAACTTGACGTGCAATGGGCCGCCAGTTCATCTCCAAAGCTTCATCAGCCGACAGTACAAGCAGCTCGATCTCAGAAGCTGCAGCGCGACGCTCTGCACCTTCCGAAAAACCCATAAGACTCACAAATACGCCTATCGTAGTATCAGGGCCGATGTCATCCAACTTACCAACAAAGCAATCAATGAGCCCAACATCTATGGGTCTACCCCGACGTTTCGCTTCGGCTACCAGGAAAGGGTGGGTGTGGTTCTCTCGGTAGACTGCGACATCGAGTTGCCTTGGCACTTTGCTATAGCGGCCAACAACGGAGTCATTCCAGATGACGCGAAAGGCAGTAGGAGGAAATTCATATAGCAGCTTTTCGGAAAGAGCCTTTTCATATTCGTCTGGGCTAATCTTATGTCTCATGCGGTTTGTACGAAGTTGGGCCTACCGCTGCATTGATTCGTTAGGTCACCTTCGCTACTAGCTAACCGGAGTTGCACGAGCACCGGACCTCTCATGGATGTAGCAAGAGATTAGAGAGGGATCTATCTCTTGGTTCCCTCTCATCTCTTGGAGCAGCCGCTGCCTTAACTGCCGCCACTCTTCCGGCGAGACACCGTAAATCCAGAAGTAAGCAGCGTAGTAATTCCTCGGCCGACCTTGTTGGTCAAGGAGATCCCGGCGGAATGTGGTCAGCTTCTTCAGGTCATCGACCATTCTGCTTATGTGAGCATTCCTTGGCTTTGCCTCCATCACAAGAAGATTGGTCATCTGGCCAGGAATGTGGACCAAGAAGTCGGGTTTGGGAGCCCGCCGTATGAGGGGGTGGCCGTTTTTGTCGACCTCACCGCTCAAGGAAAAAGGGAAGCCCTCGAGCCAATGGCAACGCCAGCGATGATATAGCTCATAGCAGTAAACTCGTTCGCGGTACTCTGGGTCTTCAGTCCCCGCGACAGGGAGCTGGAAATACTTATGACCGATCTGCGAAGAAGCGCAGAGCAGCCACTCAGTCATCAGAGCAAGTGCATCGTCCAAGTGAATACTCCAAAGACCTAACGGTTGGGAGCTGAGGCGCCGCGCGGGTCTGCAGCATACACCTCAACTCAGGACTACTCACAGATTCACAACAAGCCGCCATTTCGGCGCGCGACTAGCGCGGTCGCCTCCAGCGACTAGTTATGCGGTCTAGTGCCAGTTTGACCAGACTCAGCAAAGATGCCCGTGTGTTCGTTGCTGTCCGATCCGCATCTGTAGATAACTCGGTATGCTCAGGTAAGCACTCTGGTAGACCGTAGATGATTGCTTGGCTGAAGCCGCGCCATAGACGCCTCTCTTCATCCGCGCCCGCTGGGTCCGTGAAACCCAGTTTCTTGCGAAGCTCTGGCAAAAAGACGTCAAATGATGATTTCACCAAGTCGCCCCATTCGCCAGCGGAGCTCCTGGCTCTTGAAGACGCAACGAGTGTCACGCACACAGCTGCAGGCAGGAACCAAACAGCTTTCACTTGAGCAGTGTATATTGCTAATGCTGCGTACTCGATCAAAGCCATCAAACTGAGTAGCCAGAGATTCATCCAGAAATCCACCTGGGCTTTGGCATCGTCCACCAAGCCACGATAGTCTTCCGGGATAACAGCAAGAAGACGATTCCACCCAGGTATCGAATCCAAGCCATACATTACTCGTGGATAGACCTCGAAGGCTCTGATGATGTTTCCAAAGGGAGTTGGGAGTAGCCACTGTTCCTGATCGGGGAACCTCTCGACGATCTTGCGCATTAGTTGGCTGCGTTCTTGACGAAGGTCTTCAGGAACGACCTTATCCTGAGTGATACAAGATGAGTATTGCTCATCTAGTCTGGATATCTGCTGTTTGATCCTCCTATAGCGCCGCCTTTCCACAACGGCAAGGAGACGTGCAGGGTTGAGATGTCCATATCCCTCCATCAGCCTCAGTATGTCCCGATTCATCGCTAGAAGACAGATGCCCCCAAGCCAAGACAGAAGCCCGATTAGTGTAGATCCTACGAGTACATCAACCTGGCCCACGGTGTTTATATCCAGTACTGCGGGCAGTAGTCCGAACCCATTTACGACTATCAGGCTCACCGATAAGAAGGTTGCTACCGGGAGGAAGTATCCTGTGGCAAAGTTCCGATCGAACAGCTTGGGCAATTGACCAAACATATGCTGTTCTCTCCCGACTACTTCTTCGGAGGGGGGGCAGGCGTGGGAGGGGGGGCAGCCGTGGTGGAATCACCAGGGAGACGCGCCATCCTTACTCTGATCCCTCGTCCGCCCAGTTTCCTGCCATTGAGTTGATTGATAGCTTCTTGGGCGGCACTCGCCTGTGCCATCTCCACGAACCCGAATCCTCTTGATACGCCGCTGAATTTGTCCGCGATGATTTTGGCAGATGTGACCTCCCCGAAGGTTTCAAAAGCCTGTCGCAAATCTTCTTCGGTGACCTGGTGTGACAAATTGCCTACGTAGATATTCATTCTGTCTCCTTTTTATTTCTTTTTCTTAAGCATCTATTCAAGGAAGCCTTCGGCAGCTACGAAGGAACTTTGTCGCTTGCTGCCGCTATAGTAAACTCATCGGCGCTATTCTCTTGAATGTATCATACTGCATTTTATGGGCTTTGTCAATAATAGTTTCAGGGAGCAAAAAGCCACCTGTGCGTTTGACACAGGTGGCTTTTCTAGTTGGCCGATTCCACACTCAAGATACAGAACACGCAGTGTTGCGCAATCCCTCAACCTGTGATAAAATGCAGTCGAAAGAGAAGGGTATTGTGAGATCATGTTGGGTATGATTCCAACTATGACCATCGTCGGCCTGCCCGACACGGCTGTCCAGGAATCGCGGGAAAGGGTCAGGTCGGCCATAAAGAACTCGGGTTTGATCTACCCCAACAAACGCCTTACAGTCAACCTGGCCCCGGCTGACTTGCGCAAGGAAGGCCCTGCCTACGATCTGCCCATCGCCGTAGGCATCCTCATTGCCTCAG
>Ga0209979_1002753_pt1 | contig 16365 bp, 14 predicted proteins | sample AnhtaG_FD_183114 | JGI IMG/M metagenome (GOLD analysis project Ga0209979, IMG submission 183114) | Deep subsurface microbial communities from Anholt, Denmark to uncover new lineages of life (NeLLi) - Anholt_01485 metaG (SPAdes) (version 2) | ecosystem: Environmental > Aquatic > Marine > Oceanic...
AGCCCAACTGCCTCGGCATACTTCAGGTATGTCTCGACACCGGCGATGACCACGCGAGCCTCAATAGTGAGAAGCTCTAGACCGAGAACAGAGACCCTGACCCAGGCATCGATTACGATACCCTTATCCAGGATACGGTCGAGAACCTCAGCCAGTCCTGAAGGCGCCATTGAAGTCTGTACTGCCATTACTGTTTACCTCCTTTCTTTTCAGATTTGGACTCTAAGAGCCAGTCCTCGACAGGTATATGCCACCTCTCGAGGAAGTCCCTGAAATCCACGAGTGTAATTCGATAATGGCCGCTGGGTAACCTGATTGCGGATAATCTACCACCCTTAATCCACCTTCGAACCGTGATTCGACTTACTAGACAATAGTCCGCAACATCTTTCACTGTCACTCGATTTTTTGACTGTCTCATTCGTTTCATTTATCACGCCAGAGGGCACTAATTATGGCACATTTAGTGTCTTTTGTCAATACCCCTTTGACCCCTTTGTTAAATATTTTTCAAAAGTGGACTGGTAGTACATCCCTCCAAAAAGGGAGGGATGTATGGAACAGCTCCACAGACGACACCGGTGAAAAGGTTTTGCTTAGGGGATATTGCCAGGGGATGTTGGATAGGGCAACGGTTGAGGAGGTTTTGGAAATTGGCAGATCCAGGTTCTTTGCTCTCTTAAAGGAGTATCGCCATGACCCAGACAGATTTTCGATCGCCTATCAAAGAGAGAGCCTGACTATAGACTTCCTGTCCGGGTAGAGAAGGAGATCGAAAGGAAATTGATGCTGGACAAAAGCTTGACGATGACCCTACTTTGCCCATTACTACCTACAACTACTCAGCCATAAGAGACCGTTTAGCCGAACGGGGAATCAGGGTAGCCTTATCTACAATTATTAACCGGGCTAATGGCTTTGGTTACCAGCCTCATCCAAGAAAGAAGGCACACGACCGAGTGGTGGTTACCACCTCCATCGGCGCTTTAATTCAGCACGATGATTCTCACCATCGCTGGTCGCCTTAGGCTAAGGAGAGAGGGGGGGGGGTTAATTACTTCCCTGGATGATTTTAACCGCAAACTGCTGTATGCTGACTTCTTCGAGCGAGAAACCACCTGGGCCCACATCAGAGCTGCCGAAAGTGTAATGCTCACCTACGGAATCCCGTTGTGCTACATGTTGATTCACTGCGGGTATTCCGCTTTGTCCAGGGAAGGAATGGCGTCTGGAGAAGGCATGTCCTCAAGCTGATGAAGCTGACCCTACCTGAGCAGCCTCGCGGAATCCATCATTATCTTATCTTGAAAGTGCTGGGGCGATAGAGCGGCGAGGGCAAGGCAAGTCTCCTAAATATGATGAAGTCGCAGAGTGACTGGGCACCAGCTACTTATACAGCATACCTGCGAAGCGACAAAGGTTCTCAATCCCTCTCGGCTCAATGGGTTGGAGAAAGACCTCCATGATTTCGAACTGGCCAACAGCATTACGGATTTCTGCCACCAGTTTGTCTTCCTGATTTCTTCGGACTCTAGCGAAATCAGAATCCAGGTGGGGGAAAAGCTTATTAACGATAAGGTGCCTTACAGCGATGCCGAATGTTGTGACTTGGCTCACCAAGTATTTTGTCTCTTCTATGACCACACGGTCCGCGGCAGTCACAACAACAGACTCTGTTTTCTGCGACCGCAGCATGAGAAGATAGATGATTTCTTTGACTATATCAAAGCACTAGTGACGACAATTCTTGAAAGTCAGGGGAATATCCATCTCCACAGTGACGACTGGCATCGGACAATTTACATAGACACGCTTGGCGTAGCAACCACTGATTTTGGTTTATCCGACGCTTTGAAGAGGAAACTCGAAGACTCTGGTAGAAAAGGGGCAAAGGCATACTTTAATTGGTTTGACAGCAAAAAGAGTAAGCCGGCTAACCGCCCAAAATCATATCTATTTTAACCCCAAAAAACAGCTTTGTAAACTAGGGGCTCTTGCTTCGTCAAAATTTTGCACCGATATAAGAAGCTTGCTTCAGGGTTACCAGCTCTGCGCTATTACGGAGGGGAAAAACCCGGTGCCACAAGCCAAGTCCACATGAATACCAAAATTTTTACGCATTTTTTATGCATATTTAACGCATAACTATTGCATATTTAATGCATTAATGATATAATACTAAAAATTAGCTTGGCAAACCGATGAACGGACATCTAAGACGAATTAGAGAAACCAAAGTTTTGTCCCGAAAGGACCTTGCTCAACAGTCCCACGTTGACGAAAGTACGATTTATCGGGCGGAATGCGGGCAGACTAAATTGAGACCGAGCACGGTCAGGAAATTAGCTCAGGCACTCGGTGTGCCGCCCGACGAACTAGTAAATGAACAAGGTAGGCTTGGCTTGTGAACGGTTATATTGGGAATATAAATAACTTCTGCTTCGTTCTAATCCTGTGCTTTCATGCAGGGGGGCTGAAATGAAGCTATGTATTGTCTTTCCGGCTAGAAATGAGGCCAAGACTATAGCCCAGTGCGTTGAAACCGCTAAAAAAAGTAAATACGAGCCGGAGATACTGGTGGTTGACGGTAACTCATCAGATAAAACCAGGGCAGAGGCTAAGAGTGCTGGTGCCATAGTGATAAAGCAGAGCCGAGGTATCTTCCCGGCTAAAGGTGTAGCCATAAAAGACGGTCTGAAGGAGGCTTTTAGCCTGGGGGCAGATTACATCATGTTTCTGGATGCCGATATTGTCAATCTGACGCCGGAATGGATTGACCTGCTTGCCGAGCCCGTGATTGAAAAAGCCTGCGATATGTCCCGCGGTTATTACCAGAGAGCCGACTATGACGGTGCCGTTACCAAGCTGGTGGCCAAGCCGCTGGCCTGGTTCTTCTTCCCTGAGGTTTCCCATTTTGAGCAACCCCTTTCCGGTGAAATATGTGCCACTTCTGAACTCTTCAAGGACCTGTTTATGAGCCGAGACTGGCCCGATGGCTGGGGTATAGATATCTGGTTGTTAATAGAGGCTACCATGAAGGACTACTATATGGTCGAGATATATTTAGGAACCAAAGTACACACCTCCAGGCAGGATTACCAGAACGATGTAGTCAGACTGACCAAGATGGCAGAACAGGTATCACTGACCACTTTCAAAGAAGCGCTAAAATACAAACGAGTAGATAATCTAAAAAGGCTGCGCCTGTAGTAGCCAAACAAACTAAACTACGCTTAAAATAAGTCCAGGTGAATAGAGGGAAATGAAATATAAGAGAATTTGCCGTACCCTGGCATTAAGCATCATCCTTGCCCTGCTGGTACCAGCATCTGCTGTCCCCGCCTACGCCGCCGGAGAGTTTATTGGCCTCTACCCCGACGAGGGCGAAATCGGCGACTGGATTGAAGTCGATGCTCGGAATTTCAGTCCCAACCAAGTGCTCTATATCTACCTCTCCAGTTATAAAGCCGAAGAGGATGAGCAAATAGGCGTCGAAGTTACTGCCTACGAACAAATTTTGACGGTGACTACCGATAATAATGGCGATTTCACCCACACTTATCATTTCCAAGTGCCTGATGCCCTCACCGATGGCGAAGTTATAGAAGATGTGCATGGTGGCAATTATTATGTCTACATCACCTATCTCCACAGCGACTTCATAATAAAAACTGATGTATTTATTGTGCTCGATGGTGAAATTGAGCTAGACCTTGAAGAGGGAACGGTAGGTACCGAGGTCACGATTAGCGGCGAGGGTCTTCGCCCTGAGCAACAAATAACCGTCACCTATGATGAGGATGAGGTTGCTATAGTAAGTGGTGATAGCCAAACAGATGAGGAGGGCCAATTTACCTGCACCATTATTATCCCAGAAAGCGCCTTTGGCAGCCACACCATAATCGTCAACGATGTGTCCGGCAATAAGCCCGAGGCTGAATTCACTGTGAAATCAAAAATAACCATAGACCCAACCACCCAGACAGCAGGTAAGGAGGTTAATGTCAGCGGCACTGGGTTCGGCAATAGGAAGGTTATAACCATCACCTTTGATGGCTATGAGATTCCTACTACGCCAGAGATCCTAAGTGCCAATAACCTTGGCAGCTTTAACGGTAGCTGCCTGGTGCCTTTCCGAGATAGCTATGGCACCAGTACAATAGAAGCCATAGATAGTAGCTGCAATAGCGCTGAAGCTCAATTGACTGTTTTGGCTGGCATCAGTATAAGCCCAATTACCAGCTCCACCTCGCCCGGCCATGTTGGTACGGAGCTCACCCTCCGAGGGACAGCGTTCACCGCCAATACTACGGTCACCGTAACTTATAGCAATAATGGCGAGACTATCCCTATAGATACCACCTCCACTGATGATTACGGAAGTTTCTTGTTGTACTTCACCATCCCGCCCAGCTTTGCTGGAAGCCATGATATAATCGTCACTGATGGTACCAGCACGGTAACAACCACCTTTATCATGGAATCACGACTACCACCAAGGCCAACGCCGCTGCTACCGAAAGCTGTCAGCACAGCAGAGCCGGAGACACACTTCGACTGGGAAGAGGTTGACGACATCAGCCAGCCGATAACCTATAGCCTTCAGGTTGCCTCTGATAATGATTTCTCTACTATAGTGCTGGAGAGGAAAGAGCTGACCACCTCGGAATATACTTTGACCGAAGAGGAGATGCTAGCTTCAACCGAAAGGAAAGCCCCCTACTACTGGAGGGTAAAGGCAATAGATGGTGCCTTCAATGAGAGTGCGTGGACATACCCGATATCATTCTACGTTGGCGTTTCCTGGACCGCACTACCTGGTTGGGCTTGGTATATCCTTTACGCGCTGGGCGCAGTGCTACTAGGTATCCTGGGCTTCTGGTTGCGAAAAAGAAGGGCTAAAAAATAAAATTATGCCGACTTGAAGGAACAGCCGGCATAACCTCATCCCTTATAGTTATTCCCCTTTTAGCGTAACCTCAATTTGATCGCCTTTCCCCACCACCTGCTCTACGGCAGAGAATTCTCTCAGCATATTAATTAAAGGTGTGGGCCTCTCTGCAGATACAATAACAGTGGTTCCCCCCTCTGCTGAGCCTCCAACTAATAACAGGCGCAGGCTTTCAATCCGCCCTAAATCTGCCTCGAAACTCTCCATCTGAGCCAAATCTATTGGTGGCATTATCGTCAGTCTCACCACTCCCTCATAAAGCTTAACGCCCAGAGGGGGCAGGACTTTCTCTTTAGCCTTCTTCTTAGCCTCTTCGGCTTCTTTCTTTGCCTTCTCCTCGGCTTCCTTTCTTGCTTTCTCCTCAGCCTCTGCCTTCGCTTTCTCCTCAGCTTCTAGCCTTGCTTTCTCCTCAGCTTCTTTCTTTGCTTTCTCCTCAGCCTCTGCCTTCGCTTTCTCCTCAGCTTCTAGCCTTGCTTTCTCCTCAGCTTCTAGCCTTGCTTTCTCCTCAGCTTCTTTCTTTGCTTTATCCTCAGCCTCTGCCTTCGCTTTCTCCTCAGCTTCAGCCTTCGCTCGCTCTCCGGCTTCCTTTCTGGCTTTCTCCCAAGCTTCCCGCTGCGCCTTTTCTTCGGCTTCTTTCCTTGCCTCTTCTTCAGCTTCCTTTCTTGCCCTCTCCTCAGCTTCCGCCTTCGCTCGCTCTTCGGCTTCCTTCCTTGCTTGCTCTTCAGCTTCTTTCTTGGCTCTCTCCTCGGCTTCCTTAGCCTCCCTCTCAGCTTGCTTCCTAGCCTCTTCGGCTTCCCTTTTTGCGTTCTCCTTAGCCTCTTTGGCTCCCTGCTTCGCTCTCTCCTCGGCTTCCCTCTTCGTCCTCTCCTCAGCCTCCTTAGCTTCTTTCTTTGCTTTCTCCTCGGCTTCTGCCTTTGCTTTCTCCTCAGCTTCTGCCTTCGCTTTCTCCTCAGCTTCAGCCTTCGCTATCTCCTCAGCTTCTGCCTTAGCTTTCTCTTCGGCTTCTGCCTTCGCTTTCTCCCCGGCTTCTAGCTTTGCTCTTTCCTTAGCCTCTTTGGCTTCCCTCTTTGCCTTATCCTTAGCCTCTTTGGCTCTTTTAGCCTCTTCGGCTTCCTTCTTTGCTTTCTCCTCGGCTTCCCTTTTTGCCTTCTCCTTAGCCTCCTTAGCTTCCCGCTTCGCCCTCTCCTTAGCCTCCTTAGCTTCCCTCTTTGCTTTCTCCTCGGCTTCCAGCCTTGCCTTCACCTCAGCCTCTGCCTTTGCTCTCTCCTCGGCTTCCTTTCTTGCTTTCTCTTCGGCTTCCCGCTTCGCCTTTTGTCTCCTGGCTGGTCCACCCCTCATCATTGGGTAGCCGCACCACTGGCAAAAGTCGCCTTCAGCCTTTTGGCCACAATTAGGACACCTTACCATAAAGACTACCCCTTTCGTTCGTCAGTATAGAGACTGGTAAAAGCCTTGTCAATCACCATATTGTAATTACGCTCTGCATAGGCAGGCATTCAGGCTAATTAGCCTGATTTTGCTAGTACTTTCTTCCTATGACCATCCACTAATCAAATTGCCCCATTTGGGTGATTGTGTTGGAAAGTAAATTAAGGTATAGTTGTTAGATGTAAGTTAAAGGTAGTCTAAGGGAGGAAGCAAGGTATGGCAAATTCTAAAAAGATTGACCCTTTGCTGACGACAAGCGATGTCGCCCGCATGCTTAATGTGCATATTAACACGGTAAGGCGGTGGAGCAATCAGGGAATACTGAAGACATACCGCATCGGTTCCCGTGGTGACCGCAGATTTCGAGAGGCGGATATTGCCAGCTTTCTTTCACAAGACTCAACCCCAGTGAGAGTAGGTAGCGAGGAACCCTCCCTTGGTAATAAAATATTAGTGACTACAAAGTATGAGGCTTAATCAGGAGGTGACGGAGTGGATAAAATCAGAGTAATGATAATTGATGAGCAAGAATTTTTCAGGGCCGGTGTGCGCCAGGTACTATCTCAAGAATCTGACTTCGAAATAATAGACTGCGACCCAGCTCGTGAGCCATTAGAGCTAATTGAAGCCAGTCTCCCCGACGTTGCCCTATTAGGTTCTGACCTGGCTACTCTCAGCGGACTTGAACTGGGTAGAAACATTGCCCGACTCTACCCCAATACCAAAGTAATAATGCTAAGTCCCAACCCTAATGACGAGGAGCTTTTCGAGGTTATTAAGACCGCCGCCGTAGCCTGCTTGAATAAGAAGGCTACTGCCCAAGAACTAGTTAGCACTATCAGACGAGCCCAAAACGGTGAATACCCCATAAATGAAAGCCTGATGACCAGACCCACCGTAGCCAAGCATGTGTTAAGGCAATTTCAAGATATAGCCTCAATAGGAAAAGCTATAGAAGCCGGGACGGCACCCCTCACCAACAGGGAGACACAGATTCTAAACTACATTGCCCAGGGCAACTCAAACAAGCAAATCGCCTATATTTTAGAAATCAGCGAGCAGACTATCAAGAACCATGTTAGCTCCATTCTCCGCAAACTAAATGCTAACGATCGAGCCCATGCCGTTGCTCTAGCTATGCGCAATGGCTGGCTTTCACAAAGAAGAGAGGAAGTGGAACACCACTGACTGATTTTTGCCAATTGGTAAATTTAATTATGTTTTTTCCTGTTTTACTCCCCGTAGCTAAGGGAGGAAGGTAAAGTGCCTCAACTGAAAATCGACTCGGATCTAAAGACCCAAATTAAGAAATATCTGGAGAAGCAAGGCTACCAGATAACCGAGGAAGCCAAACTCCGCGGGAAGTCAGGTATTGAGCATACCTTCGATATGCTGGCTCGAAGGGATGATGGCTTTACCACCTACACTATTGCTATCTGCCTCACTAACGGGAGCGATAGTGAGAGTGAGGAGAGTACCATCTTCGGCTTTGCCAACAAAGCCTACGATACCGGCATTCGGGATAGGGTTCTTATTGCTGTCCCCGGGCTTGGTGCGGAGGCAAAAGAGCTGGCCAAAGAGCAGCGAATAAAGGTCATTAACGGAGACCGAGTAGAGTCATTATTTGGCTCGCAGCCTACTACGATACCAGCTAAGCCAGAGGAGCCCTTCAAATTTGAGACTAAGGAACAATTAATAGAATCTTTAACCAATCTGGGCTATAGGATCGAGGAAAAAGCCACAGTTCGAGGCAGATCTGGAGTGGAATATACCTTTGATATATTGGCTTACACTGACATTGACCAGGTGGGGCACAGCCTGGGTATAGATTTCCTAACTGAGGAAAAGGAGATAGGTCTGGAACAGGTAGCCCTATTTGATACTAAAGCCTACGAGACCGGCATCGATGATAAAGTCATCATTGCCTCGCCGCGGCTTAGCACTGAAGCGAAGCAATTTGCCCAACACCAACGGATAAAGGTCTTTGAGTTAGAGGATAAAGCGGCTGCCCAAGCAGCGCCAACCGCAGAAAAACCAGCTGACCAAGCAGCGCCGACCGCAGAAAAACCAGCTGCTCAACCAGCGCCGACCGCAGAAAAACCAGCTGCTCAACCAGCGCCGACCGCAGAGAAAGCGGCTGCTCAACCGGCACCAACTGCAGAGAAAGCGGCTGCTCAACCGGCGCCGACTGCAGAAAAACCGGCCCCACCAGAGAAGCAAGCGGCTAAAGCAGAAAAGGCGGAGGCTCCAGCGGATAAGCCTGCGCTCAAACACCTGAAGCATCAGCTTAAGGCTGAAGTAGTGCAATTAATTCCCGAGGTGATGGCGAGAAGGTATAATGCCATCCCCGTGGATATATCAGGTAACACATTACAGGTAGCCATGGCCGACCCAACCGATATCTTTGCCCTAGAGGCCTTCTCCGCCCTGAGCCAGATGAGAATCAAACCTATAGCTGCCACTGCCAACGACGTGCGAGAGGCTATCGACTTTAACTATAAAGGCTATGGCGAGATTGAAAAGCAGCTTTCCCGTATCGCCCTCCCCGGTGAGGAAACTGAAGACAGGATTGCCCTTAGTGCCGATACCGATGCCCCCCTGGCTCAAGCTCTGAACCTTATTGTTGAAGAAGCGGTCAAAGCCCGCTCTTCGGATATCCATATTGAGCCAGAAGAGGATAGATTAAGGGTACGCTACCGTATTGATGGCACCCTTCATGATATGATGTCTCTACCGCTGAGCGTACATTTAGCCCTACTTTCCCGAATTAAAATCCTGGCTGATATGAATATCGCCGCCCGTCATCGTCCCCAAGATGGTCAGTTCTCCATCGAGGCTAAAGGGCGACAAATAGATGTCAGGGTAGCTACCACTCCCACCGTCAACGGTGAGATGGCAGAGCTACGCCTTTTGGACAAGTCAATGGCTACTCTAGGATTACCTGAGCTCGGCATGCTACCTGATAGCCAGGAAAAGTATGAGAATATGCTCAAGGTTCCCTATGGCATGATTTTAACTAGTGGCCCTACCGGCGCTGGTAAGACCACTACCCTATATGCCTCACTCAATTCTCTTGACTGCCTGGGGAGAAACATCATTACCGTCGAAGACCCGGCGGAGTATCGGTTTAAGGATATTAATCAGATTCAGGTCAATACTCAAGCGGGCATTACCTTTGCCACTGGACTACGGTCCATACTCCGCCTTGACCCTGATATAATAATGGTCGGCGAGATACGCGATGCCGAAACAGCTGCCATCGCCGTTCAAGCCGCCCTGACCGGCCATCTGATGCTATCTTCGGTCCATGCTAACGATGCCCCTGGAGTACTCGCTCGACTCCTTGACCTGGACGTAGAGCCCTACTTGATAGCCTCAGCGGTTATCGGTGTTGTTGGCCAGCGGATGGTGCGGCGTATTTGCTCTGATTGTAGCCATACCATTGAGGCTCCAGTGGTAGAGCAGATAGCTTATGAAAAGGAAATCGGAAAAAAGAAGACTGAATTTCAATACGGCACTGGCTGTAAGTCATGTGCCTATACCGGTTATGTGGGTAGAACCGGAATCTTTGAGATTCTAGTGATGAGTGACACCATAAGGACAATGCTCACTAAACGGACTAGCAGTAGCGAGATTCGAGCCCAGGCACTTAAAGAGGGCATGGTGTCCATGATGAATGACGGTATGCGTAAAGTAAAGGAAGGTATCACCACACCCTCTGAAATTCTGCGCAGTGCCTACTCTGCAGACTAGAGGTGTTAAAGGTTTAAAAATGGATTATCAATATGTAGCCTATACTGAAGATAAAAGATTGGTCAAGGGCAGGCTTTCGGCTACCAGCGAAGAAGCCGCCATCAATCTGCTCAGCTATGGTGGCTATCAAGCGGTTAGTTTGAAGCCGATAACTCCCTTTCTTAATATGGAGAAGCTGTTAGCCCGCTTCTCCCGGGTAAAGTCAAGGGAAATAATGATATTTTCCCGTCAGTTCGCTTTACTCCTTGAATCGGGCACTGATATCGTTTCCTCTTTGGAGCTATTGCAAAGCCAGGTGACCAATCGCACCCTGCAGGGGGTGATTGGCGATGTTGCCGCTGATATTCGAGGTGGCAGTTCACTCTCAGCAGCTCTGAGTAAACACCCCCGGGCTTTCCCTGAACTCTACCATCGGACAATAGCTGCCGGTGAGCAAGCCGGCAATCTGGAAATAGTGCTAAGGCAAATGGCTGATTATCTGGAGAGGGGAACCGATATCGAAAGGAAAATTAAAAATGCCCTGACCTACCCCATTATCGTGGCTATTGTAGCTGTTATCGTGGTAAGCGTAATCGTCATCTTTGTTCTGCCCTCCTTTGTTGACCTATACAGTTCATTCGGAGTTGAATTGCCGTTAGCCACGAGGCTACTTATGGGCCTATCGGACTGGCTTATCGATTACGGGGTCTTTCTCCTGCTGGGGCTCATAGTGGCTGTCCTTGTCTGCCTTGCCTATTTCAGAACGCCTGTCGGGAAATACCAGTGGCATAAATTGCTATTCAATTTACCCATATTGGGGCGAATTAATCTGCTTGGCGAGCTTTCCCGCTGTTGTCGGACTATGTCACTCCTGTTCCGGGTCGGCTTGCCCCTGCCCGAAATCCTAGCTCAGGCTATCCACGGCACTAAAAATAAGGTTATGAGTAAGGCTCTAACCGAGGTTCAGCAAGAGTTGATCCGGGGCGAAGGCCTGTCCAAACCTATGGCCAGGAGAAAGCTGTTCTTGCCCTTGATGGTGCAGATGGCTGGAGTGGGAGAGGAAACCGGTAACCTGGATAACACGCTAGCTACCGTAGCTCAGACCTACGAGGTTGAGGCTGATGATAAGATTAACTCGGCGGTGGCGCTTATCCAACCGGCTATAACCGTAGCCATTGGCCTAGTCGTTGGTTTTATTGCTATAGCCCTGATTTCATCTATGTATTCTATCTACGGGCAGGTGGAGTTCTAAATGCTAAAGTCGATGAGAAACGAAAAAGGCATCAGCCTGATTGAGGTGATAATAGCTCTGGCTCTCTTGGGCATAGTTGGCCTCGCCTTTCTTGGCGCCCTGTCTACTGCCTCCAAGGCTGTCTTTATCGTTGATGAGCGAGCCACTGCCGAAAGCCTGGCGCGAACCGAGATGGAATATGTTAAGAGCCAACCTTATAGTGATGTTGACTATATCCCCTGGTCTTATGATTTGCCATCTGGGACGCCACCTGCGGAGCCCCCGGAGTGGTGGGACCCTGCGCATACTCTCCCCGATGGCTATGACAGCTATTCTGTCACTGTCAGTGCTGTCTCACTTGACCCAGATAACGATGGCACTAGCGACGATGACGGACTCCTGCTAATAACAGTAACTGTCAAGCACCTCGCAGGTAAAACAGTAATCATATTGGAGGGCTATAAGGCAGCACGATGATGTTACACCGGCTAAGATTAATAAATAAAAACCAGATGGGCCTTACCTTGCTTGAGCTGCTGATAGCTCTGGCTCTTGCCACCGTTGTCACCAGTACCACGGCTATGGTCGTTTTCCAGGTGTTTGACGGGGAAGCCCGCAGTAGTAATCATATTAACGCCATCAGCCGGGTGCAGAACGCTGGCTGCCAGGTCAGCACCGATGCCGGGATGGCCCAAATGTGGGCAGTGACCCCACCCCCTGACCCAGATGGCTTCCCGCTTACCTTATCCTGGACTGAGTGGGAGAGTAATGAGGTGCACCAGGTTGTTTACAGCATAGTCGGTAATGAACTCCAGCGAGAGCATCTCATCGATGGCAGCTCAAGTGAAATCTATTTGTTTGGACACATTTATAATACTCACCCTGACACCGGAGAGTTTATAACCTATTGTGTATGGGACGAGGTCAATTTTAAGCTTGCTTTTACCCTAACCGCTGTTGTCGGCGTTGGCTCACAGCAAGAAATTGAGACCAGGGTGTATGAAGTTAAGCCCAGGCCCAGCATATAATAGACAAATATGGGATGATGAGGAGGAAGATGATGAAAAGGATAATAAATAAACTGATAAGGCATGAGGAAGGGATAGCTCTGCCTATAATCTTGATTCTAATGGTTATAGGCGGTCTTATCATTGCTCCTCTCCTCTCCTACGTGAGCTCCGGCCTTATCGTTGGTCAGACATACGAGGCGATAGCAGATGAGCTTTATGCCGCTGACGCCGGGGTAGAGGATGGCTTATGGCAGATAGGATATAACAATCTAGACGACTTGTTCGGTAGTTATGACCGGTATGACTACGATACAGACTATGATTATCCCGCGTCCTATCCCGTAGTGGTAAATGGCATGGATGTAGATGTTACTATAGAAAATATTTGGGTTCCCGATATAGACTCACCAGACGTTGATGAGGCCAATCAGCTTATCGGGGCGGGCAAGCTGATTATAACCGGTAATGTCCCCGCCGAAAAAACCCACCAAATCAAGATATACTATTACAAAGAGGAGAGTGACGGCGACCTGCAAATAAACGAGATAGGGATATGGATACCACCCAGCTTTAACTATGATGACACGGTCGAGTGTACCCTTGAGACTCATCTGGATTCTATCGGTAAGAATTACTCCCGTGAAATCTACCCTCACTGTGGCGGTGAAGCTGTGGTCTGGACTCTCACAGATGTCTTCTTTACCAACCTCCCCGATGTTGAGACTGTGGACCACCCCATGGCAAGTACTATCAGCTTCAAATATACCACCACCCTGGAGAACCGGAATCCCGAAGCCATTTCCTGGATAACAACCAGCGGCGTTAGCGATATTCCTTATGCCTGGGATGCTGACGTCAAAGTCTATCATATCACCTCCGAAGCTGGCGGCTTGGGCGGCACCACTGTTGAGGCCTATGCCGTCAAAAGTGAGCTGCGGGAACTGGGCTCCGCCATATCCGGAGACTACCGGGCTATAGGCAACACCCTGATGGTAGAAGGCGATGCTGGCTACAATCCAAATGACATCCGTTACGAGCTGCTTTCGGACAGCGATGCCACGGCTGATGATATCCCATCCGCTGCCCGCGTAGAAGCTGCCTATCTCTACTGGTCAGCCTGGGTGTTCGAGGCCCCCGAGGACGTAGAATTCTGGGACGAGTGTACCGACATGAGTAATTGGATTCCGGGTAGCTGCTGGCACCAGTCTGGCTCTTACACTGCGTTCTACGCCCATTATAGCGGTGGGAGCAGGGAACTTGAAATGCTAAACCAGGTGAATTTAAGTGGCTACGAGTCGGGAACAGTTATTGCCTCCTGGCGGCACTGGTTATACTGGAGAAATATAGAAAGCGGGGATTGTCTGCAATATGCTTTTAGCAATGCTGGCGGCTGGGGTGATTGGAACACTGCCTTTTGCGATGACACTCAAGTTGGCACCTCGCCAGTAAGTTTCAGTGTCACTATTCCCGATGAGTATTTAACTGACAGCTTTAAAATAAAATTCAGGATAACAGGCTTTGGTGACAATAATGAGATTTGCTATATTGATAATGTTAAAATCGCGGCACAGTCGGGGGAAATAGCCGATACCTCAGTTATCTTTAAGATAGATGGCGACCAGGTCTATTTTGCTGACGATGCCTATGGCAATCCCACAGTGCCGACGATAGGTAGCGAAGAAATAACCGCCGACGAGTGGCAGGTTCTGGAAAATTTCACCGGAAGTGGTGACCCGAATGGCTTTTCCTATTCTTCCTTTAAGGATGTAACTGGACTGGTGCAGGAGTTTGCCAACCAGGGCAATGCGACTTACACCGTCGGTGAAGTATACGGGGATACCGAGGACCAGTGGTCCTATGCTGCCTGGTCGTTAATAATTATCTACGCCAGCCCGGAGACCAAAGGGCATCAGCTCTATCTATATGATGACTTTGTTTACTCCGATATGAACTGCAATGTTGATTTTGATGGTGATGGCGCGGGTGGAGGCACTATTAGCGGCTTTCTTGTCCCCGACCCGATTGCCGGCGAGGAGAATGCCGCTACCATTACCTGCTTTGTCGGTGAGGGTGATGATTGCTGGGATGGTGATTACATAGCACTTAATGCCCCATCCATGCCGGCATCTAATAGCTACAAGCTCTGGGATGGCACGGCAGCTGATAGCCTGAATAACGTGTGGAATTCAAAGTCCCTCGAAATTTCCGAGGACGGCATAGATATTGATACCTTTTATGTTACCTGGGCGAGTGACCTGCTGGAGCCGGGAGACACCTCGGCTCAGGTAGATATGTGGACTGAGGATGACTCCTGGAACCTGATCTATGTCATTCTTTCCTTCCGTAGTGAGACCGTTACCGGGGGCACCGTTACCTACCTGATAAGGGGGTAAAGGCTTTTGTTTAATAAATTAATGGAGCGAGTAAAAAATGAGGTTAAGTAAAACAGCTTTGTTGATTCTAGGTGCCGGCGTTTTCATCATCGCCTTGGCTGCCCTGTTTATGCTCTATTCTACTCAGGCGGGCGATGAGGAGCAGATGGAGGAAAGCCTGGCTGATGCTCAAGCTCTCTTGCCCCAGCTTATTGCTCAAAAGGAAGATTGGCAAAGCCAACTAACCCAATTGGAAAGCCAGCTGGTTCAAGAGGCATCAGCACTTGATAAGAGTATGGCAAGATTCCCCGAAGCAGTGGAGAGCATTGAATACGCTGAGGAATTATTTCTGATTGCTCATGATTGCGACCTGGAAATAGTCAGCATCACTTCGACAGCGCCGCGTGACCAAGAGGTGAAAGATACTCCTATTATCTACTCTATTACCACTCTTGAAGTGGAGGTAAGTCCAGCAGCAGCACCCCCCTTCCCTTTGACTGAGGCATATCTTGATAGTACCGTGGCTAATATGCTGGATTTCGTTGACACTATAGTCAACGGTGGGTATTTCACCACCGCTAACGTGGAACAGGTAACTATTGAAATTCCCGAAATTGGCGAGTCGGAAAAACCACTGGCTATCATCAAGCTAATTATCTATAGTTACGAAGGTGAATAATTATGGCTAGAAAAGTTACTACCCTATTTATTAGAGATGACGCGGTTAACCTACTGGTAATGGATGGGAAGCGGGTAGACAAGTGGGCTAGCTCACCACTGGAGCCAGGTCTGGTTAGCCAGGGGCTCATCCTTGATGAAGCCCAGGTAGCGGAGAAGCTTAAAGAGCTTTTTAAGCTGGAAAAAGTAACCATGGGCAGGGTCATCGCCGGTTTAAGCGGGCACAATTCGGTATATCGTATAATAACCATGCCCCAGCTGCCGGAAGCGGTATTGCCTGAGGCGGTAAAGCGTGAGGCGGGAAGGGTGATACCAGTACCTTTAGACGAGGTCTACCTTGCCTACCAGCCTCTGCCTACCCTGATGGGAGAAACGCGTATTTTCTTAGCCGCTTACCCCCGCAATATAGCTGACGCTTTGTACCGGACGCTGCAACGGGCAGGTCTTCAGCCGTATATTATGGATTTGGCTACTTTAGCCCTGTGCCGAACCGCGAATGAACCGCGGTCTATAATCGTAAATGCCAGGTTAGACCACCTTGACATTATGGTGATGGCAGATAGGATTCCCCAGCTAATCCGCAGGCTAGCTCTACCCGGCGAGGAGGCATCCTTATCAGAAAGGTTACCCACTATCGCTGAGGAGATTGAAAGAACCATCGCCTTCTATAATTCCAGTCACCAAGAGCAGCCTTTAAATTCAACGGTGCCGATGTTTGTCTGCGGTGACCTAGTAGAGGTGCCGGATAGTTGGCCCTCACTGGCTGGTAAGTCCGGCTGCCCAGTGTCAATACTGCCATCACCGGTGGAATCACCACCGGGCTTTAGCGCCAACGATTTCATGGTCAATATAGGGCTGTCATTTAAAGAGCTATTGCCCGAAAAAGAGGATGCTAACTTTTCATTGGTGAATATTAACGCCCTGCCTGGGATTTACCTGTCTAAGCCTGTCCGCTTACCAAAC